>OJCB01000103.1_pt1 | contig 36532 bp, 24 predicted proteins | sample 1591501 | NCBI WGS metagenome assembly OJCB01 (sample SAMN05416813, study PRJEB24817) | seawater metagenome | isolation source: Sea water | place: Canada:Atlantic | collected 2013-07 | reverse complement strand
AGCCTCGGTCTCGTGGGCTCGGAGATGTGTATAAGAGACAGCACCTATCATCACGCCGGGCGCGATCATCGCCTAACCGGCCCTGAAGGCGGACGAATCGTCACCGATATTTTTGCCTGAGCCTCCGGGCCGCCCAGGCTCCGGGAATTCAACGGGCTTGAATCGAACACCCAAGAGGGTCAAGCCGATCAGATTCGCTCGCAACTTTCCCGCAGTAGGACCATTGAAGTATAAATGACAAAACCCGTTTTCCTTATTTTCCTGACACTTCTTTTCGCATCGGTTTTGAATGCACAGTCCCGATTTGACCAATGGGACAAAAACAAGGACGGGAAACTTTCCCTCGACGAGCTTCCCGGCCCATTGCAGAAAAACTTCGAACGTGTTGACCTGGACAAAGATGGATTCATTTCCCGCAAAGAAGATGCGGCCATGAAGAGACACGGAAACGCCCTTCCAGAGAACGTCATCAAATCCGCCGACATCCCTTACCTAGATGCAGAAAACCCAAGGCAGGCTCTCGATCTCTACCTGCCAAAGATTCGATCATCTGAAGATCCATTGCCGGTCGTTTGCTGGATCCATGGTGGTGGTTGGAGAAACGGAAACAAGGACAAGGCCCGTCTCGCCCTCGATGCTGTTAAGAGCGGAGACTTCGCCGGGATCTCCATTGGATATCGTCTAACAGATGAGGCCCAGTGGCCTTCACAGATTTTGGACTGCAAGAATGCGATTCGCTGGATTCGAAGGAATGCGGACAAGTATGGATTCGATCCTGACAGAATCGGGGTAGCCGGTTCCTCCGCCGGAGGGCATCTCGTTACGATGTTAGGCGTCAGCAACGGAATCGAATCACTGGAGAAAGGGGAAGGTGATTCCACTGTCAGTTCCGAAATTGCCTGCGTCGTTGATTTTTTTGGCCCCACAGAATTGTTAAAAATGAACGAGCAAGGCAGCAGTATGGATCACAATGCCGCCGACTCACCGGAAGCCCTGCTCATTGGAGGCGCCATTCAAAAACACAAGGACAAAGCGATTGCAGCCTCCCCCATCAGCTATGTCAGCAAAGACGATGAGCCTATTCTCATTATCCACGGAACAGAAGATCCCCTGGTTCCCTATCAGCAATCAGTTGATTTCGAAAAGGCTCTCGAATCAAAGGGCGTTGATGTGACACTAATCACCGTAAAAAAAGGCGGACACGGCAAAGGGTTTCCACCGAAAGCCAATGAACTGGCCCTTCAGTTTTTCCGCAATTATCTGCTCGGAGAAAAAAAGCCAATCACTGATCAGGAACTTTCTGCGCTTCCATTTCGTTGATCAGGCCGAAAAATTCTCCAGATCTTCCATCCACCGGATCAGGCTTTCAAACCTTGGATTCAGTTTTCTGCTTCCATCAAAAAGAACATTCCCGATCACTCCGTAAAGTGCGTAATCAGTGTAAACCGGAACATCACCAAACAAATAGGAGCCTGACACATTTGCCAATCGCAACTCAAAAGGCTCCAGTCCATTTTCGAACGCTTCCACGAGATCCGCATTGTTCTTCCGCCATTCCTCGACGCACCCGACTCCGAAACTGCGCTCTTTGTGCCGGATCACCATGGTGCGAGCACCGATGTCTTCAATTCTGTCAGTGTAGGCAGGATCACCAATCTTAAAGCCATTCCCTTCCAGGTCGTTCTCGATCTGCGGGATGATCAACTCCTGAAGTCCTGCACAATGATCCGGGAATAGTGCACCTCCGGAAAATTTCTCATCCAGGTAGTGCGCTACGGCCAAAGGATCCTCCTGCGTTTCATGAATCAAGTTCCCTTCATGTTCCAATACAGGAACTTGATAATAAGCACCGCCAGTGAGACGAGCCAGATCCTTTCGATCCCAGGCCGGCACCGTGACGAGCTCAAAGGAAACACCGTAAGCTTCCAGGAATCGTTTTACCGGAATGCAGTACGGGCTGTGCGCCATTTCGTGTAAGATCAAACTCATAATCAACAGTTAAGATGCAATCCAAAGAAAGCTTCAATGTTTTTTTTACAAGTCTGCGAGTTCTTTAATTCCAACAGACATTCGAAATATCCCAGCCTGTCAGGTAAGCGAATACGGAAGGGAACCTGATTGTAATTCTGTATTCTATGTACATGTTTCAAATCAATATCCCACTCTATGACAAGAATTGCTATTTTGTGCATCACACTCACCCTCTTTCTCAGCCTTAGCGCAATCCCTTCGGGAATTGCTGACGACTCCGGGAAGGAAGGCGAAGCTGTGGAAACTGGCGGCAAGGCCCATTTGCCATCAACCCTGAAAGAGGCACGCGGAAGAGCACGTTGGATGCACGAGACGATCCACGGCGCGCTTCAGGTAATGCACCGGGATTTCTTCGGAGACGACGATACGCTGTCGCTGCCCTCCCAGTCACTCGAGGATGTCTTTAAAGAAATGGGGCGCTCCTGGAGCATCGATATCCGGTGGTTGGGAGTAAACGCAACCAAAGATGATGACCACAGGCCCCAGGATGAATTTGAAAGAACCGCTGCGGAAAATCTGAAAGCAGGCAAGTCGGAATACGAAGCAATGGAAAAAAATCGCTATCGCTTTGTTGGCGCAATCAAGCTTCAGAACGAATGCCTCAAATGCCATGTCCCCTACCGCACCTCACTTGAAGACCGCGTCGCCGGACTCGCCATTTCATTTGATCTCAATCAGGAAGAAAAAGAAAAGTAGGCTCACTTTCCACCCAGAAGAAATCGAATTCTTCCGATCCCCATTCCACTGAGCCCGGTCACTCCCACCACAGGCCGTCCATCTGAGAAGCATTTGGAGAAATCTCCTGTCTCGTACTCGCCGTGCCAGCCGGAATCATACTGATCTGAGGGATCCAGTTTAGCGCCCTTGATTCGCATAAAAGTCAGCTTCACCCTTCGAATCGCCGTACTGCCTCCAAAGACATCAATCCCTCCAACTGCGTAGCCCTTCTTTGCAATGACTCTCTTCGGGTCTCCCTTTTTGAATCCGCGAATTAACTCACCTTCCTTGCGCCCTTTCTCGGTCAGAAAAATCGGCAATATCCCCCGGACGGTATCGAAATTGTTGAACTTGCTATACTGGAGCTCGAATCCGATCAATATTCCAGGTGATTCGGGAACGTCTCGATAGTCACCTCCACCGCCCTGACCTGCCGTCGTCGAAGCTTCAGCGAATTCATTTTTCTCGAAGATCTCTTTGATTACTCTCCAATCAGGTTCGCCATCCAAGGATGCCGGGCGATTCCCATTTTCGGTGGCCTGTATTACCCCTTCCCTGAGCGACTCCGCCAAGCTGGAAACCACATCAATCTCCTTTTTCACCGCCAAAGCTTCCTCCAGTTGATTCTTCTGCGTCAACTCCACAACAACTGTATTTAGTTTCACCACATAGCCCTTGATAAGACCGGTCGCTTTCACTGAGTATGCGGGCAAGCGTTCCTTCTTTGCATCCACATAAATTCCCTGCAGCTTTTGCAATTCGGAGAAAGCCTCATCCACTTCGGTTGCAGTCTCCCGAAAGGCAGCCCGTTCATTCTTCACAGCGAGAACGGCCTCGAGACTCCCGGCATCCTGAAATCCTTTTTCCAGCTCAGCCAGTTTTGAATCGTAAAATTCGTCCAGTTGAAGAAGTGGTTTCTTCGCTTCCTCCATCAATACTTCGTGAGCGAACTTCAGAGAGGAAAATGAGACTTCGTTAGCCTCCGTTCCCTGACTCCAAAGCGTAAGCGGTAGCAAAAGAAAAAGAAAAACGAACCCACTACCCAATATCGTTTTGATTGTTGCTCTCATCCCCTTCAGTTTGCACAGAAGCCTGCGGCCCGTCAAACGGCTTGGCTGTCATTTCAGACCTGAACAATCCATACAAATGAACCGGCTCCGCAGAACGAAGTCGGCTCACTACGATTATGACAATCAGGATATGCTCTTCAGCGATTCGCTTTGTATCCCCGGGTTCCGGATGCTACGTCTGTCGTGTACTCATACTGTGAGGTGTAATAATTGTATTCGTAGTACGCGTTGAATTTGCTCATTTCAACTTTGCCGATAAAGTTGTTCCGCGTCCTACTTCATCGTCACCAAATCAATCTTTCCGGATTCGGTTCTCTCTGTTTCATGAGGATTCCAGGGAAGCCCATTGTCCTGCCGCATCAGGTTTTCGATTCTGATTTCCGCGCCTTCAAATATTGGGGCCTGGACATTATCCGGCAGATGCAACTTAACAGCATCACTCAAATTCCAGACACCTTTCCGTTCCAATTCACAGGCAATCAGAGCGGTGAACACTTTTGTTACTGATCCAAGCTCAGAGACAGTATTCGACTTGGGCATTCCTCTATCCGCTTCGGGCTCGCAAACGAAAATGCGGCTTTCCGGTGAATCAAGAAAGCAGAACAACGGCATTCCCTTTCCCTCAACCAGCTACTTTTTCCTTCTAACAAGCAGAAAGACCGGTGGCCTCTCCGGGGCAAAACGCTGAGGTAGGCCATCCCAGTCGACCGTGTTGTTAAAACTGTGAAAGCCTTCCTTCCCCCCGGGGCCACGGAGCCCATACTGCAGAGCCCTGCCACCATCCAACAGGGTCGCATCATGAACGCCGGCAAATTTCGCAATTCGAGTCACTTCCGCCATGTCCATCATTCCACCCGTTCCGGAAAGAACAAAAATGATCCTGCCATCTTCTGTCACCCCTGCCAGTGATCGAAAATTGAGTTCTGACCCATTGAAAAACTCATCTTCATTCTTCGTTACGTAGTCAAATAGAATGCCGTCTTTCATCACCGAGGGATATCCCTGGGTAGCCTGAGTCAACTCTCCCTGCGTCGACTCCAACAACGAACGCGGCCCGAACCGGGGAACGCCCCCTTTCACAAAAAAGAAACCGCTCCAACTTTTCCACTGCTTACGAATCTCTTTTCCATCGCGAACCAGCCAGCCAAGTGGCTGTCCATCGGGTCCGTAGTAATTCGCTCCCACGACAAAGCGGGTTTCCGGGCCGGTTGCCTTCAAAACGCTCAAAGAATCGGATGGTACAAACTCTGCGCCTTCCTGTTCAAACCAGGGAGAGAACTCAAAGTGCTCCGGATCAAACTCCACCACATGGACTTCGCTTCCCACCATCCCATTGAGCAATGACTCTCTCCAGATATTGGATTTCCTCCGAACGGAAAGAGTGGACCAGCGGAAACCGTCACCACGCCGTTTTACATTTTTCTCAAGGGCTCCAGCCATCGCTTCTGAATTCATCTTCGTCACAACCGCCCATTTTCCGGAAGCGAGCTTCACCGCCAACGGCTCTCTGGAATTTCGAAACTCCAGAAAGACGAAGTTGCTGCGAATGCTGAAGTCGCGGTCAAGTTTCATCCCCACGATTAGCCCAATCAGAGACAAAAGCAGGACAACAATCCCGAGGCAGCCGATGCAACTTCGGAATCTGGAACGCTTGGATTTCATTTCAGCTTGTTTGAGAAAAATTCTATAGTGTCAGATTGCATTTCTCTGAGTGATATTCCGCCCCAAGACAATTAACAGGAGATAAGCAAATCACCTTGGATCTATCTGGATCATTTCTGAGATTGTTGTTCCACCCAACGGGACAACCAGTGCGCGGCATGGCCGGGCCAGCTTGAAATCTCAGAACTCTCTCTCGGCCGAACACCGTAGCCGTGGCCACCATTTCCATAAACATGCAACTCTGCAGGGATACCGAACTTCTTCAATCCGGCATAAAAAAGAACAGAGCCAAGTGACGACGATTTATCATCGTCAGTGTGAACGATAAAAGTGGGTGGGCAGGATTCAGGAACAGAAACGCCATCTATCAGAGAATCTTTTTCCGCATCGTAGATACTCCAGGGATAGATGAGGATCGAAAAATCAGGACGATGCGGAGTGCTGTCGATATCATCGACGGACTCATAAGCCAACACCCCCTCCGCACTCAGCAAACGGGCCGCGACATTTCCCCCGGCCGAAAATCCGAGCAGCCCGATTTTATCCTTGTCCAGCTTCCATTCCGCCGCACGACTTCGGACGATTGCCAAAGTTCGTTGCGCGTCCTGCAAGGGCTTCTCCCAACCTGATTCATCCGGACTGTTTTTGGTTCGATAGCTCAGCACAAACACCGTCACTCCGATACGATTGAGAAACGCTGCCGCTTCACTCCCTTCGAGATCGGGAACCACCCGGCTAAATCCACCCCCGGGAAGGATCACCACCCCTGCCCCATTGGGATCTTCAGCAGCATGAACAGTGAAAGTTGGCTGCGTCACTTTTGTCATCAGTGTAATTGGAGGGTCCTGCTTAGCGGGAGACGGCTTTTTCTCTCCAGTGGACCGCGTCGTTTCCCCGGGCGCAAGGTCGGGCCAGACATCAAGAGGAGAATCATCAGCCCGGACAAAACTTCCGAAGGCGATAAGAAAAATCGTGAGAATGAGTTTCATGAAGACTGTTACTATAATGAATCCCGACCAGAGAGCGAATGCTGATCGCATCCATCTTGGCCTTTGTTACTTCAAAGCCATCTCTTACCCGACCAGATCCTTGACGACATGACCATGCACATCAGTGAGACGAAAATCCCGGCCCTGGTAGCGATGCGTCAACTTCTTGTGATCAATCCCTAACAAGTGAAGAATCGTCGCGTTCAAATCATGAATATGCACGGTTCCGGGAGTCCACTTCCCTTTATCGGGAATCGGTTTCATCGGAGTACCATCCGGATGGGCGATGTTGTAACCGTAGTCATCGGTCTTGCCATAGGTGATTCCCGGTTTCACACCGCCGCCGGCCATCCACGTGGTGAAACACCGGGGGTGGTGATCACGGCCGTAAGTTTTATCCGTAAGTTTCCCCTGACAATATGCGGTCCTTCCAAACTCCCCTCCCCAAACCACTAAGGTGTCATCGAGCATTCCGCGATCCTTGAGATCTTTGATCAAAGCGGCACATCCCTGATCAATATCTTTGCACTGGCTCTCATGTTCGCCGGGAAGGTTCCCGTGAGCATCCCAGCCTCGATGGAAGATCTGGACATTGCGCACACCCCGCTCGACAAGGCGACGCGCATTCAAACAACAGGCGGCGAAAGAACCGGGCTCCTTCGCCGCTTCTCCATAAAGTTTAAAGATACTGTCTTTCTCTTCAGACAGATCCATCAACTCTGGAACAGAACTCTGCATCCGATAGGCCATCTCGTGCTGTTTGATTCTTGAAAGAATTTCAGGATTCGCAAGCCGCTCGTGTTGAGCCCGGTTCAATGCCGACAATGCATCGAGCTGGTTGCGACGATCACTGCGGGAGAGCCCTTCCGGATTCCCAAGGTAAAGAACCGGATCTCCCTCGCTTCGCAAAAGCACACCTTCATGTTCCGACGGCATAAACCCGCTTCCCCAAAGCCTGCCAAAGAGACTCTGCTCCGCGTGCTTAGACTTCGCGTGCATCACAACATAACCGGGCAGATTCTCGTTCATGTTTCCAAGCCCGTAGCTCAGCCACGCCCCCATACTTGGGCGACCCGGAATTTGACTTCCGGTTTGGATATAGGTAATCGCCGGGTCATGGTTGATCGCCTCGGTGAAAGTGCTGTTAATGACACAGAGCTCTTTCGCAACAGTCGCAGTGTGAGGCAGTAATTCACTGATCCAGATGCCGTCCTCATTGTTGTCGTATTTGGAAAATTCATACTTCGAAGGGCATACCGGCAGCGTATCCTGTTTCGACGTCATTCCAGTGATCCGCTGCCCGTCTCGAACTTCTTCGGGAAGATCCTTACCGAACATCGCTTTCATCTTCGGCTTGTAATCCCACAAATCATGATGACTCGGGCCACCACTCATGAACAGATAGATGACCCGTTTTGCCGTCGCCCTGTGATGAAGGCCACCGTTCAGATCAAGCTTACTCTTTTCCTCTCCCTGAAGGAGGTGCGCCATGGCCGCCGTCCCCAGACCCAGGGCGGCACGCCCGAAGAGTTGCCGCCGGGTTTGAGCGAGATCATATTGATGAAATGGATCGAAAGGCTTCATAAGAAATCAGTAGAGCAAAATGGCTGAGTCGCTTGCGAGAATGGTGTTCACCACTTGAGTCCATCCAGCAAGCTCCGGACTCGAATCCTGTTGTTTGGTCAGGCTGGAAGCATCTCCGGGAGAGGAGGTGTAGCGTTCCACAGCCTGCTTCAACAATGTCAGGCACGCCTTCTCCTCCGCCGCAGTCGGAGGACGACAGGTGACCATCTCAAAAATAATTTTCAGTCGTTCTTTGTCCTTCTTTGCACTGGAGATCAGATTCGCCGCATAAGTTCGTGCCATCGTCATCCGCTGAGGTTCGTTGAGCAATCCGAGAGACTGCAGTGGCGTATTTCCCCGCGAACGCCTCACGCAACTCACCTCACGACTCGGCGCATCGAACAAGGTCATCATCGGGTGTGGGCTGGTCCGCTTCCAATAGACATAGAGGCTTCTTTGATTCACGCGATCATCTGTATCGGGCTCGTAGTTTTTCGTGTTGCTGCCCGGATGAGCAAGCGCCACCCATAGCCCCTCCGGCTGATAGGGCTTCACCCCTTCTCCTCCCATTTTTGACTCGAGCAATCCGCTTGCCCATAATCCAGTATCGCGAATGACCTCGGCATCCAGCCGAAAACCGGGACCTCGTGCCAGTTTTCGATTACCGGAATCGTTTGGAATATCCGATCGCCATGCCGAATCCTGCTGGAAAGTCCGGCTCATCACTATCTCCTTGATCAGCTGTTTGTAATCCCATCCCTTCTCCCGAAAATCCACCGCCAGAAAATCGAGCAAGTCCGGATGGGTCGCCTGCTGCCCCTGCAAACCAAAGTCCTCCGGGCTGCGAACGAGAGCTTCGCCAAAAACGCTTTGCCAGATTCTATTTACAAGAACACGGGTGACGAGCGGATGATCCGGCGAGGTCAGCCACTGGGCGAGACCAAGTCGATTCTTCGGTGCATCCGCCGGAAAGGGATTCATCACCGCGAAAACTCCGGGTTCGAGAGCTTCGCCGATCGGCGTGCTGTATTCACCGCGATCAAGAATTCTAGTCTCGCGCCGCGTCGTTAGATCTTTGGCAATCAAGGTAGTGGAAAATTCACTGTGAGCCCTGATGAGCTTTTTGCTGAGAGCCGCAGCTTTCTTCTGAAGGTCCAATGGAAATACTTTCGCATACGGATCGCCCGCCATAATGACCCGTTCCAACTCGCTCGCCGCACTCCACTTCTTCTGTTTGGCGACCGCCTCCCAGGGATTCAAAATCTCAAACTTCGCTTTTATCTTTCCGTCAATCCCTCGAAGTTTCCCGCTGACTTTCTGAGGCCCTTTTCCGGACGGGAGCAAGGCCAGTTTCTGATTTGAAAAGGACGAGGAAAACTCTGCGTTCGATTTGTAGAGAAGCGTCTGATCTTGATCGAGCGACAAGGTGAATGAGATATGCTTCGCGACACTCCTGTTTCCGAAACGATCTTTCCCCAAGGCACCGGCATTGGGGATATCCTTCCAGTCTTTCTCTTCAGCCTGCTCCTTTTTGAAAGGCAGATCTTTGGTGACCTTCCAGTTTTCAGTCTTCCAGCCGAGCGTCTTTTCAGCATAGCTCAACAAGCCCGGCTCGAGTTGACCGTCTTTGATCGCTCTATCAAGCTCCACAAGAATCGCATCCCTCTCCTTCTCCAGAGATTCCCATTCCTTCCAACCTTGAAGAGATCCCGGGACTTCCAGAACCGGTGCATAAACGTAAGCATTCCCATCCATCGGGCTCTCTGCAGTGCTGTTAAAGAAAGCCAGCAACTCGTAGTATTCCTGATGAACAATCGGATCGTATTTGTGGGTATGGCAGCGAACGCAATTCAAGGTCATCCCCAGAAAAACTGTTCCGAGATTCTCCACCCGGTCGAAGTTGTTCTTCGCCTGAAACTCCGCCGGGATGGCCCCGCCCTCGGAAGTCGTAGGATTCATCCTTACGTATCCTGTTGCCGTTAGCTGTTCCAAAGTCGGCTCAGGTAACAAATCGCCTGCCAGCTGCCAGGTGATAAAATCGTCAAAGGGCAGGTTTTCGTTAAAGGCCTTTACCACCCAGTCCCGATACGGAAATATTCCTCGACGGTTATCGAGGTGAAGCCCATGAGTGTCGCCATAGCGGACAGCATCAAGCCAGTATCGCGCTTGATGTTCCCCGAAACGGGAACTGGACAAAAGTTCGTCGAGGAGTTGTTCGTAGGCCCCGGGAGAGTCATTAGCGAGATAACGTTTCAACTGATCCATTTCCGGAGGAAGCCCGGTCAGAATCAATGCGGCACGTCTAGCCAGAGTTGGCTTGTCTGCCTGCGGGGCGAAATCGTGCCCTTCCACTTTCAGCTTTGACTCGACCGCCGTATCAATATTCCGACTCTTTTTCTCCGGAGCGACAAAGGCCCAGTGCTTCGAGTATTCTCCACCGGACTTTACCCATCGACTTAAAATATCTCGTTCAGAATCAGTGAGCCGGCCCTCCGCTTTCTCCGGCGGCATCGGATCCTCCTTATCATGAATTCTAAAAACTAGTTCGCTGTCTTTAGGGGATTCCGGATCAATCGCCTGGTATCCGCCCAGATCAACAGTGGCTCCTCCGAATGAATCCAACCGGAGTTCATCCTCCTCCGCATCCGGCCCATGACAGACAAAACACTTGTTCGAAAGAATCGGAAGAACCTCCTTCGAAAAATCGGGAGCTCCCTCATCGGCAGAGAGACTCGTCGAAACAAAAAGGAGAACTACAGCAGCGGCTCTGATGGGCGGAAGGGTCTGTGAATACATTACGACTCGGGAAAGCATCTCGAGCCTAGACCCTATCCGCTGATTCGTAAATCCTCCTCCCTTGCGCCTTCGCGCCCGGTAAATCGAAAATTAAATGGCAGGGAGATTTTCCCGGAGGTGAACAATGAACAACTCTTCCCTATCCCTTATCCGGATTGTCGATCCTTACGAAAATCGCTGGGCGAAACACCCAATACACGACGGAAAACCTCATTCATTCGCTCTGGACTGCTGAATCCAGCGTTTCTGGAAACTGTCTTGATTGATTGATTACCCTGTATCAATTCACGCTTTGCCCGATCAATCCGCACTTGTCGGATCACTGAAACAATTGGCCGATCGAGGACTCTCCGAAATCGTTCCTGCAAGGTCCTCGTCCCAATCGCAACCGCTGTCGCCACGTCATCCTGTCCGATATTACGATGACTGTTTGCTGATATGAATTCCAGAGCCGAGGCCACCACTTCATCTTCCACTGAATAGAAATCCGTCGACTCGCGAACGATCAGTCCTTGTGGCGGGATAAAGAGATGCACCGGTGGAGATGCCTGCTTTTTTCTCCTGCCCCTCGCCTTTGACTCCATTAGCTGATCCAACAATTTCGCAGCTTCAAAGCCAATCCGCTCATACCCGATCTCGACACTACTCAAGGACGGTTGAAGCTGCTCACAAATCGCTTCTTCATTGACACCCGCAACGATCCCAACATCTTCGGGAACTCGCCACCCCCGTTCAATGCATTTCTGCACCACTATCCGTCCGATAAAATCATTGGAGACATGGACACCCACAGGAAGCTCCCATCGATCCATCCACGAAGTAATAATCGCTTCCGTCTTCTTCCAGACAGCCTGCGATTTCGCTACATGAATGGGCACCTCCGCCATGACGCAGCGAGATCCGGCCTTCCGAATCAGCCTTACAAACTCTGCAACTTCCAGCTTCGACGCAACATCGCGTTCTGTCAGAGTCGCAAAATTTCGGAACCCCCGGCTTAGCAAATGCTCAGCTCGTAGCCGCCCTCTTGCTACAGAGTCAGGAAATACTCCGGGTAGCAGATCCAGCGCCGGCGAGTTGTGCCAAACATTCACAACCGGGGTATCTTGAGTAGCCGACCATTCTGCCAGAGACCTGCTGGCCCTTCCAATGACACCATCATAGAGTGAAGAGTCGTCCACAAACTCGTCGATGATAGTCGTCCAACCTCTCGCATTGGCATAGCGTTGTGCACCTGCAAAAATTCCGGTATGCCTTTTGTTGAGCCATTCCAGATCGAGATTAAATGCGACTCGACGTTGTCGGGACAATTTTTTCAATTACTCAAATTCGTTGGTCTTTTTCGCAATTCCGTTGATGCATTGTGATACGATTTTGTCTTCTCTACAAGTCGGCATTTTCGACAAAATTCAGCAAACCTACGAGACCGCATATGACCTCCAAAAGTCGCCACCTCACAACGACCCTGGCATTAACTTTCGCTCTCTGGCTCCCTGGTGGGGCCGGCACGGTCTTCTCCGCAGGCGGCAAAGGAAGTGCCGAGCTGCCCGACTTCACCAAGGGAGAGAATATCCCTCTCGGCTACGTTCACGACTGGACACTGGGACCAACAGGCTTGCGGGGTTGGATTTACAGTAAGGGGATGGAAACTAGCGAGGCCCGCCAAATCCGAATTACGCACGTCGATAGAAACTCTCCATCCGATGGCATTCTCGAGGTAGGCGACGTGATCTTAGGAATCGGTGAGGCTCCCTTCAATGGCGATCCGCGGGTTCTTTTCGGCAAGGCGATAACGGAAGCAGAAAAGGAGGAGAACAAAGGTGCGCTCAAACTCCTGCGTTGGCGAAAGGGAAAAACGGAGAGCATCGTCGTTCAACTTCGCCCGATGGGAAGCTACAGTGCAACCACTCCCTGGGATTGCGAGAAGTCCCTGCAAATTCTCGACAGGGGCCTCCCCGAGCTGGCGAAACGAATTAAATCCCCTGCCTACAATCCTATTTCGATCACCCGCTCACTGAATGCTCTCGCTCTCCTTGCAAGTGGCCGCGAAGAGTATCTTCCGATCGTAAAGAAAGAAGCCCAATGGGCAGCGGAGTATTCGACCGACGGCTTTAAGACCTGGCACTACTCCTATGTCATCATGCTTTTGGCTGAATACTCCATGGCGACAGGCGATGAGTCCGTCCTCCCCGGTCTGAGAAGACTGGCACTTGAGTCAGCACGCGGACAAAGCAAAGTCGGTTCGTGGGGCCACCGCTTCGCACAAGCGGACGGGCGACTGATGGGATACGGAATGATGAATGCACCGGGCGTTCCGCTGACAATTTCGCTAGTTCTGGCCCGCAAAGCAGGCATTAGCGATCCGGAGATTTCCGAAGCCATCAAAAAGAGCGCCCGCTTACTCCGGTTTTACGAAGGGAAAGGAAGCATTCCCTACGGTGACCATCAGCCATGGATTCAAACCCATGACGACAACGGCAAAAACGGAATGGCCGCGATACTCTTTAGCCTCCTCGGTGAGACAGACACCGCCGAATATTTTTCACGAACGAGCGTTGCCTCGCACGGACCCGAGCGGGACGGAGGTCACACAGGCAACTTTTTCAATATGATCTGGGCGCTGCCGGCTGTCGCTCAATCAGGACCGCATGCCTCAGGAGCCTGGATGAAAGAATTCGGCGGCTGGTACCTGGACCTCGCCCGACAGTGGGACGGCACTTTTCTTCATCAGGGACCTCCCTCGCACAAAAATGACAGCTACCACAATTGGGACTGCACAGGGGCCTGGCTTCTCGCCTACGCGATTCCCGGCGGCCACCTTCACCTAACCGGTCAAGTAAAGTCAGCCCTTCCACAAATCGATGCCGAAACCGCGAAGAGTCTAATCGAGGATGGTCGTGGTTGGAGTAACAATGATAGAGAGAGCTACTACGACGCACTCTCCACCGATCAATTGATCGATAAACTTTCCAACTGGTCTCCAACCGTTCGTGAGCGGGCAGGTTTGGCCCTGGGGCGCAGCAAAGACAATGTGAGTGGCCAACTGACAAAATTGCTGAGCGCCCCGGATCTCTACACTCGCTACGGCGCCTGCCAGGCGCTTAAAATGCAGGGCGCTCGCGGTGCCGCCGCAGTTCCCGCTCTGATAGAGGCATTTGATTCCGAAGATCTCTGGCTGCGAATTCTCGCCAGTCAGGCCCTTGCCGGCATTGGGCAAGAAGCCAAGTCTGCCGTTCCCGAAATGTTGGAACGACTCTCTGAGGTAGACCTCGAAAATGATCCTCGAAACATGCAACAGCGATACCTCTCCTTCGCCCTCTTCAATCAACGGGGCGGACTAATCAGTAAGTCTCTCGAAGGCATCGACCGCCCCTTGTTATTGAAAGCAGTTCGGTCGGGACTCACTAATGAAGATGGTCGGGCCCGCAGCAGCATCGCCTCAGTCTACCGGAACCTCAACTTTCAAGAAATCCAACCTCTCCTACCGGCAATCCATCAGGCAATTGTGGAACCGGCTCCGAGCGGTATCATGTTTGCAGACGGAATTCGAACCAGTGGGCTGGAGCTTTTCACCAAACACAAAGTCAGCGAAGGCATTGAATTGCTCGCCGATTATGCCCGCGATCAGAAGAAGCACGGCAGCCAGAAACGGATCATTCAGATCATGGATATGCTGGAAGAATATGGTGCCCACGGGCAACGCGCCATTCCTCAACTAAAGGAAGCAGCTGACTACTTCGAAAATAAAGAGAAAGATTTCCCTCCAAAATTGAGCCGCGACAAAGCCAGAATCGTCCGGGAAACCATCTCCAGAATTGAAGCATCAACAGACAGACCTGAATTGATTCAACTGAGCTTGTAAAAACAAATAATTGTCCAATTGCCCTTTCAGTGCCAAACCCAATCACCATGAAACTGCACCTCACGAAATCCGGATTCATCATTCTTATCCTGCTCACGGCGAACCTGCATTTGTTCGCTCAGCAGATGCCGCGGGAACACGTGATTGATGCCCCATCCATTGGCGAAGAGTTAAGCCTCCACAATCTTTTCCAAAGCAACATGGTGCTTCAACGCGACAAGCCGATAAACATCTGGGGATGGGCCGCTGAAGGAGAAAAGGTAAGCGTTTCCTTCGCTGGTCAGACGGGCACAGCGACTACCGATAGAGATCGGAAGTGGAAAGTAACTCTCAATGCTCTTCCGGCCAACTCGAAACAACAGAATCTGAGCGTGCAGGGAAAGGACAAGACCCTCACTCTCGAAAACATTCTGGTCGGTGACATTTGGGTTCTCGGTGGACAGAGCAACATGGAGTTTCCGCTGGAGAAAGTGGAAAATGGCGACCTCGAAATCGTATCGGCAAATTATCCTGAGATCCGGATTCTGACGGTTCCCGCTCAAAACGGTCCCGATTTGAAAAAGGGATTCCCACGCCTCCACGAATGGAGCGACTGGTCCAAACGCCACTTCAGAAAAGGCGATTGGGACGAATGCTCTCCGGAAATTGTGCGCGAACTTTCAGCGATCGGATATGTCTTCGCCCGCCGCATTCACATGGCCTCGAATGTCCCCATCGGGGTAATCGATGCGTCGCGTGGTGGGACAACGATTGAAACCTGGACTCCCGTTCCCGTCCTTAAAGAAATCAAGACTGAGGAAGTCCAGACCTTGCTATCCGAGTGGGATACCAAGGTCGCCGAATGGGACCCTGACAAGGACCTGGAAACTCAAATTCAAAACTATCACAATTGGGTCAAAAACATGAAGCAACAGGGACGGGAAATCCCCGCTGATCGAAAAATCCCTATCGAACATCGGCCCGGACCGGCAATGGATCACAACCGGCCCGGCAACTGTTATGCGAGCATGATTGCACCCATAGCAGGAATGAAAGTTAAAGGAGCCATCTTTCACCAGGGCTTCAACAATGCTCTGGGTTCAGGTTCCAGTGGCGCACGGATGTATCATCAGATTTTTGGAAAAATGATCACCGCATGGCGCGCTGCATTTGAGGATCCGGAAATGCCCTTTGGAATCATTTCTCTTTGCACCGCAGGTGATCCGCAGAACCGGGAGAACTATCTCGAAATGATGTTCAACGAAGGGATCTATATCCGCGAAGCGCAATACCAAACCTTCCTCGACTTCTACAATGCCGGAGACAAAAACATCGGTTTCGCGAGCAGTTTCGACAAACGTCGGTCGTGGTATCATCCTCAATTGAAACTCACTGTCGGCGAGCGAATTTCCCGTTGGGCCCTGGCTACGCAATATGGCCTCGAGAAAGACATCAAGTGGAAGCCACCAATCGTCACTGAAATGAAAGTGGAGGACGGTCAGATTACTCTCAAGATGGATACCACTGTTCGCCCCGTAAATGACGGACCGATCGAAGGCTTCGCGATCGCAGGTGAAGATCGAAGATTTCAACCCGCCGATGCTACCTGGCTCGAGACAGGGAAGGATAAAAACAACCGCCCACAGACGGATCGAAAGACCCTGGTTCTGACAAGCGCTCATGTCCCTGCGCCCGTTCACTTCCGATACGCCTGGGGACGCAATCCCATGGGAAACCTTCAAACGTCTGATCACGACGATTTGCCATTCGCCACCCAACGCAGCGATGACTGGAAGATGGAGGAAGTGCCTAACAAAGAGATATGGAACGAATCTGCTCCCCGACGTCAAAATCAAAATTCAATCAAAAGGGCGCTTCGCCTCGACGACACAGAACGGCGATTGAAGGAGGCGAAGGATCTCATTAAGGAGAGTGAGGGAAAATATAAAAAGGATCGCTCCGATTTCGAGAAGGAACTGGCCAAGAGAAACCAAGAGCCTCAGAATTGATTCATGAAGCAGTTCCTTTCGATCTTCGCGATACTTCTCGCCCCCCTTCTTTCTGCCTCTGCAGCACCGCCCAACATCGTCCTCATCATGGCCGACGATCTCGGATGGTGGGACACCCACTTCCAGGGAAACGAAGATCTCGAAACTCCGAACCTTGATCAGTTTGCACGCGAAGGAATGCTGTTCCCGCAAGGCTACGCAGCGGCCTCAGTCTGCACCCCGACCCGGGCAGCGATGATGACAGGCATGTCACCGGCACGTCTTGGGATAACCAATCATGCCCCCGGCCACAAAGATGGGATGGTCCCGGAGGGACAAAAATTCGCCGGTGCAAAAAAGCTGACTTTCCTTCCTCTGGACGCAACGACGATTGCTGAACGACTGAGAGACGAAGCCCATTACAAAACCGGATTCGTCGGGAAATGGCACCTTTCCCACCGCAAAGGAAATGACGAAGAGGGAAACGCCCGGGAACCTCTCCTGCGCCCGGAGTTCCAGGGGTATGACTTGAATATTGGAGGCTGTGATCGAGGCGGCCCGCCCAGCTACTTCGATCCCTATCGAATCCCTGCTTTGGAATCGCGAAAGAAGGGGGAATACCTGCCAACCCGAATGGCCGATGAATGTATCGCTTTTCTCAGAGAAAATAAAAAGGGGCCCTTCTTTCTCACCTTATGGAACTACTCCGTCCACTACCCGATTGAAGCTCCGGAAGATCTCATCAAAAAGTATACTGACCGCAAGGTGAAGAATCCTGCTTACGCCGCAATGATCGAAGGGATGGATAGATCCATCGGTCGGGTGCTCAAAGAGCTGGACACTCTTGGCCTCGAAGAAAACACCCTCGTCATCTTCACTTCTGACAATGGATCGCTGTTTACCAATGGACCACTCCGTGCCAACAAAGGGCATCTCTACGAAGGGGGAATCCGGGTGCCCTGGGTGATTCGCTGGCCGGGAAAAATTGAAGCAGGCAGCCGGAGTGAGGCAACTATCATCAGCACCGATGTCTTCCCCACTCTTCTGGAAGTCGCAAAACTCAAACCAGTTCCGGGTACTCCTCTCGACGGGGAAAGTCTTGTCCCTCTTTTCACCGGAACAGGCGAACTGAAGAGAGAATCTCTTTTCTTCCATTACCCGAACTATGCCTTCCATAAAAGAAACCGACTGGCCGGAGCCATCCGAAAAGGCGAGTTCAAATTGATCCGAAACTATGACGACAACAGTCTCGAACTCTACAACCTGAAGGACGACCTCGGTGAAAAGAAAAATCTTGCTGAGTCCGATCCGGCGAGGGCGCAAGCCTTGCGAAAAGAGCTTAACCAATGGCTGAAGGAATCCGGCGCCCAAATGCCAAGCCGAGTCGAATGATCGCAAAACTCCAATCCGATTCAACAGGGTATCCTTGTCGATTGAACAGGCTTACGTCACTGATTCCGCAGGGAATCGCCTTCGCCCTTCTCGCTCTGCCTTTTTCTCTCTCGCTGGCTAACCCGGTCGTATCGGGTCTCTCCGCTTCAAATGAGAACGATTTGGCGTTCGCCGGTCGAGTTCTTCTCAGCGAGCTGAGTTGCACCACATGTCATCAGGGACACATCGAGGCAAAAGGCGGGCCCGTCCTCGATCAGGTCGGTGGGCGCATTCACCCGGACTACTTGGAGAAATTCATTGCTGCTCCCCACACGACAAAGCCCGGCACAAGCATGCCGGATTTGATGAGTCACATGAATGAAAAAGAGCGGACTGATGCTGCCGGCGCGATCTCTGACTACCTGTTAAAAAATTCGGCCATCACCTTTTCTCTTCAACCCATCGAGCCGGAAAGAGTCGAGAATGGACGTGAACTTTTTCACCGCGTCGGATGTGTCGCCTGCCATTCTCCGGAGAAGAAAGACCTGGCCGATTCCCCACCACTTCAGGGCATCGAAACCAAATACAGTCTGGAAAGTCTCACTGTGTTTCTCAAAGACCCACTCGAGTCCCGCCCTTCCGGGAGAATGCCGGACATGCAACTCTCTCACTGGGAAGCGCTCGACATCGCAAACTATCTCCTGCGCGAACAGGATCTGAAGAGTCCAGAGACCCGAATTTTTGATCGGGCCTCAGAGGGAGAGGTCTTGTTCAAAAAAATGGGCTGCATGCAATGTCATCAACCCTCGGAGGCACAAGCGGACTATGGCCGGGCATTTGATAAACTGGATCACTCCAAATCCTGCACTTCAGCGGAATATTCTCTTTCACCCCTTCAGAAGAAGCAGATCTCGGCTGCTCTGAAAGCCGAAGCTCAGGAAATCGACTCAAGCCAAAGGATCCTCCTAACAATGGCACGCCTCAACTGCACAGCTTGTCATCAACGCGGTGAGAACGGGGGCCCGTCCGCAGAGCGTGACGAGTATTTCACCACGAGCAACCTGAACCTCGGCGAACAGGCCCGCATTCCCCCTTCCCTCAAGGGAGTCGGTGCAAAACTCAAACAGGAATGGCTCCAAAAAGTTATCACTGGCGGCACCTCTGTCCGACCCTACATGAACACCCGCATGCCGAAATTCGGAATCAAGAATATCGAGAAGCTCCCCTCTCAGTTTGCAGAAACCGACAGCTTGCCTCCCTTGGAATTCGAAAGAGTAAAGGACGCAAAGCTTGCCAGAGAAACAGGACAACAACTCGCCGGCGACAAAAACCTCAGCTGTGTCGCCTGTCATACCTACAAAGGGGAAAGCGCCACCACCTTGAACGGCGTTGAACTCACTTCGATGACGCAGCGCCTCCAGGAAAACTGGTTCCATCATTACATGCGGAACCCTCAGCAATTTCATCCGACTACGATCATGCCGGGCTTCTGGCCGGGCGGAAAGCCGACGAGGCCTGAAATTCTTGATGGCAACACCGGTAAACAAATCGACGCGATCTGGCAGTATCTCTCCCGGGGAAAGGAAGGGAGAACTCCCTCGGGCATACGTCGAAAACCACTTTATTACTCTTCATCCAATGGTGAAGCTGTCATGTTGCGACGCCAGTATCGCGGCATTGGTAAACGCGGAATCGGAGTGGGCTACCCTGCGAAGATTAATCTGTCCTTTGATGCAGGCCAATTGAGACTCGGCTCCATCTGGAAAGGCGAGTTCGGCGAAATGTCAGGCGTATGGCGCTCCCAGGGATCTGGCAACGTGAATGAAAACACGAGAGAGGTGGTTCGCTTTCCGACCGGCCCCGCCTTTGCCCAACTACCATCTGAAGACACCCCCTGGCCAACTCTTGAAGAGGGAGAAAAGGCCGAGGGCTTTCAGTTTCTTGGATACTCGCTGGATACCAAACAAAGACCCGAATTTCGATACACTTACGCGGGCATTGAAGTAAGAGACTATTTTGTCGACTCACCGGGCCAACTCACGCGGAAGCTGACATTTGCAGAACCCATGCCTCAGAATACTTATTTCCGAATTGCGAACGACGAGCAATTGCAAGCTCACCAAACCGAAGGAAACAGCTTTAAATTTCCGCACGGTCTTAAGATCGAACTGTCCAGAAAAGGAAACGTCAGGAAAGGCACTGAGCTCATCGTACCATTGGAGAAGGCAAGCGAACTAAGCATCAAATACCAATTTGAGTCCGAATGAAAATCTTCACCTGTCTGATCACCGTTTTCTTTTGCGCGAGTTTGTCAGCCGAACCGCTCGGGGACGAGTGGGGCACCGCTGAACGTGAAGCTGAGTTTTACCGGATCACCGAAATACCAGTTTCCACCCCCCACTATATAGAAGCGGGATGTTTCGCCACTCTGCCTGACGGAAGAGTGGCAATCGGTACACGTCGGGGTGATATTTTCCTGGTGGAGGGGCTTTCTGAAGAACATCCTGAACCGCGCTATCACAAATTTGCTGCAGGAATGGATGAACTGCTGGGCCTCGCTTACCGTGACGGCGCATTTCTCGCGACCCACGCGACCGAACTCACCCGGATCAGCGACCAGAATGGAGATGGACGCGCTGATCGATTCGAAACCGTAAATGATTCCTGGGGCTTCGGAACTTATCACGAATTCGCACTGGGCTCTAAACCTGATCGGGATGGAAATACCTGGGTCGCCCTTGGCTTATCAAAATCTTATCATTCATCTGAACTGTTTCGCGGATGGGCCCTGAAGATTACGCCGGATGGAAAAGCAATTCCTGTTTGCAGCGGTATTCGAAGCCCCCTCGGCGTCGGGGACAACGGTCACGGCACCATGATCTACGCCGAGAGCCAGGGACCGTGGAACGGATCGTGTTCTCTCAAACACCTTAAGCCCGGCGGATTCATGGGACATCCAATCAGTTTCAACTGGTATGAATCTGCCCCGAACATGGGGCCAAAACCCATCGAGCCCAATACACCTTCCCGACTCGAGATCGAACGGAAACGAGTCAAGGAACTGGTCCCCTACGCTGTCGTGTTTCCATTTCGCCGCATGGGCCGGTCCATTTCCGGATTTGTGGTGGATCAAACCGATGGGAAATTCGGACCATTCGCCGGGCAGATTTTCATTGGAGACTATACCCTCAGCATCATGATGCGAGCGACGATGGAGGAAGTGAATGGCGTATGGCAGGGAGCGTGCTACCCGTTTCGGGAAGGCCTCTCCACCGGTATTCTCAATTGTCACTTCACTCCGGGAGGCCAACTTCTCACCGGCGGAACCAATCGCGGGTGGCCGGTCCGGGGGGCGAAGTCGAATGTGCTTGAGCGAATCGACTGGACTGGGAAGACACCTTTTGAGTTGAAAGAGATCAACGCTCAACCAGAAGGCTTCGCACTAACATTCACCAAATCAGTCAATCCGGCCCTGGCTAGCGATCCTGAGAATTACCGCCTCCAGACTTTCACTCACGTTTATCAGCAAGGATACGGAAGTCCCGAAGTCGACCAGACTACACCTACGGTGAAGAAGGCGGAGGTTTCCGATGACGGCTTGACCGTTAAGCTCCAAATTGAAGGACTCGTGCAGGGTCACGTTCACGATTTTGATATTGGGGCGCTTCGGTCTGCAATTGGCGAAGAACCGCTCCACCGTAGTGCCTACTATACCCTCAACGAAATCCCAAAATAGCCTCAGACATGAATTACTGGCCCCAAAGAATTGCGTTGGCGATCCTGGCGCTGGCGATCCCGAAGGGGTTCGCCGACGACTTGCCTAACATCATCATTGTCTACGCGGATGATCTAGGATACGGAGATCTATCCACCTACAACTCTGACGCCGCCTACCAGACACCGCGACTCGATCAAATGGCTTCCGAGGGAATCAAATTTCTCGATGCCCACAGTCCTTCGACGATTTGTTCCCCTTCTCGCTACGGTCTCTTTTCCGGCCAACAGGTTTTTCGCACAGGGCGACGCTCTACCGCCTTTGAAGGCCCCAGCGGACCAAGCTATCTTGCACCTGGAGAGTTAACCATTGCCGACATGCTGAAGAAGCAGGGCTACCGGACCGGAATTTTCGGAAAATGGCATGTCGGGCTCACCTGGTATGATGACGCCGGAGAACGCCTTCGAGGAGGCTTCGAGAATTCCCTGCTCATTAATTACGAAAAGAGCACCCCCTTGGAGGACGGACCAAATCGCCGCGGATTCGATGAGTCATTTATCACTCCGAATTGTCCCACAACAGACCCTCTTTATATCTACATCAAAAACGGAATGGTTCCCGTTCCTGCCAGTCAACGACACCTTCAAAAGAATCTGCCCAACCCCGGGGGAAAGTGGCGATGGGACAATGATGAGGGATGGATGGCGCCGGATTATGAATTCATCGATGCCGACATTCTATTTCTCGATCACACTCTCCAGTTTATCAATACGCACCGAAGAGAACACCCTGACAAACCCTTCTTCGCCGTCTTCTCCACTCAAATTTCCCACGCTCCTGTCCTACCCGCGAAAGAATTCGCCGGAGCGACTGAAGCCGGACCGCGAGGAGACTTTATTCGCGAACTCGACACTTTGACCGGTCGATTACTCGACGCGCTCGATGAGCTTGAAATCGACGACAACACCCTCGTTCTGTTCAATTCGGACAACGGCCCCGAAACGGTTCATACCGATTGGATGAGGAGAGATCACAATCACGATGCAGCCGGAGGATTCCGCGGGATGAAACGCGACGGATGGGAAGGCGGCCACCGCGTCCCCTTCATCGCCCGCTGGCCCGACAGAATTCCCGCGGGACAAGTTTCCGATCAGTTAACCAACACGACCGATATTTTTGCTACCCTTGCATCGGTGGTTGGCTACGAACTCCCTGACGATGCAGCTGTAGACAGTTTCGACATGCTACCCGTGATGCTCGGCGCGCAGGAAGAGAAGAAGTCCGTTCGGTCCCATATGCTCACGCAAAGTTTCAGAGGAGATTTTCAGTTGCGACAAGGAGACTGGAAATATCTCGATCACAAGGGTTCAGGAGGGAACGGATACGAAAAGGGAATCCTCAAGGAGTATGCCCTCCCGGAAACTGCGCCCGACGCAGATGGACATCTTTATCATCTGGGGAAAGATCCCGGAGAAACCACCAACTTGTATTTCACTGAGGCCGAAAAACGGAAAGAAATGCAGGCTCTCCTCAAAAAGCTGACACGCCCTGACAAGGGGCGAAGCGCCCCCTTAAATCGAAAACCCTTTGTCATCAGAAATTAACTCTAAAGCTCAATTACCATGCCTCCCACCAAGTCCACAATCCGCGCCGGAATCCCCTTGAGCAATAGCGCGCTCTATCACTGCGTTCCATTTGCAGTGGGAGACCCCGTAGTCTTTCTCGAAATTGCGGCAGAGGGTGAAACCAAGAAAACTATTTGTATCGTACGCGATGTCGAACTGGACCGGGCGCTCAAGGCAATCAAGGCCGACAGCATCGTAGTTCCTGCTGACTTCACACCGGAAGGTGGACTTTCAGCTGATCGCGAGATTGCCACCGCTCAAGCAGCCGCCGAATGCCTCCATCAAGCAGGAGTGAATGAAGTCGTTGCGGACCGATCACTTCCCTTCAGTTTTGCCCATGTCCTCAAGGACGCGAAAATCGATGTTGCCTGCGACCTTCAAATGGGAGTTCGCGAGCGTCGCCAGAAATCCGCTGAAGAGATCGAAAAGCTTCGGCACGCCCAGAGCATCACTGAAGACGCGATCCGGTTTGCCTGCGAAATGATCGCCCGGGCTGATACCAACGATGAAGGTGTGCTGATCCACCAGGGGTCCCCTCTTACTTCGGAACGAGTTCACGTAGCTGTGAATATTTTTCTGATGGAGCGTGGATTCAGCGGCCCTAAATTCATCATCGCTGGCGGACCTCAGGGTGCATCCTGCCATCATCATGGCGATGGCGAGCTACGAACCGGCCAACCGGTGATCGTGGATATCTTTCCCACCTGTCAGGATTCCCACTATTGCGGTGACTGTACCCGAACGGTCGTCCACGGAGACATTCCTGCGGAAGTCAAAAAAATGCACCAGGCCGTTTGCCGGGCGAAAGAAGCTGCCTGTGACACTATTCGCCCCGGGGTTTTCGGTTCGACAGTTCACGCGGCAACCACTGAAGAATTGAGGTCTCAAGGATTCCAGGTCGGTTTTCCACCGGAAGGAGCGCCGCCTTCATTCTGTACCATGCATCACGGAACTGGTCACGGAATCGGACTGGACGTTCACGAACCGCCTCTATTGGATGCTAGCGGGATCGAACTACTCGAAGGCGACGCTCTCACCGTCGAGCCGGGACTCTACCAGAAAAACCTGGGCGGAGTTCGGGTGGAAGACATGGTCATCGTCACTGCCGATGGTTTCGAGAACCTCAACCGATTGCCGGAAGGCCTGGACTGGAAGTGATTTATTCCGTCAAGCATGAACACCACTTTTACAGAAATTGCCGAACGCTATCTTGAGAATTTGCTGGAGACCTATCCCGTCACCGCTACCTGCCTTGGTGATCATCGTTACGATGCACACCTGGATGAATCCGATCAAGCAGCTCGGGACCTTGCCGCGAATTCTGCAAAGGGATTTCTCTCGGAATTAGGAAAGGTCGAGCATCCAGAATTGTCCCGCGATAATCAGGTAGACTTCGCACTTCTCGAACAAGCTCTCAGAAAAGAGATCTGGCAGATTGAAACACTTCGTGAATGGGAATGGAATCCCCTGGTCTATTCCGGCTTACCCGGAAATGCGATATATTCTTTGATGTCCCGCGACTTCGCCCCACTAGAGGACAGGCTCGCTCACGCCGCGAGTCGTTGCCGGAAGTTTCCGCGCTTGTTTGAACAGGCCCGCGCTTCCCTGATTCCTGAATTGGTTCCCTCTATCCATGCTGAAACGGCAATAGAACAAAACAAAGGAATCCTCCAACTACTCGAGGCCTTTCTCGTGCCCGAACTTGAACAACTTCCCGAAGCGCTTAAAGCCGACCTGGCAGATGCGATTGCCATTGCGCGGCAAGCGGTCGAGAGTCAGCAATCCTGGCTTGAGACCGAACTATTCCCCGGGGCTAAGGGGAATCCACGAATCAGCGAAACGCTCTTTCGCGAAAAATTTGACTTCGATCTCTTCAGCACTCTTTCGCCGGAGGAGCTTCGCGCCCGGGCTGAGTCCGAAATGACAAATCTGCATCAGGAGATGTACGAATTGTCGGAACAAATCTATCGGGAACATCACTCTGAATTCTCCCCTTCCCCGAACCCGACTCCGGAAGAGAAAAAGGAACTCATTCGAAAATGCCTCGAGTTTGCCTGCGACGATGCGCCGAGTGCAGAGGGTGTTGTTGATGCGGCTTATCACTCCCTTGAAATCACTACAGATTTTGTTCGGAAAAACGAATTGGCCCCGATCCCGGATGCGCCAGTGGAGATCATTCTGATGCCCGAGTTTCGTCGGGGTGTTTCGGTCGCTTATTGCGATGCACCCGGCCCACTCGAGCGTGAAGGGAAGACTTTTTACGCCGTGTCACCTCCGCCGAAAGACTGGACCGAAGAACAGGTCCAATCATTTCTTCGCGAGTACAATCATCGCTCCCTCCACAACCTGACCGTTCACGAGGCAATGCCCGGCCACTATGTCCAACTGCTCCGATCAAATGAGAACTCAAGCCGACTCCGTTCTGTGCTTTCCTCCGGGACTTTCATCGAAGGCTGGGCTGTTTACACTGAAAGCATGATGATGGACGAAGGGTTCCTCCCCGGCGATCTGCTGATGCGCCTCGTCGTAAAAAAATGGAACCTTCGAGGAGTGGCCAACGCTTTGCTGGATCAGATGATCCACCTCGATGGCATCGACGAAGCAACTGCTATGGACTTGATGGTCAATGACGCCTTTCAAGAGGAACGTGAAGCTGCAGGAAAATACCGACGTTCCCTTCTCACATCTGTTCAGCTTTCCACTTACTTCGCCGGCTATATGGAGGTAGTCGATATCCGGGCAGAGACAGAAAAATCCTGGGGTAGCCGTTTCGAACTGAAAACATTCCACGAGCGCTTGATGGCCTTCGGATCCCCTCCGCCAATCTTCGTGAAATCCTTGCTACTGGATGAAGCTATTTGTTATGAGTAAGCCTATGAGAATTTGGAACACCTGTATTGCCTTGTTAGTATTTGCATCCGTGGTAACGGCTGACGAAAAAGGAACCACCCTTCCCGGTGAAGCCTCAAAGAAGGTCAGGAAGAAAAACTCAGCTTTCGCCAAGGTGGTGGATGATCCGGCGCTACCACGAGTGTTGATCATCGGAGATTCCATTTCCATCGGCTACACCGTTGCTGCGCGTGAAGGCCTCAAAGGAGTTGCCAATGTCCATCGTGTCCCCGGAAATGCCGGCCATACCGCGATGGGAATTAGCGGGCTTCCAAAATGGTTGGCAGAGAAAAACGGCAAATGGGATCTGATCCACTTCAACTGGGGCTTATGGGATCTTTGCTATCGCAACCCCAAGTCCAAAACTCAAGGAAATCGAGACAAGGTAAACGGCTCCCTGACACATACGCCGGAGAAGTATGCTGAGAACCTGGAGACAATTGTAACCAGACTGAAAGAGACAGGCGCGACTTTGATTTTTGCGACGACGACTCCGGTTCCCGAGGGTGAGGCTGGTCGAAAAGTTGGTGACGATTCAGTTTACAATCAGGCAGCGATCGAGGTGATGAAACGCCACGGAGTTGTCATCAATGACCTTCACAAGGTGATTGCCGGGAAGATGGAAAAATACGGAAAGAAAGCCGGCGACGTACACTTTACCGATGAAGGCTCAAAATTACTGGGGGATGCAGTGGCCACCGCTATTCGGAAAACCATTGAGCAGTAATTCCTTCCCCTCGTGATCCTGACAAATCGCTTCGAGGATCCCGGCGGATCTAGCTCAACACCCCCTTGATCACCTTCGCGGTTTCGACACCGGTGAGACGCATATCGAGTCCCTGGTGTTTCACGCTGAAGCGTCCGGATTCGATTCCCATCAAATGCAGCATGGTGGCGTGAAGGTCGCGCACGTGAACGACATCTTCGACAGCGTTGTATCCCAACTCGTCCGTCGCTCCATAGGTCGTTCCAGCTTTCACCCCTCCTCCGGCCATCCACATGGAAAAGCCCTTGATGTGATGATCCCGTCCTGCTCCGCCTTTTCCCTGAAACATCGGAGTACGCCCAAATTCCCCACCCCAGACGATCAGGGTATCATCGAGCATTCCGCGTTCCTTCAAATCTGTCAGCAATGCCCAGGTCGGTTTATCGGTTAGACCGCAACAGGTATTCATGTATTTCACGAGCCCACCATGATGGTCCCACCCGCGGTGATAGAGATGAATAAAGCGCACTCCACGTTCTGCGAGACGGCGGGCGAGTAGACAATTCGAAGCAAAAGAGCCATCGCCCGGAGTTGCTCCATACCGCTCCAATACATGTTTCGGCTCCTTCGACACATCCATCAATTCCGGAACGGATGTCTGCATTTTGAAGGCCATTTCGTAAGCCGCAATCCGTGTCGAAATCTCAGGATTGTCGACGACCTCGTTGCGACGTTGGTCCAGCCTTCTTATTGTCTCGACCAGCTTCCTTTGTTGAACACCGGTGACGCCCTTGGGATTACTGAGGTAGTGAACCGGATCGCCGGCAGAATTAAATTCAACGCCCTGGTAGCGACTTGGAAGAAATCCCGCTGACCATTGCCGCGAGGCAATCGGTTGCGGATTGCGTCCGCCGACGCTCGTCATCACGACAAACCCGGGAAGGTCATCGGCTTCACTGCCAAGCCCATAATTAATCCATGACCCCATCGACGGGCGGCCACTGATCGCGGTGCCCGTATTCATAAACGTGTGAGCCGGATCGTGATTGATCTGCTCTGTGACCATCGAATTCACGATACAGATATCATCAGCCATCTTTTGGTGAAACGGAAGAAAGTCGGAAATGACCTGACCATTCTTTCCGTATTTCCCAAACTTCGTCAGGTGTCCCTGAACTTTAAGTTGCTGCCCCTGGAGTTGAGCGATCGGCTGGCCTTTGGTGAAAGACTCCGGCATGGGCTTCCCGTTGAGTTCATCCAGCTGCGGTTTGTAATCGAAGGTTTCAAGATGAGACGGCCCGCCAGCCATACAGAGAAAAATGACACGTTTCACTTTTCCTTTTCCGGTCAGGTAAGGTTTATCGCCGGACGGGGAAACTGCTCCGTTCGCAATATCGCGAGCCATTAATCCAGTCAATGCAGCCGAGCCGAAACCGATTCCGGCTTGAGAAAGAAAACTTCGACGGTTTTGAAATTGAGAAAGATCCATCAGTTCAGTTCCGGGTTGTTGTTTCGTTCAAATTCAAGATCGCCCTCGCTACGGCAGTCCACGCATCCCCGGGATTTTTGGTTCCCCCTTCGGAGCTGAACAGTTCACCAATGATCTTTTTTTCCTTGTCATCCGGTCCGCGGGAAAGCACCTCCCTGAATGCAAATTTGATTCGCTCGCTGTCATTGGCTCCCCCCTCCTTTTGAATCCGGGCAGCCAAACTCCCGGCCGCTTCAACGAAGACCGGATCATTCAGTAAAACTAAAGCCGCAAGCGGAGTATTGGAGCGGGGACGCTCAGCGGTGCATTCCTCCCGACTCGGGGCATCGAAGGCCTTCATCATCGGATGCAAAAATTGACGCTGCCAGTGAACGTAGACACCACGCCTCCATTGACGCTTGTCTGTATGCGCTTGATAAACTCGAACCGGAAAATTGAGATGACGATAATACCCCCTGGGTTGAGGCGGCTTTATGCTGTCGCCCCCTACTTTCTCAGAAACTAACATTCCGCTCACCGCCAGGGCATTGTCTCTTATCACTTCAGCCGGAAGACGAAACCGCGACTGGCGGGCGTAGAGTCGGTTCTCTGGATCCCGTTCTCGCAAACCCGGTGAAGCCAACGAGGACTGGCGATAGGTATTTGTCAGCACAATCTTCCGGATCAACTGCTTTACGTTCCAATCCGATTCAACGAACTCGACCGCAAGATTGTCGAGCAATTCGGGGTGGACCGGTGGTTCGCCCTGTCCGCCGAAATCATCGAGACTCTTCGACAGACCGACACCCATCAGAAGATACCAGATGCGGTTTGCAAAAACACGCGATGCCTTTCCACCGTAGCCATTTTTCGGATCCATCAACCAGTTGGCCAAGTCGAGCCGGCTCAAACGATCGCCTTTCTCCGCCTCGACCTTTCCAAGAAACCCGGGAACAGCCGGAAGAGCGACTTCTCCGCTGTCGTCCAGCCAGTTTCCTCTCGGGAGAACACGGATCTCCCGCGGCTCGATTGACACCGTAATCATTGATCGACGAATCCCCTTCTTCAGATTTGCGATTTCCTGGGTGAGTTTATTCTTCAGCCCCTCGTCTTTTGCTTTCTCAGCCCCGGCAAGGTCCCCTTCCAGTTCTGAGAGTTGCGCCTTCTGATCATCTGTCGGCAGATCAATTTCCGGCGGTCGCGGCGAAGGCAGGCTGTTAAAATTCAGCCCCTTTCGTTTTCCAGGATTGAGATGCGCGTTCTCGTCAACATCCGCGAAGAAGGCCACCATCGAGTAGAAATCTTTTGCCGTGTAGGGATCATACTTGTGATCGTGACACTGAGCGCAACCAAGGGTGCCGCCCATCCAGACTCCCGATAAATTTCGGATACGGTCAGCTGCATAGATCGCCATGTATTCCTTTTCCTGAACTCCGCCTTCGTGAGAAGTCTGAAGCAGCCGATTGTATCCCGTGGCAACAATCTGTTCAGTCGTCGGTTCTGGAAGAAGATCACCGGCGAGTTGCTCCCGGGTGAACTGATCGAAGGGCAGATTGCGGTTGAAGGCATCGATCACATAATCCCGATACGGCGAAATATGATGAGTCTGATCACCATGATACCCGACCGTGTCCGCATACCGCACCAAATCGAGCCAGTAGATTGCCATCCTTTCCCCAAAATGTTTCGATGCCAGCAACTCGTCGACCAGAGCGCCATAGGCAGCCTCTCGATCGGCGGCCCCCACAAAAGCATCTATGGTCTCTGGTTTCGGGGGCAGCCCTACCAGATCAAAATGAAGGCGCCGGATCAGTGTTACAGGATCGGCGATGTCAGCAGGCTCCAATCCTTCAGCCTCCAACCTGTTGAGAATGAAGCTGTCGACCCAGCCCTTCGGCCAGTCAGATCCTTTCACTTCCGGAACCGGATGCTTTACCGGCTCTTCGTAAGCCCAAAACGCCTCGTAAGGCGCGCCCTCCTGGATCCATCGTGTCAGTAGTTCGACTTCCTTTTTTGAAAGTTCCTTGTGCGACTTTTCCGGAGGCATCGGATCCTCGGGGTCGGTGATCCGATAGATGAACTCGCTCTTCTCCGCGTTTCCCGGAATAATCGCCAACTCCTTTGCTGCAGACTCCACATCAAGTCGTAGATCCCCCTCCCTGGTTTCAGGGTCGGGCCCGTGACAAAAGAAACACTTATCCGAAAGAATTGGCCGAATATCCCGGTTATAGCGAATTTCCTCTGCCTCTACCGAAAAGCAAAACGCCAGGAATAGACCGACTTCGATTTGTAGAAATATAAACCTCATTGAGCGGCATTCAGTTAATCGATATTTCACAGTAAGTTCAAGAGTCCTTATGCTGGAAAGTTCCGGACTTTTCCATCTTGACGCACGTCTCCCATTTAGCAAGCTTCACCCTTACTTGTTGATTCCCAGGAGGAGAATGAGTATGGATCAGCGCAGTTCGGAAAGGATGAGGAATCTCACGATCTCCAACTGTTAATTCTCCCCGACAGCTGAACGCTCCGCTTTGACCTGAGCTGCGGTCAGAGCCTGATTGAAAATCTTCACCTCATCGATCCGACCATCCATAAACTCGGTCCCGGATGAGTGCCCGATGTGCAGCATGTTTTTCGGAGTCATCAATACAGGATAGTCCTTGAAGGCAATCCGCTTTTTCAGATCCGCATCGAGGTAGAGTTGGCACTCCTTTGCCGGGCTATCGATCACGAAAGTAATGTGATACCAACGCTCCAGCTCCAAATCGCCCCCTTCATCATTGCTTCCCGTATCTTCGGCGTAGAAATTTACCGCCGTTTCGATCCAGGTTTTGCCATCACCAATGTCGCCGTGCACTTTGTTCGCGTTAACCTTCATGTCGAAAGTCTGATCCCCACCGTGACGGGTTCCTAGAATGCCTGAAAAAGTTGGCTCCTGTGTCAGGAAAACCCATGCCGAAACAGTGAAGGTCGAAAGCGCCAAATCGTCAGAGTAGGGAATGCTGACGTGATTCCCTTCCTTGCGGACAAACTCGAGCGAGTTCCCGCTTTTCCCGGGAGCAGATTTCGCACCCACAATCTTGCCGTGATGTGAGCCGACGGAATCCCTCGCCACTGCACCTTCGTCATCGAGTTTCCAATGAGCAATCGGTTCGGGACGAATGTCGCCCGGTGCTTCACCCAGTGCGCAGGCAATCGCGAAGTCCGTCAGTTTTTGAGATTGAAAAAATCCCGGCCACATATTGTGCCCCTGCCCTTTCTGCACTTCGACCTCAACCGACCCGCCAAACTCTTGGTATCGCTTCGCCAATTCTTCGGAATTAGCCTCTAAGGGCACAACTTTGTCATCGTCGCCGTGAATGTGAAAAACAGGAACGTTCGCTTCGGCCAATAGTTTCAGTCGGTTGATTGGATCATGGGTGGACAGGCTCGCCTCGAGTTGCTCCGCACTCAACTCGTAAGCTCTGGTCGCACGGGCAACACCGGGATAGCTTGCGATGCTACACACTGGATATATTCCGGCAACACCTCCAACAGACTGCGGATTCTCCGAAGCCCAGCTGTAAAGCATCAAACCTCCACGGCTGCGCGCAAGGAGGCAGGGCTGCTTGCGGAACTGGCGCTTCGTCACCAAATAGTCGTAGAAAGCGTCATAAGTTCCTCTCCCCTTTGCGTTCCCAAACGACTCTCCGACATCGATGCCGGCAATGGCGATCCCTTTGGCAAGAAACTGCTCGAACATCCAGACTTCTGACTGAGCCGGCAAACCCTTTAGAGTTGGTGCATACCAGACCCAGGGCACATCCCCTTTCGAACCCTTCGGCAGAATGACAAAGGCATCGTGACCATCAAGCTGGAAGGACTCACCGGGTAAAGGGATCTCTTTGCTGCCTTCAGTGATCGCGGGTTCGGCAGTGGCAAAGGTGACGACTGCAAACAGGAAGGCCAAAACCGCCAGGGTAAATCTAAGATTCATGGCTTCGATCTAACAGGGTTTGCTCAACGATTCAACAGTGTTCCTCATTGAACGACCGAAAGCGAGCTACCACTGACGGAGACTCCGCCTTTGGTGTATCGGACCTTCGTCCATTGGTCCACAATCGGGAGTCGGAACTCCATCCATTCCCAAACAGCGGGTAAAGCCGGACGAATGGTGAGCTTCTGATCCGGAATAGACACACTCAAACCGGCAAGCCCTTCGAGGTAGAGCAGAATCTTCCCGGCGTTGAAATTGGAATACTGGTCACCGAACAATTTCAGATCGCGTTCGTAGGCTTCCGGAGCAACAGGGATCTGCCATTCCTCGTGAAAGTTGTAATTGGCGAGATGATTCAACGTTAGCTCTGTCGCGGGCTTAACCAGCCCCTGTCGAAACATGCCATCAAGAGTGAAGTAGGCGGTGTCGGGTGTGTAACCGAAGGAATGATCCACATCCGTTGCAAAGGCTTCCATCGATTGCTTCGACATCGCCAGTGGGAAGAATTCCCCGAAGAATCCTTTTTCCCGATCCAGTGCCCAGGCATTGACCATCGCCCTTGCATATTCATTAGGAAAATGAGGGGACCGCATTGCCCAGAATCCAGTGGTCATGATCAGTCCGTTCTCCGGCGCGAGAAAGTAGTTGGAAACATCGTTCGTTTGCCAGCGTTGATCGAACATCAAACGAATGTGCTCCGGATCGCGACGAACCATTTCCTGCCAGTGCACAACATCCGCTTCGTGCCCCGTCAGACGCGCCATCTTTTCGAGTACATCAGCGACTTCAAACTCACTCATGAAGAAACCCGGAACTTTTTCCCAAAACAGTTTTGAGAAGTGCCCCTCGTAACACTCCTTGAGAAAATTGACATCGCCGCTGTGCTCGTAGATCTGCCAGGCCCCGAGAACATGCTCAGAGGCTTCGCCCCCGTAGGCACCGCTATGCCAGGAAATCCCTTTGTTGTCCGAAAGCATTCGCAAGCCCCCATCCACTTCACGGTATCGATCGGCTTCCGTAAGATGTTTCCACGTCAGAACATTCCCGTAGGCATAACGTGCCTTGTCAGCTGTCCATGCACCGACCTTGATCTGAAACGCGGCGTCGTAGCGATGAATACCAAGGAAATTATTCACCGCTGTCTGCGTGTGATTCTCCATCTCCCAGCCTTCGCCAACATTGATGTAATACATCAAATAGAGCGTCCAGAGGTAGTAGTAGATATCGACAAATTTCTCATCGGAGCAACGAAACCACGGGATCTCGTCATTGAGCTGTCGGTTCATTTCGGAGGTCTTCGCAGCAAGCAACTGCTTGTCGTGTTTGATAATATCCCGTGCCGATTTGATCGCGACCTCAGGTTCATCATGCATCGACCAGGAGACGGTCGTTCCTTCGCTGTCGCAGGGAATTGAAAACGTATAATATTGGACATCCCGCTCATCTTCTTCAGTAATCAGCGAATCTGAAAAACTCTTGGAGGCACTCAAGACGGTGGTCATATCAGAGTAAACACACTGCCCAATGCGTTCAGTGCCATCTGGATCGGGACGGGATTTCACTGTGCCGCCTTCCGTGATCACGAGAGCATTATTCTCTGCATCAAACCGAATCGAGGCCGTGGATGAAACGCTGTTCCGATTGTAAAAACTATTACCCGAAAATTCGAGAATTACCGGTTTCGACGCTGTGATGATCGATGCGGCCGCATCATTCGAAGCAATGAATTTCTCCTCCCGAATTGTCACCCCTCCGACTTCGTATTCACAGACCATTCTATCCGGCCGCCACCGCATGCTCTTCGGCTTCGGGTGAGCGTATGCTTTACCATCGACGATCACACTGCCATAGAGAACCCGGGTATCTTTGTGAAACTCCCACCCATTGTAGTCATTGCCCTTCCCCGTGTTTTCCGTCCCGGAGATCTCGCTATCAAGCAGACCCACACCTCGGCTTCGAAGATCGTGATGAAAGGGATGAGTCAGGCCAATGGTTTCGTCTTCGATCAGGTTCCAACTGGCGTGAAAGCCGCCGACGTAATAGCTCACGTTTCCCGCAAGAAATCCGTGCTTTCGCCCCTGGATCTCCTGTTCGAGTTTCTGGCAATAGTCTGTGAAGGGAGGCTTTTCGCTTGCCGAAGAAATCCCAACTATTTCACACGAGAGGAAGACCGCCACGAGAATGAAATATCGTTGCGGATCATGCATTCTAGACCATCTCATCTAAAACGTAGTTCCTTTCATATTCTCCCGGCACTCCTTCCGGTTCTTCTCAAAACGCACCAAATCCTTCTCCAGCTTTTCATTGGCCATAGCGATGACCGACTCGTCCCCGTTTGCCCGCTCAATGGTCCTGGCATGAACATCCCTGGCATTCGCCTCAAAGCGATTCAGTTCGGCGAATCTGGCTTTGTAAACATCCTCGACATCTTCCGCGTTGATCGAACCCAAATATTCAGACATGGCGGCTTGCAGCTTTAATGCCACTTTTGGCTCCTCGTAGATGAGATTCTTTTTCTCGCCGTAGTCGTTCGCTACGTCGAACAGTTTCTGTTCCCCGGTCAGGAGGTGCTCCATCAGTTTGTAGTCTCCCATTCGAATGACACTCAGGGGCGGCGCGAAATAACAGGGATAGTGAAAAACGAACCCCTCCACAGGACGCGCCACCTCTCCTTCGTTTCCATTTTCGAAAACATTTCGCAAGCTACCGCCGTCTAACTGTTCGGGGAGCGCCTGGTCGCTTTCTGCGTAATCATGGAGTGTCGGCAACAGGTCCCATTGCACGATGGGAATATCACACTGTGTACCTTCTTTAACTCCAGGCCCGGCAACAACAAAGGGAACACGTAAACCGCCCTCATAGAGATTGGCCTTTCCACCCGTGAGCGCCCCGTTCGGGGTAAGTCCACCTCCATTGTCGGAAGTGAAGATGATGTAAGTATTGTTTAACTGCCCCGACTGCTTCACTGCGGCAACAATCGCTCCCAGTCCCTCGTCCACCTCCTCGAGCATTGCGGCATACTGAAGGCGCCACGAACCGGTCTTCATACTCTTCGAAATTTCATCCACAGGTAAATAGTCATCGTCTTTACAATATTTCCCCCTTGGTAATTTTCTGTATTTTTCAATCAAATCAGCACGGGCAGCATGGGGAACGTGAACAGCATAATGCGAAACCATCAGAAAAAACGGACGCTGCCCACTGTGTTCGTTGACGAATTCTACAGAACGCTTTTTTAGCGATGCCATCCGTTTGGGATTGTCCGGAGGCAAAGGGCTCCGATTTTTCAGACTGAGGTATTCCCCATGGAAATTGCCGTTATCAGCGTTGCCATCCACTTCATCAGTGAAGTCGTAGCCGATGGTTTTCATTTGCTCCCCGGCCATACCTTTGCCGAAATGGGCGGTGATATAATCGGGATTAGCAGCCTTCAGAATATCAGCCAGAGATGTCTCGTCCTTCCATTCCAGTTTCCGTTGCAAAGCCAAAACGTCATGGACAAAAGTGTAACCAAGTCGCGCAGGTGTTTTCCCAAACTGGATACTCTTTCGGGAAGGCGTACAAGTCGGAGCCGGTGCATAGGCGCAGGAAAATTTCATTCCCCGGTTTGCCAGTTTTTTGAGGTGAGGAGTCTGATGAAAGTCACTCGCTGACTCCGGATCGCTATCCATCATCCGGACTGAGGTATCTGCCCATCCGAGGTCGTCAACATACACAATGATAAAGTTGGGTCGCTCGACGGCATGACTTTGCCAGAAAAGACCGACCAGAAACAGGGGGATTAAAAATTTCATCTCAAATAGGTCTATTCCTCAAACTGTACTTGTACCTTTCTCCGAAGACCAACCTCCGACTTGATCCCTTGCGTTCGTCCGAACCGCCATCTTGAGAAAGCGATCAATTGCTGCCGCCATCACGAATCCTTTCAGACAATAGATGCGCTCCCCGATCAGCTTGATACGGCCCGGCGCCTGAATGATCCACTCAGGATTTGATCCATGTAGATTGTAGAAAGATTCTGTCAAGGGGGCGGCAGCCATGCTTCTCCCACTCTCATTCACATTTTCTCTATTGAAAGAGCTGTCTCTTATACACATCTGACGCTGCCGACGAAGAGGATAGTGTAGA
>OJCB01000100.1_pt1 | contig 36992 bp, 37 predicted proteins | sample 1591501 | NCBI WGS metagenome assembly OJCB01 (sample SAMN05416813, study PRJEB24817) | seawater metagenome | isolation source: Sea water | place: Canada:Atlantic | collected 2013-07 | reverse complement strand
GGCAGCGTCAGATGTGTATAAGAGACAGGGTTCGATCTCAACTTGATACTGAACTTCCGCATTTGGAAGATTCCCAAGGCTTGCGACCTCGAGAGTTTTCAGATCAAATTGATTTAGGTTTGGAATCAAATTCATGGCTTAGGCTGGTTTTAGTAATTGGTTGAAGAACGACACCTCAGAATTCCGAATAGTTCGTTTCTTTTAAAAATTACCTAATTTTGTCCAGTATTTCAATCTATTTATTATAATTATTGTATTTATTTTTATTATCACAGGAATAGTTTTATTTTTCATATAGTTCAGGCTTCTTAATGAATCAAGAATGAGAAATGCTGTCGATTTTTGACTGAAAAATGACAAAAAAGAGCTTCCTGTCTGCATCCGGCGAAATCATTCCATGAAACCGGATGCTCTCCTCGTATCCGACCCGGGGGAAATTTTGGTTCTCTTGCTTAAGATGATGCCGATCCGGCCACTCTTCTCAGCAGGTGCCGAATTGCTTCAGGCAGAATTCGATGGCTATCGGCCATTCGGAGGTATTCCATACCGAAGACTGGAAAAGCGATACCTCAACGAGCTGGAATCACTGCTTTGAGAACTCGAATCCAATTCAAACCAAAAATCTTCGCCAAGTCATCTTTTCGATATCCTTTATCAACCAGAGCTTCATACAGATGTTTCCATCGCTGCTCACTACCGAGTTTTTCGCCCGCGAAATGTCCGGAGTCTTTTCCCCAACCATTTCGATACGTATCTGAGGAGATCGCGACATGATCGATTCCGGCAACTTGTATCGCGTGTTCCAAATGTTCGACAAAATCGTCAATTGAGGCACGTTCCCTTTTTTCGTTCAACATCCAGCCAATACAGCTCACTCCGAAAATGCCTCCGCTTTTCGCGATAGCTCGAATTTCTTCGTCCGACTTATTCCGCGCATGTTTGACCAATGCTTCGCATCCTGCGTGAGAACTAACGACAGGTTTTTTGGAATGAGCGACTGCATCCAGAGTGGTTTGTCTATTGCAGTGGGATACGTCGACCACGATTCCCAAACGATTCAATTCGTCGATCACTTCACGGCCCAACTCAGTAAGCCCCTTGTCCTCCTTCACCGGATCCCCCCGATCAGTTCCATAGCCGAGCCTGTCCCTTGAGGAGACTTTATGAGTAGGCTCCCCGTAGGTGATTTGAAAAACTCTCAGTCCTGCGTCGAACCATTCCTCGATCGGCCGGACACTCCCATTCAGGGGCCACGGCTTTTGAACATAAAACATCACCCCATGGCTCACCTTCCCTTCATAGACTCGTTGAAGATCCCGGACGCTGCGGATTATCGCAATGTTCGTAAAATTCTCATTGTCGATGTTTTGCTGCCATCGCTCCATACTCCTCCAATCGCTGGTGGACATGATCGATACGTCCAGCCCCGTTGCATTTGTCAGTTCGCTGAAGTCCGTGATCCCTTTTCTATCCTCGTAAAAGGTAGTTAGGTTCGTTCCAGGCCTGAAGGTGGGATTGGCTGTCCCGTCGATAATCAGATGATCGGCGAAAAACTCATCTGCACTATCTCCATGAACAATCGATCCCGTGAAAACGAAAAACACGCATAGACGAAACAGGAAGCATATTTTTTTCATCAGGCTTGAATGATGAAAGTATCTCCTGTTCGTGTCAAGATGGCCTTCGTAAGTGGTAAATTTTTCACCATGGTCTACAATCGGAAGACGACATGCAGGACGAACTGTTTGAGAGCGACGAGGCAGAGGATAGCGATTCAACCGGGTCAGGTGATCGATCCAACCCTCTTGAGTCCGGAAAGGGACGCCCGGTTTCCATGCCGCTGGCTGCACGGATGCGCCCGCGCAATCTCGACGAGTATGTTGGCCAGCAGCACATCCTCGGCGAAGGCAAGCTCCTTCGCCGCGCGGTGGAGGCTGACCGTTTTACCTCACTGATCTTTTACGGCCCTCCCGGGGTTGGGAAAACCAGCCTCGCAGAGCTGATCGCTCTGCGAACGGATTCCCGATTCATCAATCTTTCCGGTGTTGAGAGCAATGTTGCAGAAATTCGAAAAGCGACAGAAGCGGCGAGACAGTTTCAACGCACTCGCAACGAAATCACGACTTTGTTTGTCGACGAGATTCATCGCTTCAACAAATCCCAGCAGGACGTTCTCCTTCCCCATATTGAGCGAGGAACTGTGAGATTTATCGGCGCGACCACTCACAATCCGTATTTTTACATCAATAGCCCACTCGTATCCCGAAGTCAGGTATTTCAACTGGAACCTCTGACGGAGGAAGACCTCGCCACCCTTCTGCATTCATCGGTCAATGATACGGAACGGGGATTTGGGAAAAAGCCACTGAGACTGGAAAAGGATGCCGCAAAGCATCTGGTCACGATGTGTGATGGGGATGCGCGCAAGTTACTCACTTCTTTTGAACTGGCGGTTCTCACCACAGAAGCAGATCCGGATACCGGTGAAATTTTGATCGATCTCGAGGTTGCTGAAGATTCGATTCAGCGGAAGACCGTAGTCTACGACGCTGACGGCGATGCTCATCACGATACGATCAGTGCCTTTATCAAATCGATGCGAGGCTGCGATCCCGATGCTGCCCTCTACTGGCTAGCAAAAATGCTCTATGCCGGGGAGGATGCCCGTTTTATCGCCAGACGCATTGTGATCGCTGCCAGCGAGGATGTGGGAATGGCGGATTCCAATGCCCTGCGCGTCGCGGTGGCGGCACAACAGGCCGTGGAATTTATCGGCATGCCGGAAGCCCGCATTACCCTGGCTCATGCGACCGTCTACATGGCGACTGCCCCAAAAAGCAATCGCGCCTACGTGGGAATCAACGCTGCGCTGAAAGATGTAGCGGAAGGACGGACTCTCGCAGTGCCAGCTCATTTGAGAACGAAAACCCGCAAGCGCATTGCCCGCGATAGCGAAGCGGTTGCCCCGGAAGATACCGAGTATCGATACGGACACGACTACGAAGAAGGCTACGTTCCCCAAGCCTATTTACCGGAAGGCCGCGTCTATTACGAGCCCTCGCAGAACGGTTTGGAAAAAAGAGTCGCCGAACGACTGGAACACTGGCGTCTGTTGTTTGAAGAAGACGCCAAAAAATCGGGCGGATCCGCCGACTAGATTTACTGCTGGGCCTCCAGTGCCTGGCCGAGCAATCGGTGAAGCTTTTCCACGCTCGTCCGCGGCATGGCAATGCGGGTGTGAATCGGCAGGCAGGGATGCCCCGAGGAAGGGTCAGTCATGATTCCGGAGGAGAATTCCAACATGATCTCTTCGCTCGTAGTACTGATGATCGTCTGACTCGCATAAAGCGCGGACAGATTGTCATATTGAAGGTTCACCTGGGAGGAATCGGATTTGTCGCTCATATTGAAGAGTATTCTCCCTAACTATTATCGTAAACTTGGTAATTTACAAGAATTGAAGGAAGTGATCTCTGAGGCTCAAACTTCAATTCACCGAAACTCGATTTCCAAATCGTCGAGGTACTCCGTAATCCTGTCATTCCGTCGAGGCGGCGGAGCGTTCTCTATGCTGCGCCGCAATTTCATGTAATTGTCGAATGCCTCGCTTTTCTGAGGGGCCGCTGTCGCTTCATAGTAATTCATGAAATCTCTTGTCCGGACCATGGTGTCGCGAATTTTGGTTCGCAGTTCCTGCAACTCCCGCAATTCAATTGCGAGATCCTTGGTTTTTCCTGAGGCGATCTTTTCGAACGCGGCGATGTAGCGGGTAATCAGCGGACGGTATAGAGGAAAGCCGTAGGCCAGCAAGGTCTGCAGTTCGTTGTAATTCTGGAGAAGCCCTTCCCGCAGATCCTTACGGCTTCCGAATTCGGGATACTGTTCCAGAGTTCCTTCGAAAGAGGGAAGGCCTTCGGATTCATTTTTCCTGCCGACTTTCAGCTTCAACTTCCCGAAGATTCCTTTTCGTTCTTCCTTCGCTTCCTGCTGCGCCTTTTCCTCAAAAGAAATTTGCAGAGCCCGATCCAGCCGGGCTTCCGTTTCCTCGGGACTGAAATACTCAAAACTCTGCTGCTGGGCAAGCGTTGCCAACTGCAGGGCCCACCACTTTTCGACACCACTTTCCATTTCGCGGAAGTTTGGGAAATGCTGACGGAGCAGGGCATCGAGATTAGGATTATCCCTCACAGCAAGATCTCCGAGAACTTTCCGCAGGGTCAAATGCCCTCCCGGCTGATCGAGAAGCGTTTCCACCAGTGCAGCCGAAGAGGCACGGAAGATCGCCAGACTTACAGGATTGAGGGACTCCGTATCTTTCAGAGCAAAGATCTTCTCTGTTCCCAGAAGTTGATTACTCTTTAAAAACCCGGCATAAAAGGCACTCGAGCTGCCTTTCTTTCGATGCTCCATCGATTGTGAAAAACCGTGAACCAACCATTGGGGAACTTCGACATTTCGATTCGCCACCACTGCCGGGGCTTTGCTGTGTGACTGCAAAATCTGATCGAGGATCAGAGCTTCCAGCAAGCCATTGGTAAAGTCTTTTTCCTCGAAGCGATCGTGGATCTTTACCTGAACCGTAATCCGAAAGCGGTCATTTTCATACAAACGTGAGAAGACCCGAACAGGTTCACCGAAATAGACCTCCCGAGGATTCCCATACAGCTCCACATGAATAGGGATGGTCCAGTCGATGGGACGGAGCTGAAGCTTACTGCGAAAATCACGCCGGATATCGCGGGCGAAGGCACTGAACATCGATCGAATCATCGAGTTCTCACCCTTTACCGAAATCTGGAAATTTTCGCTGATCTCTCTTTCTCTCAGATCCGAAACCGAGACACGGGAATCAGATTTTCCTAGGGAGGTATCGATCTCCGCCGGGTTTGTTGGTGTTTCCTGGGAAAATCCGGAATCCAGCGCAGAGAAACATGCGCATAGAGAAAGGATCACGAAGATGCTTCGCCTGAATGCAGACGCACCTCCCCGATTAGCTAACTTCCCCATCTTCATTCTAAATGACCGCAGACCGGCCGGAGAAAGAAGGTAATCAAAGTGCAGTCCTCCCGCAATCACGAAAAAAGCCGGTCTCCTTTACAGGAAACCGGCTGATTTTCGGGTTGGAAGCCCGGGATTATTGAACTTCGATGGAGCGGGACTTCGATTCCTCGCGAAGAGGGAGTCGCAGGGTCAGGACTCCGTCTTCAAGTCCGGCGGAAACTCCGGCCGGATCGACTTCGGGACCAACGTCCAGTCGCAATCGATAACTGCGGTCGGATTGATCATCTCCGAGCGGACGCCATCCCTCGGGTGCATCGAAGATGCGTTTGGCTTTCAGATCGAGAATCTCTTTTTCAACCGACACCTCGACATCTTCTTTTTTCACACCCGGCAAGGTCACACTCACCTCCCAGGCTTCATCATCGTAGCGGGAAGAGTAATGTGGTTTCACCACCGGTAGGCTGGCTTCAGCGACTTGAGGGCTTGCCACATCATTCGTTTCGTCTTTGCAAAGTTCAGTACTCATAGTTTTTTGTAAATTAAGGATTTTCTTGTTCTTGTTTCTCGTGGGTGGCGGCGCTTAGCTGATCTTGATCGAGACCGGCTTCTTCTCTTCGACTTTCGGAAGAGTCAGGCTGAGAATGCCGTCTTCGAGTTTCGCCTCGATGCCCGAAAGCCGGGTCTTTTCGGGGACCCTTAGAGTTCTACTGAAGCGCTTGGATTCGCATTGGCCGGAAGTCTCGCATTCGGACTTTCCGGTCTCGTAGCTAAGATTCAGGATTCCCTCTTCGGCTTCGACCTTGAGGTTTTCCTTCTTCACACCGGGCATTTCAATCCGGGCGTAATAGTTTTCGTCGTCCTCGTACCAACTCACTGAAGAAGGTGTAGAAGAGCTGGAGGAACTGCGACAGGTGTCGCCGAAAAACGGGGCAAACATGGAGAATGGATCGGACAAAAGTGCGTTCCACTCGTTCGGTCTACCTGCAGTTTGATTGTATCTTACCAATTTCATATTGCTTATGATTCTATTTTGTTCGGGTTGTTTATCTATGATTGATTGCTCGATGGACTTGAGCTGATTGTTATTATGCAACTCCTGTGCCAATCGTTTCACACATGTCGCAAATACCTAAACATCAGATGATTGCGATGCACAAACAGCTTACCCAAACACACCCAACATGAGCCATATTGACTCTACTTGATGGCATTTCGTCACAACCGCAAGAGTCACTTTGGCGCATCCATGACGCTTGAATAGCATTTGATTTTTCGGCATCACTCCCCTTTTCTCCCGGATGCAGAAAGCCTTTCTATTCGACATTGGAAATGTCATCATTCGCTTCGACTTTCGAAAGACGATTGCAGCGCTTCAGGATGAAATGGAAGCCGCCCCTGCCAGTGCCCTGGCTATGGTTTCGGACCTGACCCACAGCCTGGAAATGGGAGATATTCAGCCGGAGCAATTTATTGAGAGGGCTGGTGAGCGTGTTGGATATCGTGGAACTCCAGAGAAATTCAGGAACGCCTTCGAAGATGTTTTCACCTTAAATGAGCCCATAGTGGAATTCATTGAGTTCCGTGCCGAAGAGGGCGCTGATCTGTTTTTACTTTCAAACACCAACGGAATTCATGTGCCTTTTTTCACGAAAGAGTATCCGGTATTCTCCCTGTTTCAGCAGGCCATCTACTCTCATGAGGTCAAATGTATGAAGCCCGATCCTGCCATTTTTCAGCTAGCAATTGAGAAGCTGGGGCTGGTCCCACAAGAGACCGTTTACATCGATGATTCAGCTGCAAACTGTGAGGCAGGTCGTGAAGCCGGGCTCATTGCAATTGAATATTCGGCGGACGATCACGGACGGTTTTTGAAGGATTACGAAGCCCTGAATTAGCACTCTGCCATAATCATTTTTTAATAAACCGTAGAATCGATCTTCAGTCGATTCACCCGAAGCACCGCTCGGAGTCGACTGAAGATCGACTCTACTTTGGGCAGACGAACTGCCGGTCCTGGAAGAAGTCGAAGCTCACGGATTTAAAAGTATCTCTGCCAGAGTGCCTCTCGGATTCGGCTTTTCTTTTTCTTCCTTATCATCAATTTCAGGAGCCTCCTTTTCCGGCTCTGGCTTGTCCTGCTCCTTCGCCTTTTGAGGAGCTGCTTTTGGAACTTTCTGATCCCCTTCCGTTTCGCCTTCTTTGGTCTGGTCACGAAAATCCGCCCAGGCCATTCCCAGAATCTCGTGCAATGCCCGGTCCGTCCGCTGCACATTAATCACCTTGGGAAACAGTTTGTCCGTTTGGTAAGGGTTGTACTCATCAAACTTCGGCCAGACCCGAAAATCATTGGGGGCCGGTTTGGGATCGAGCCCCTGCTTCCGAAAAAGAGACATGGCTCTGGGCATATGGTAACCGGAGGTCACCAGAAAGAAGGGGCTGTCGCCCACCATGGGCTTGATAAACAAGGGATGATCTTTGGTGTCACGGGACTCGCTCTCCTGAAGGATTTTCTTTTTATCCACTCCCAGGACTACCGCAACCCTCTCCATTGATCCCGTCTCCGCTGGAGTTCCGGTCATGATCATCTGGGTATCCGGAAACTGCTTCCAGAGGATCGCCGCCCCTGAAACCCGAGCCAGGGCATCCTGGGACAGGATCGAAAGAACAGGCTTTGCCTCGGTTGGCTTTGCCCCGCCGGCGAGCACGACAATGTACTCGGGTTTAAAATCGAAAACGAGAACATGCCCGTCCTTATCCTCCGGCAAACCAGGGTATTGTTTCTCCAGGTAGTAAATCAGTGAATTCCCAATGGGATCGATGCTGCAGAGAAACAAAAACAGTGAACCCAGAACGATCATGAGCACCCCGGCATCACCCATCCACCGTTTGAAACGGAGCCACTTTTTTCCCCGTTTTTTCTTGCTGGCACGGCGCGAAAATCCAATCAGGACCAGCCCTAGGATCACCATTTCCAGGGTAATGGTAAGCGGGTTGAGATACAGGGAAGCAGTCTTTTTAAGAACGAACCAGTAATCCATGATTGCGGGAGTGAGGGATTGAACGCCAGACTTGTTTCGACGGTCAACCCTTGTGTAACACGGAATTGATCGCGTAACGAAGCTCTTTTGACAGCTTTGATTTCGTGACCATGGTATCCAAAACTGCTACACTCTGAACCAGAAGACCTTTTACAAACACTATGAGCAATAAGAAAGAGACCCCAGCAATCGGCGAATCTACGAGACGCCGCTTCGTGCAAACAACCGGAACGGCCGCTGCGGTGGTCGGTGCAGCAGGCTTTCCCTCGATCACACTCGGGCAGGAAAATAAGAAAAAACTGAAGATCGGTGTGGTCGGATGTGGTGGTCGTGGCGGTGGTGCCATGATGAATGCCATGAATGCCGACGACAATGTCGAGCTCTGGTCTATGGGTGACCTTTACGTTGAGGAAGCAGAGAAGAAACTGGCCATGGTGCGAAAATACGCATCGGTCAAAGACAAGGTCGCTTCCGACATCGACGGACGTGTTTTCGGTGGGATCGACGCTTATGAGAAAGTGATGGATTCAGGGATCGACATTGTTCTTTTGACGACCCCTCCAGGCTTCCGTCCGATGCAGTTCAAGGCTGCGATCGATCGCGGGATTCACGCTTTCGTAGAAAAACCCTGCGCAACGGATGTTGCCGGTGTTCACGATTTCCTGGAAACTGCAAAAATTGCCGCAGACAAAGGGCTCTCCGTTCTTTGCGGATTCTGCTATCGCTACAGCGAGCACGGTCGCCCGCTTTTCGAACGCATCCATGGCGGCGACATCGGTGATATTTTGAGCATACACTCGACCTACTACGCTTCGCCTGTCAAAGCGATGCCGGATCCCTCCACTCGTCCCGACGGAATGGGTGATACGGAGTGGCAGATCAAGAACTGGTACAATTTCACCTGGCTCGCCGGGGACGGAATTGTCGAACAGGGTTGTCACAATGTTGACCGTGTCGGTTGGGCCTTCAACGATACCGATCCCATCGCCGCCTATGGTAGCGGAGGACGACAGCGCCCCAACTATGACGGTAATATTTACGATCACTTCAGCATCACTTACGAATATCCGAATGAAGTGAAAGCACACGTGGAATGGCGTCAGTTTTTGAATCCATCCCATCAGTTCACCGGTGATACGATCGTCGGAACCAAGGGAATCGCGAAATTCGGCACCAGTTCGGCCTCAATCAGTGGGGAGAAGGAGTGGAACTGGCGGAAACCACGGAATGTGAAGAGCATGTATGACCTCGAGCACGAAGAATTCTTTGCAGCGATCCGTGCCGGAGAGCGTAAAGATGACGCCGCCTGGATTGCCCATTCTACGACTCTCGCGATTCTCGGACGTGAAGCCTGCTACACCGGCAAACGCCTCACTTGGGATGAGCTGGAGAAGAGCGACCATAAGCTCGTTCCAGACAACATCGATCTGGCCGCTGATCTTCCCATTCGTCCGATGAGTATCCCGGGTGTGATGGAAACCCAGGGGCCTCTTGGTCAGAAATCCGCCGCAAAAGCGCAGGAGAAGAAAAAGGCCTGATCCTCTTTTTGGTCTGAAAAACCCTTTTCCGAAAGGCCCCGTCCGCGAGGACGGGGCCTTTTTCGTGCCATTTGCAGAAAAATATGCCTAAGTATCTATATTGTATTTACATTGTGTTCTTTTTACAGTAAAAGACAAAAATGGAAAAGAAGAAGCCCTCATTCATTATTCGTTTTGTCCGCTGGGTCATATTTAGTATGGCTGGATTTTTAGTTGTAGGGATATTCATATCCTTTCGCCCATTACATTCCGGCCACACAGGCGAGTCCAATTGTCAAAACACCGCCTACAATCTGAAAAACGCGATTTCCTTCTATTTCACGGAGTATCGAAAATACCCTGTTCCGAGAGAACCAAGGGAAGATGTTCAACTTCAATCCGACCATGTTTTAATGGATATCCTCCTTGGCTCAGATCCATCGTCTGAGGGACCGGATGCGCTTAATTCGCGAAGGATTGCATTTTTCACGGGGAAACAGGCCAAGCAGATGGGAGAGGGAAAGTATAGGAAGGGTGTAGTCCTTGGAAGTGACGGAGGCGGCGAACTCTGGGATCCGTGGGGAAATTACTATCGAGTTTTGTTGGATACGAACTATGACAGTCGGGTTAAGAAACCCCTTTGGGACCAGTTGACCGAAGCTGAGGAACTTCCCAGGTCGATTCTCGTTTGGTCGGCGGGCCCCGATGGTGATTTCGAAACGTGGAAGGATAATGTGAAGACCTGGTAAAATACGATGACTGGAGAAAAAGAATCACAACTCAAGGGCGGTCTTCTCATTTGGCTCGCAATCGTTGTCAGTGTCTCGGTCGCTGCCGCCTGGTTGATTTCAGGTCTCTTCCGAAGGACGGAAACTCCCATCGCTCTCCAAACAGCGATCAATTTGAGAAATGCGATCCGGGCCTATGAGAGTGAGTATTCCAAGCTGCCGAGCTTCGATTCTCAGTATGACACTGACCTGACGACGGAGGTTCTCTTGATGGATATCCTCCTCGCTGCGGATCACACCCGCAAAAAGAAAGGAACTAATCCGCGTGGAATTCAGTTTTTCTATGCGCAGGAAGCAAAGAGATCGGACGACGGAACCTACAGAAAAGGTATCCAAGGCCTTTCCCTCGGTCGCGGAGAACTTTGGGACCCCTGGGGAAATTATTACCGGGTCAGACTCGACACAAACCATGACGAAGAAGTATCGGATCCTTCCGGAAGAAACGAAATCTTGAAAGAAACGATTCTGGCCTGGTCAGCTGGACCGGATGGAGATTATGCCACGTGGGAAGATAATGTTTGGTCCTGGCAATATCCGGAGGAATTTGAACCGTGAAGATCCGGTATATCCTATCAGGGTTGGTCGTCGGCTTGCTTCTCTGTATTTCGTTGGTGATTCCGCAGGCACTTAAACGTGTCAGAGAGGCGAAAGCATTGGGCACTACCTACAATCTGAAAAACGCGATCTCCTCATACTTCACCGAATATCGAAAATTGCCGGTCCCTTCAAAAAATTATCGCCCCGGTTTCCCGGTCGATTCCGATCCTGAACTGATGACAATTCTGATGCCGAACTCTGAATCCCTCATCTATCCATCGGGACACTCTCCGCGAGTGATCAATTTTTACGCGAACAAACCAGCCCGCGCCATGGGAAGCGGAAGGTTCCATAGCGGTCTATCTCCTGACAAAACACTATGGGACCCGTGGGGCAATCTGTATCGGGTCCAGTTCGAAACTGACGGTATCGAAGGTATCGAAGATCCGTCATCCCCAGGCCATATAGTTCCGGAAACAATTCTGGTCTGGTCAGCTGGACCGGATGGAGATTTCGCGACCTGGGAAGACAATCCGAAATCCTGGTAACCCCACCTGCATCATCCTTCTGCCTTTGTGGAAACAAACGGATCCTTCGTTGATTTCCCCGCGCATCTGAGTTTGCTTCAACAGACTTTGAAAAACACACTTACAGCCAGACCGCAAGTGGTCGCTACGGTAACGCGCGCAGAAGATCTCACCTTTCTCTCTGGATCAGGAACTGTCGCCGCTGACTTACTGGAATACCGGCTGGACGATCTTTTCAGCCATTTGGATGAAGTAGCTCAATGCATCAGCAGCAAGGAAACTCGTCCTTCACTGGTGACAGTTCGCACTCCCGATGAAGGAGGAGCCAATAGGCTCTCACTGAACGATCGCATCGCCACTTATCGCCAGTTTTTCCTAAGCTCGGACCTCGTCGATACCGAGATCACATCTCTGGAGACCCCGGAGTTTTCTGACTTCATCTCAGAAGCACATTCTCAATCGACTCTTGTGCTTGCGTCCTACCACAATTTCCAAGAGTGGCCGGGCAGAAGCCTCCTCGAAGGAAAAATCGACCGTGCCTACGAACTGGGAGCAGACATTCCAAAACTCGCCGTCGTCGTAGAATCGATGACTCAGCTTTTCGATCTGGTTCAGTTAGTGGAGAAATACCGTTCCGAGGGAAAACTCATTTCCGCAATGGGGATGGGAACCCTCGGAAAACTTTCAAGACTAACCCTGGCCCGTGCCGGATCCTGCCTCAACTACGGTTACCTCCAAACCGAAAACGCTCCCGGGCAATGGTCAGCCGCTGAACTGCGGAAACTGATCGACGCGATTTAATGTGTCGGCGCGGACACGGTTCCGTCGGTCAATTCCCTGCGACGCGTTTCGACAATTCGATCAGCAATTTCGAGAACCAGTTCCTCAAGAATAAGTCGTAAATGACTTCCGTCCCGGTAATCGGCGGGTGCGATATGCTTGATGCGGTTTGCTGGCCCGGAAAGCTGGAATGCTTTGCGGAAGCTTACCCGGCTCTCATCGTCCGGATTGTAGACCGCTATGCCATTACCGCCGAAGCGTTTCATCACAGTAAAACAAGGCACATCCGTGGGGCCGTCACCCAGATAAATCATGTTTGGAAAAGGGATCGGGCGCAATTCATCGGGCATGTGATCATTCACATCCTCATTTGATTCGAGCATCCCTTTATTGATCCGAAACAGATACTGAGTTTTGGCGGTATGAGAAATCACGCGCTTCGGAAATGCGATTCGTCCGGACTCGTCTTCAGCAAATTCACATCCGAAAACCTCCTTCACATAGGGACGCAACTCACTGCCATCGATCAAGGTTTTGATTCCACTGGAAACAATGTAGTGCTCAATTTTCACCCCCATGGCACGGTGCTCATCAGTAAGGAGCGCATCGAGCTCACCGAACATATCCGGTAAGCCTTTAAAAAATTTCAGCCCTTTTCCCAACTCCGTCAGGTCATCGTTACTCGGGCCATCCATTTGCAGGTAGTCGAGCATCACCTTGAGATAGGCGAGTTCACTTTCGTATCCCCCGTCTTCCACTAGGACTTTGCAGCGTTTCCAGAATTCCGATGGGTTGATTCCGAAATTCGGAAACAGCACCTCGTCCTGCATGTAGGTGGGACTGAGGGTCTGGTCGTAATCGTAAACCAAGCCGATAATGTTCTGGGGAGCTGCCATAAAGTCTCAGGAATAATTTACCACCAATACGGAAAAAGGCATCAATCGGAATCGGTGTCTTCATCCCGCTCCGCTTCGAGATCATACTCTGGCTCGGGTCCGGCATACAAATCGTAGAATGAATTTCCCAGCATCTCATGATCCCATTTGAAGCCAAAAGCTTTCAGAACAACCGGATCAACCCTTTGACTGGAAAGAAACATCTCGTGCATTCCACCGGGAAGACTCTTTAAAATAAATTTTGGGACAGGGAAAATAGCCTTGCGATTGAGGGCGCCTGCGAGTGCATCGGTAAAAACAGCATTTGGCTCCGGCCTCGGTGTCACGAAATTAACGCCCCCCCGAATCTCTTTATTCTCGACGCATTCAAGAAATGCCCTGGCTGCATCATCAATGTGAATCCAGGACATCCATTGCAAACCGCTTCCCAGTCTGCCTCCCAGTCCCAGATTAAAAATCCGCCGCATCTGCCCGAGTGCTCCACCGCCTTTTCCCAAAACAATTCCAAGGCGGGGAGTTACGACTCGCACGCCAAGGCTGGCTGCCTCCATCGCTGCCGATTCCCAGTCCTTGCAAACTTTTGCGAGAAAACCGAAACCGGCATCGGATTCTTCATCGAGCCAGACATCTCCCCGATCCCCGTAAATTCCCACGGCGGAGGCTGACACAAAGGTTTTCGGCCTCGTATGGCGCGGCATATCACGAAATTCCTGAACAATGTCGGAGGTCAACTGAATGCGGCTCGATCGAATTCGGTTTTTTTTGTCCCGAGTCCACATCCCGAGAAGGGACTCCCCTGCCAGATGAATGACGGCATCAAGCCCCTGAAGGTTAATCACCTCCAAGTCGCTGAACTGCCGAACTTCTTCGCAGCCCTCAATCTTCGAATCAATATTTCTCGAAAACCCGACAACACTCCAGCCGCGTTTGACTGCTTCTTTTACAATCGCGCTTCCAAGAAATCCGCTCGCTCCGGTTACGCCCAGTCTCATCCTACATTCGTTTTCAGGCCATTACTGAGCCCATATCCGATAGTAGAGGTGAAATCGAATTTGTTCCAGCGAAAGAAGCAGACCTTCAGACTCCGGATTCCACCTTCTGCTCATCGAGAATATCGACAAAGGTTTTGGAACACTCACGCAGACGACCGAGTCCACGACTGGAATTGGGCGAGACGGAAGGTTCCATCATGATCAACTCTGCAAAGCCAGTCACTGAGCCAATCATATTCCGGAAATCGTGACGCAGTTCCTTGTCGTGAAGAGAATCTGGCGGAAGCGCTGCAAGTTTTGCTCTGATCGCCTCACCGGAGTTTTCGATATAACTGAATAGCTCCGGACCATCATTGCCGAATTCATTGAGATGATGCTTCAAATCCTTGGTCACGTGAACGACTTCAGCAGTGAGCGCCACCAGGCGATTCAACGACTCATCTCTTCCGGTGGAAGGCACTTCTGGAGAAGTAACGCCGGAAGTTTCATGATTTTGATTCGATTCTGTCATTTTTCTAACTGCATTTACGACCGTAGCAGGATCGTCGTTCTTAGGATAAACTGCTGAGAAGCCGTAGCTTTGAGCTTGTTCCATGGTTTGAGGGTCTCCCACTGCACTGATTCCGAGTAGAGGAAGATTCGCGAGATTCCCCATAGTTTTAACGGCCTGAAGGTTACCCCACAGGCTTTCTCCGGGAATATCCAAGTCAACCAAAGCCAGGTCCGGAGTATGCTGACGGCAAAAATCAGTCATCTGATCCCCACTCCATACCAGAGCAGTTTGATATCCTGATTGACTCAAGGCCCCCTGAAATCGGACGCCGGAATCTTGATCACCTGCTACTATTAAAACTCTATTCATCAAAATTTAAAGTAAATTAGCCCATTTTCGATAATTTGCCTAATTTCTATAAAAATAAAGGTTATTTGAACTTTTCCAAGGGAAATTATAAATTTATTCTCTTTTTTGGCTTGGATGAGCTATTGCGGCGTGAAAAGCGTAGTCTAGAGTAGCGGAAAATTAGGGGGCGTCACTTGCCCTCAAAAAACTACACAAGTCTATATGAAATCTACTATTGCAGCCCTTGTCGCTCTCCTCGTCATTGGAACAAGCTCATTCGTGAATGCGGACGAAGTCGCAGAAATCACCATTACTGCGGATAAATTGACTTTCGCCTATGATATCAAAGAGTTCACGGTCAAAGCAGGCCAGAAAGTAAAAGTGACCCTCGTAAACCCGAAAGACAGCCAGAATCTGCAACCGCACAATCTGGTGATGTCAAAGAAGGGCTCACTTGCCGAAATGATCGGAGCAGCCAACAACCCTGCTAACTTCTCCAATCCTGAATTTCTTAAGAATCCGATCCCTGAAACAGACCTGATCGTCAGGCACACCAAGCTTCTAAAGCCTGGTGAGAGCGAAACTCTCGAATTCACTGCTCCTGAAGAAGCTGGTGACTACCCTTACCTTTGCACTTACGTCGGACATGCTGCGATCATGAACGGCGTGATGAAAGTGGAATAAACGAACTATCGAAAACAAACTTCAAGAAACCGCAGTGGACTCAGTTTCTCTGCGGTTTTTTTACGCCCTCTGATAATTATAATTATCAATAATTTTTGTAATTATCATATTTGGAGCTAAATTGAAAGCTAACACGGTTCCCATGACGAAAATTCTCATCATCGATGACAACGTTAATTTGACGACGCTGCTTTCAAAGGCCTTGGCCAAATTCGGTTTTGAGCCGTACGCCGAAAACAACTCACTCCTGGCTTTTGGAACTGTGCGCCAGGTCGTTCCAGATTTGATCCTCCTTGATGTCATGATGCCCGAGCGGGATGGTGGGAGAGTTCTCGCAGATCTACGCGCCGATCTTGCGACGAGATACATTCCAGTCATTCTTCTGACAGCCCTCGCCCGTGAAGCCCAAACGCTCGGCGACATGGATGGCATCAAGAGCAAAGTCATTGGAAAGCCAGTCGACTTGAAGCAATTACTTAGCGAAATCGAAATCGAACTGGATCGAGTTCGCACCTACAACCAGCAATTGGCAGCCCAGCAACAACAGTCCCGCCAACAACTGCATCAGCAACATGCATTGCCGCCGGGAGTTCCCCCACAACTTCCTTTTCAGCCGCAACAACAGGCTTCCTCAACTCCGGCACTTCAACGACAAGCTGGACCTCCGCCTCCCCCCATTGGATCCTCTGGCAGATCTCCTTTCTTTGGAAGTGCTCCGGCACAGGAAAAGCAGGCCACAAACCCGTTTTATGCTTCTTCCGATTCCGATGAACCGGAAGACGAACCGATTTCGGCTTCCAACCGCTGGGGCAGTCCGTCCTGATCTTACTGGCAATTTTCGGGGAAAGACTTCATAGATAGATCCATGGATCTTTCGATCAACGGTAAAGTGTTTCTCGTATCCGGCGGAGCAGCCGGAATTGGTGCAGCAATTATCAATTCTCTGCACAAAGAAAACGGCATTCCCGTCATTCTTGATAAGTCGGATGTCGAAAACTGTGATGAATCGCTCCGTGCCGGAATCGAGCAGCAAAAGATCATCTACCAACAAGTGGACCTTTGTGATGAAGACGCCCTATCCGAAGCGATCACCTCGGTGGAGACCAGTTGTGGTCGCATCGATGGAGTCGTCAATAATGCCGGAATAAACGACAGCGTCGGCCTCGATAGGCCTTCTGCAGACTTTGAGAATTCGCTGCGCCGAAACCTTGTCCAGTGTTTCTCTCTTGTCCGTCTTGCTTTGCCTTCCCTCAAAAAATCAGAAGGGGCGATCGTCAATATCGGAAGCAAAGTCTGCGTGACCGGTCAAGGCGGGACGTCCGGTTATGCTGCAGCGAAAGGAGGGCTTGCCGCACTGACAAGAGAGTGGGCTCTTGATCTTGCGAAGGATTCCATCCGCTGCAATGCCGTCATTCCCGCCGAAGTGTGGACGCAAATGTATGCGGACTGGTTAAGTTCCCGCGAAGACCCCGAGTCGGCGAAAAAAGAAATCGAATCCAGAATTCCGCTGCAACAGCGATTCACGACTCCTGAAGAAATCGCAGAGATGTGCGTTTTTCTTTTGTCCGGAAAATCTTCTCACACCACCGGGCAAATTATCCATGTCGACGGCGGATACACCCATCTCGACCGGGCGTATCGCGGCTAAACGCGCGGGTTCGCTTTCCACTTACTCGCTCAGAAACGAGCAGACATATTGAGCGATGGAATCGACTGCGATCTGAAACTTGCTGTTTCCCGGGACGTCGAATCCGTCGCCGGAATCCACAGTCACCCAATCCTCCGCATCGGCGACTTTGACGCGGCAACTGCCGTCAATGATTTCCATTCTTTCCGGAGCCTCCGTCCCGAATTCATACTCGCCTGGAAAAATGATCCCCAGGGTTTTGCGCTCCCCTTCAGAAGTCACTACGGTATGAGAAACCACTTTCCCGTCGAAATAAATATTGGCCTTTGCGGTGACAGTAGCTGAGGAAAATTCGGTGGATTGCATTAGGATTTTTCCCGCAAAAAACCGCCAGCGTCAACCACGTATTCAGTTTCCAGCTTCCGCCATGGACGACAAATGTTCGATCCACTTCCGGCTCATCGGCGAAAGAGAACCCTTCAACTTTTTCTTCTTCAGAACATCTCCATAGACCTCTGAAACTGCGACTGCTGTCAGCTCGTAGTATCTAAAATTCTCGAAAGAATCCACCTGATTCCGGGAGTCAATAAAAGGATCATAATCGGCTAATTCGTTAGTGATCAGCGCATCGATACTGTTCAACAGGGGGTTATGAAACAACTCCGGATCGAGCTTGTTGATTTCTTTCCTGGCGAGTTCGAGAGACTCAGAATTTTTCCTGGCTTTGTCTCTCGCCCGAAGCTTATCACCTATCAAACCCGCGCCAGCTTTCGTCGTTTTTCCGCCGATCGCGGGAAGAAGGCTTGAGGCTGCTATTCCCAGGCCGACCAATGGATTAATAAAAGCTACGGTTCCCCCGATGAGAACCAGCCCACCGGTGACCGATTGAGTTTGCTCATCAATTTGCGCCGCCAGCTCATCGAGTCGGTCCGCAATTTCAGACTCCCCTTCCCCGGCACCTGAGTGTCCGCTTACCGAAACCGCACGGTCCAACAATTGAGCCTCCAGAATTTTTCTACCGGACTCATCGGGAACATGAAAGATTCGTGCTTTGGGAAGGGAGTTATTCGCACCGACACCCGCCGGTATAATCCTTTTCGTGTAAACCACATAAGAACTGTCGGCACCAGGAAACGGAACAAGGAGATAATGAGTTTCATCCCTTTGCATCTCGTCCGACGTCTGCGCATGAATCGAACCAAATATTCTGACCCCGCAGATTGCGGAAGAAACCGATTTTATCCCGCTCTCAGCAATCGACTTCGCGAGAGCTCCGGCATCGGAAGCACCCTTAGCCCATTTCTCAATCAGTGGATTCATCGTAACGTCGTTCAGTCGGCGAGACCGCATTTCCGAAACTCACCGAGACACCAATCGTATTCCGCTACAAGCTGATCCACGACATTTCCGGATCTCATTGCTTCAGGCATGACCTCCCAGGTGTAGGTCTCCATTTCGAAATGCTGACACCACCCGGGATCATTCCCCAGGAGCTTCAATGTTCCCGTAACATGATCTCTCGTATCTTGAAAGATGGCTTCAGGCTGAGTGTGAACCGGAACATGAAAATGCACTCTCCACTCATCGCCAAGACTGTCGGGGGAGCTTTTCGCCCAGGCAAAGGCGTCAGGCAGGTCGCGAAATCGCTCAGTCACTTTTCCACCATCCTGCACCACCACCTGATGCAAATACACCTCGTCAACAAAGTCACCCAGACGGGAAATCGATTTAGCATCGGGACGTAGGCGAAGAGCCGAGCTTAAATGGATTTTACTGATCCGAATCCCCGAGCCTCGGATTCTTCCAATCGCATCCTCCGGTTCTTCAAACTCGATCGCAAGATGGCAGGTATCGTAGTTCACTCCGATATTTCTCAGCACCCGTCCTCTCTCCTCATCGTCGAGCTCCGCTGTGAGACGGTCAAAAAACTCCACCGTCTCTTCACTGGTCTCGAACAGACCGAGCGGCTCCGGTTCTAAACCGAGATGAATGTCCCGGCCCGTCTTTTGGCGAAGTTCCTCGATATGTAATCCGGTGCGGCGCAAATTGTGCCCAATAGCGAACAGCTGGTCACTTCTCGTTTCCGGTCGGATGAATTCTTTAAACGAACCCGGCAAAGTGCTCACGCTGACCGACTGTCCCTCAGGAGCAAACTCGCAGACGAGATCGAAAAGCTGGTTCGTATATTCCACGCGCTCGTTGGTGGTCCAATCAGGTGCATAAACCTGCTCCTTGACCCTCGTTCCATGGAACGCGCCATAGGGAAATCCGTTGATCGTAAACACATACGAGTTGGTTTTCTCCAACCAATCACGAAACTCTCCCCGCTGCTTTTCATCGCCGGAAAGTTCCGCAGCCGCTTCTGCGCTGAGTCGGAGACCGATTCCATAAGGTGAGTTTGGGGATACCCGCTCTCTCACTGCGTTGGTGTGCAATTTGAGACCTCGAAACGTCTCTTCCCAGGTTTCCCCCCGGTGAATATTCGTGCAGTATCCAAGATCGATCTGATGATTCAGGCGCATGGGGAACCAAAGCCCAAGCAAATAGCCACCGCAACACGATCCCGAATCAATTCTGCCATAATTTCAGACTGAGGTATCATAATTGATATTCTCCTTGTTTCTTTGAAGTAATTATAAGAATCTGGACAAGAACGCTGCCCCGCTCAACTCAAGTCTTTCCTACCCTTAACCTGCCTCAACTTATGACTATCGGACTCCCTGAAACGGAAGAACCGCTGTCCTCGTCGTCATCCTCGCTGCGCAATGCCGGGGTTCTCGTCGTAGACGAAGACGCCGCATTCCAACTCGGTTTGAAAACATTTCTCAGCGAGTATGTGGGATTTGAGAAAGTGTTCACCGCCAGCAGTGGTGATGAAGCGCTGAAATTGATCCACTCGGAAGAATCAATCAACGTAATCACCCTCGACTATCGCATGCCGGGAATGACGGGAATCGAAGTTCTCGAGAAACTGAGCGAAGACACTCCGCGGGCGCTCACGGTCCTGATGTTGACCGGCTATCCCTCTGATGAATTGGAGAAGCAGTTCCGGAGCTACAATTCGTCGACTTTGATCACCTCACAGTTTCTCTCCAAACCGGTAGAATTTGAAAAGCTTGAGCCGATCATCCTGCAATCCTACGAGGATCTCAAAACTTCGCAGCGCCTGACCAAAACTCTGACTGGAGAGACACAGGACGAAACAGCTCCAATTGGTCCCGACGAGCAACAGGCAGTCAACCCGGAGATCCAGGAACAGCTCGAAGCCATCAATGCCAAACTGACTCTTGCGACCACAAAAATTGAAGAGATGAAGTCCAGCATGCCCAATGTTCAGGGACGTTTCTGGATGGGCGTTTTGAAACTACTCGCGGTGATCGCTTTGATCTGGATGGCTATCCCTATGAACTGGGCGCTCAAATTAAAAGAATACCTGCCTACGAATTCTGATCCAGTTCCCGCCATTTCACCATCAAATCAGGATCCGTCTTCTTCTCAACCGGCCCCGCTTGCAGATCCTTCTTCTGCTACGCCGCAGGCAACTCCTGCAGATACAAAAGAGGAAGCTGCTCCTGAAATCCCTGCCAGCCCTGAACCAACTGCTCCCGCTGTCCCACCGGCACCCGCTGCCCCGAAAGCACAGGAGCCAACCAACGAGCCACTTCTGACTCCTGCAGAACCGGCAAGTCCGGCCACCGAAGAAGGACAGGGCCGACCGCTCTAGAAAGCGGCTTCGGGATTACAATCCCCGAACGGTATTGTAATCGCGACTCTTGCAGGGATAGGGAATAATGGGGACGTAATCGAAAAAGAAAGATCGAAAATTATGAACGACGACCACAACAATCCCCACGACGAACAACCCGGAAATCCAACGGAATCAGAATCCACCGATCCGGGGAAATCTGCTGAAGACGCCTTCGAAGATATTAAGTCATCCGCTCAGGATGCTTTCAAAACCGGCGCCAAAGATGCCCGGGACGCTCTCGATAAAGCGCTCCCTAAAGCCAAAGAGGAATTTGCCAAAGGAGTTCACGACATTGCCTACGCAATCGCTTATGCGACCACATTTGGCACGACCTTACTCAATGAGGTCACGCCCGACAGTCTTCGCGATGGATTTGCAGAAGGCCGGGAAGCTGGAAAGAAGGCAGCAGCCGACATCGTCAAAGAACGACGCGAAAGACAGGAGTCCGCTCCTTCATCCGCCGACGCGGGTCCTGAGCCTGAGATGGTGTAGTCTTTCCCGACGGTTTATCCGCATAATTAGAAAAGATCCCCCGGACCATCATGTTCGGCAGGGATCTTTTCAGCGTTCAAGCCTTGCGAAAGATGCCGTCAAGCCGGCCAGCGTCATCTCTTCTCCGTCAAGAGGCTTCGCTTTAATCCCTACGACAGACAAGGCTGCGCGGTATTGGGCGACAAGATCTCCCCGCCCCACCAGGCTGATTTCAGAAACCGCTGCAAATGACCGGGCGCTTCCCAATTCGAATCCAATGAGGTATCCCGAAAGCCGGGACCTGGCCTGACTGTTGGTCAGTCCGTTCAGCAACGAATCCGCCCGGATCGAAAACAGCTTCGAAGCAAGCGCTGCCGGATCTTTGAAACCGATTTCAACAGCTGCGGAAAACTCTTCTTTTTCCAGACTGCCTTCATGTGTTGAATGACGCAATACGGACTGGCCGTCAAGCAGTTGAAACATTTCGCCAGTGAGGAAAGTTCGAAACGATTGAACCCTTTCGCCTTCAATCATCGCCCACTTGCTGTGGGTTCCGGGTAAACAAATCATTCCCTCGAAATCGGGATACGTGGCGAGAACTCCGGCGATTTGGGTTTCCTCCCCCCTCATAACATCCGCTGGATCCTGTTGCTTCAAACCGGGACAGATATACAAATCGAATCGACTTCCTGAAACCGCTGGATCCTCAAACCGCGGCGGCGGATTCCACGGAACTGGAGCATACGGAGCTTCCATCCACCCCTGTTTTGCCCCAACCATCCCGCAAGCCACCACAGGCAACTTCCCTTCGGGCGGAAGCCATGATTCAATCATCCGCAAAAGTACCGGTTCGAAATCCTGCGGCGACAAACCGGACATTCCCTCAGCAGAATCAGCAGCAGCCAAAACTATCCCGGAAGAAGTCATCGCCCAGGCCCGCAGACTGGTGGTCCCCCAATCGACGGCAATCCAATCAGGATTCATGATTCGTTTTTCCCAACCGAACGGATCACTTCATCCAGGGCGTCTTCGTCCATTTCAATGAGGTTGGATCGATCAGGAAAACGGCCTTCTTTCACATCCGCAATGTATTCGCTGAACGCACCGAGCCGCTCCTTCTGAAGTCGGCGCTTCTCCTCAGAAAAGTCCCGGTAGGCTTTCGCGTGACGGGGAATCCTTTCATCATAATCACCAAGAATATCGCAGGAGAAAAGGAACTGAGTATCGCATCCGGTCCCGGACCCGAGAGACATCAGGATCATCGAAGTGTGTGATGTCAAAAAACTCGCCAGGCGGTGAGGCACAACCTCCAGCTCTGCAGCGTATGCCCCGGCGTCCTCCAGTTCCTTCATTCGGCGAAAGAGAAGTTTGGCTTCGTCCGCAGTTTTTCCGATCGCACGGTACCCGGTCCATGTCACATGACGCGGCACCAGCCCAAGGTGTCCAACGACAGGAATTCCCTCTCGCGCCATGGCCTCGATGATAAAAGGACTGGCAGAGCAATAGACAGAGCTCGCCCCGATCTCGAGCGCGCGAAAAGCAACCCGAATGGCTTCCTCCGGTGAGGCCATCCCGTGCGGTGTTGCCGTGGAGAAAAAACTGTTCGGCGCAGCCTCGATCAAATAAGGGAGGCGCGCCTCGGCTTCCGGCGAGTCAAAACTGCAACTCATCAGGTCAACCCCGGCTTCCTCCGCTGCAGCGGCTTCCTCCGGAGACTTTACGTGAATGTGAGTAAGGCAACGTTTGCCCTTCAATTGCTGCAAATCGTAAACGGTATATTTTTTCCGGGGTCTGATCATCGTAGCCGACCGTAGTGAATCCCCCGACAAATTTCAATCCTGAGATCGCGGACTTGTGAACTTCAATGCCCTTTCGTATTGTTAACTTCTATTAATGAATCCTTTGGCATTACTCACGGTCTCCATTCTCATCACTCTCAATTTGGGTGTGCCCGTCGTCACAAGCCGTGCCGGGACGATCGATGAGGTGATTGCCGAGGTGGAGAAAATACAGAAAGAGTCTGGAATGCGAACCGCCTCTCTGGGCTTCAGCATTATCGATCTCGATGCGGAGCCTGATTCCGCGGCCGGATATCACATGGATACCGGACTGGTCCCCGCCTCCACGATGAAGGCAATCACGACGGCAGCCGCCAACGAAATTCTGGGACCTGACTTTACCTTTACAACAGAGCTGCAAATCACCGGGGCGATCGACGAAACGGGAACACTCGACGGGAACGTTGTCCTTAGAGGGGGAGGAGATCCTACTCTGGGTGATTCCGGAATCAGCGGAACTTTCGAAAAATGGAAGGCAGCCCTCGCCGGAAAAGGCATTAAAAAAGTTGAGGGCTCCATTGTCGGCGACGCTTCGGTTTTCGGCACCAGACTGCTTCCGGATTCCTGGCAATGGAACGATATCGGGAACTACTACGGAGCCGGTGCCTGCGGCCTGACATTCCATCAAAACCTGTTTTACTGCACCTTCAACAATAAGGGTGCCGGATCCAAAGCCAGCCTCACCGGAACCGATCCCAAACTACCCGGAATTGAATTCATCAACGAAATGCGAGTTGGCAGCGCCGGGTCCGGTGATCAGGGTTACATCTACGGAAATCCATACGGAAAAATATTCTACCTTCGCGGGACCGTTCCCGCGGGAAGCGGATCATTCACCATCAAAGGCTCGCTGCCTGATCCTCCATTTTTCTGCGCCCGGGCATTCACCAAATATCTCAATGGAAATGGCATACCGGTGAGTGGCGAGCCGACGACCTTGAGACTAATGGGAATTGCCAAAAAAGAGCTCCCCGCCCGTGAAGCTGTCTTTGAGCAAAAATCGGACTCGCTGGGATCCCTCATGATTCTAACCAATCACAAATCGAACAATCTGAGAGCTGAATGTTTCCACCGTATGATCGGGCTCAAGAAAAAGAACAAAGGAACCACTCTCGAATCCTCCAAAGCGACCCTCGACCATTGGAAGGCAAAAGGGATCGACATGACTGGATTCGAAATGGCGGACGGTTGCGGCTTATCCCGCTCCAATACGGTCACCCCAAGGCAAATGGCCCTGATCCTTTATCATGCTGCAAAAGGCGAAAACTTTTCCGCATTTTCCAAATCGCTTCCTCTCGCCGGGGAGTCAGGAACACTGCGAAGCATCGGCCGGGGAAGTGCCGCACAGGGTCGCGTCCGGGCAAAAAGCGGAACCCTTGACCGGATCAAATGCTATTCCGGCTATGTTCATTCCTACTCGGGGAAAAAATACGCTTTTGCCATTTTTGTGAACAACTACACCGGTGATCTTTCCAGCGTGAAATCGAGAATTGTCCGCGTCTGGAATAAAGCCGTAAATCTGTGATGAAACTTTTCCTCCTCCTCGCTAGCCTTTTCGCTCAAATCTCTTGTTTCGGAATCGATCCGCATCCGGACGCCGTTCCCAACGGCCACAAACCCGGTGAGGTCGACATCGAGGCAAACGTAAAGTTTATTGTTCCGGATCCTGCAAGCCTTGACGGGATCGTCCTCGATGAAACGGATGCGGTGCTCGTCGGGAAATGGCAATACTCGACTCACACTCCTCCCTACGTCGGAATCGGCTACCTGCACGACATGAAGTCGGGAAAGGGAGAAAAGTCAGTGAGCTGGCATCCGGATTTTCCGGAATTCGGACGCTATGAAGTTCGCATTTCCCATTGTTACAATGTGAGGCGCGCGACAAACACACCGGTAACGATTCGACACGCCAAGGGCGAAACGATGATACAGATCAACCAGCAGGAAGTGCCGGAACACGGAAAACTTTTCCGCTCACTGGGAGTCTTCGAATTTGCCAAAGGAAATTCCGGGACCGTGACGATATCCAACGAAGGCACCGACCCAAAAAAGGTGGCGATCGCGGATGCTGTCCAGTTCTTGAAGGTCGACTGAAGGACTGCCGATTGGTTAATCGAGCGTGTAGACGAACAATCCGGAACGCAGCTTCGGCTCAAACCAGGTCGACTTCGGCGGCATAATTTCACCGGCGTCTGCAATATCGATGAGTTGTTTCACCGTCGTCGGATACATGGAAAAAGCAGCGCCCCATTCTCCGGAGTCGACCCGCTTTTCCAATTCATCCGTTCCCCGAATTCCTCCGACAAAATCAACTCGCTCGTCGGTGCGAGGATCGCCAATTCCGAGGATAGGAGTGAGCAAGCGATCTTGCAGAACTGAAACATCAAGGCGCTCAATCGTATCGGCGGTTTCCTCGATATCCCACCGAATCGAATGCCATTTTCCATCGACATATACGCAAAGGCTCTCGGGATTCTCCGGAACTTTGCATCCATCCGAATCGAGATGGAAATTTTCGGTGAGTCGCTGAAGGAAACCATCGGAACTGAGCCCGTTGAGATCTTTAACGACACGATTGTAGGAAAGGATCTTTAGCTGGCTGGCTGGAAAAAGCACGGCGAGGAACCAGTTGTAATTCTCGGTTCCATCATGATCCGGATTGGCATCGCGCCGCTCTTTTCCGACACGGGCTGCACTGGCGCTACGGTGATGGCCGTCGGCCACATAAGACAGAGGGATTTTTTCAAATCCACCCAGGATCGGACCTGCTTCCGACTCAGCAACTCTCCACACCGTGTGCTGAACTCCAACATCATCCGTAAAATCGACCGTTGGCTCGTTCTTTTCGGACCAGGCTTCAACAAACGCGTCAATGGCTTCTTCATCCTTATAGGTCAGGAAAACCGGGCCGGTATTGGCGCTGAGCGTATCTGTCAGGCGGGTTCGGTCGTTCTCTTTTACCGGACGTGTTTTCTCGTGCTTCCGGATGATGTTATTCTCGTAGTCATCCACGTGGCAGGCCAGGGTGATTCCGGTCTGAGAATGGCCATCCATGATCTGACGATAAAGATAAACGCATGGCTCCGGCTCACGTGTCAGGATCCCGTTTGCTTGCAGAGCCTCAAGATTACTCTTCGACTTGTTGTAGATCTCGTCGCCGTATGCGTCTGTTCCGGGAGGGAAATCGATCTCCGCACGAACCACGCGAAGGAAACTGTGAGGATTGTCCGCCGCCAGAGCTCGCGCTTCTTCAGTATTAACGACGTCGTAGGGAACCGATGCCACGGTTTCCGCTTTTCCGGGAGCCGGAACGAGAGAAGGAAATGCTTTTATTTTCATGAAAATAATCCAGAGCAATGTTGCTCCGGAAATCCCTACACCGAACCGGCGCGTTCACAAGAAGAGAATCGTTACCGTGTTGCTGCCTGCGTCAGGTCTGCTTCAGGCTTCAATAATTCCCGCAGATTGTATTTCGTGTAGCGGGTGTGACTCGCCACGTTCTCCGAATCAGCATTTGCCACCCAGAAATCAAGACTCCCGGGAGCAAAGAGCACCGACTGAATATTCGATTTCATGCAAACGGGACGGGACATTAATTCCCTCGCTGAATTCGCATCAAATTTTCCGTGGTCTGCCTTCACCCGCTTCACCAGCTCTTCATATCGATCTCCCGCCGACAGCAAAACAGCATCTTCGACAGGATGAGGAAGACGTGGATGTTCTGTTCCCGGCCAGATCTTTTCCAGCTTCTCCGGAGTTGCCGCGATCCCCACTGATTTCCCGGATTTAGCATCAGAAATCACATAGTAGTATTCACAGGTACGGGGACTGTTTTCAAAAATGGCAACTGCCTCTTCCAGGGTATCCGCCTTTTCCATGACTTCCCGCATGAGCTGGGCCATCGCTTTGCCATCCCAGTTTCCCTCACCACCTCCGCCCATTTCCCCAATCGCGATTTGCTTTTCATTCATCGCCGTGACCGTTCCGATGAATCCGGCGTAGCCCAAATTGACCCAGGCGTTCCCCTCATCCGGTTGAACGACCATGACAACTGCATTCTGCTCCAGCCCCACTCCCATCATGTAATCGAGAACACGGCCGTGATACATCTCCCCGTCGACGGTGGCGCTGCCATTGATCGCGAATCCACTGCAATGGAAGAGTTCGGGGAAAAAATTGGAAAGCCGCGACTCTTCCTGCTCCAAGCCTGCCGCCATCGCGAGGGCGTCTATTTCGCGGAGATGCCGGGGATCTGTGTGAGGATGCAATCGGGACACCGCTTCTTCGATTTCGCCGAAAAACCATCGTCCTTTCCCGAAAGAACTCCCTACGCCAATCCCGTAGAGAATCCGATCAGTGACTGCGCGAATCTCTTTGGTCAGCAGCTCTCCATGCTGTTTCCCCATTTCTTCGGGGGTGCCTTTGAGAAAGAGGACTTTCGTGCCGTCGTGATTTTCAAGACGCCCGGCTCCGGATCTCGCCAGCACTTTGCGTTCTCCGGTTTCGGGCGGAAGCGGCTCCGCTTTGCTGTTCAAATTTTCGAGAGTAACTTCGACAAATTTGACGAGATGGGAAAGGGCAACCCGCTCCGGATTCGGGCTTTCTTCGACATCTCTCCATTCCGTGAGCTCGGCATTTTCGGCGATCTTCCAGTTCGAAAATTCCACTACTGCGTCGAGTTCCCCCGGCTTTGAGACTCCGATGCTGACAAGTTCATCGGATTCTGTTTCAAAAGTAAAATGCAGAAACACATCCGATGGAAGATCGAGAATTTTAGCGGCGAATGGTTTTAAATTCGCAAGGACGTGTATGTTTCCATCCTCTTTGATGACTTTACTCGCCTTAATCAACGCGGGAAGATAAGCCATCTGCATTCGACTTACCGGAAGAGAAAACGGTTGGAGTTCGACCGGATCCACACTGTCAGGGCGACTGGAAAACCGTGGAACATCATTCGCCCCGGTGATAGCAAAGTCTTTATGGGGGACGAAGACTTTCACTTCCTGCCCATCTCTGGCGAGGTGATAGCTATCACCATCGACTTCGGCACTGAGAAAGAGCTTGTCCGGCCATTGGTAGGAAAAATCGGCAGAACGTTCGGCCAACTCTTTCGGAATCCCTTCCGTGCGCGTGATCACAAACTCCCCTGAAACTACCGGCCCCTTTTCCCCGGAAGCAGGTTCGATCCAATCGTGTATCTCGTTCAGTTTCGAAGAGAGATAGCGCGACTCAGAACTGGTGAAAACCGTGAACCACAATACCACCAATGCGATGGGAGCTATCACTATCAGGGAAAGAACGAGCCGCTTTCTGTTCATGGGAAAAGCCTGAAGCATTTTTCAATCTTCAGCGAGGATTTTTCGAAACGAAAAGCAGGATTCAATACTGGCGAGTACTTTTGCTTTGAGTGAGGTTAGATCAATCATGACTCTGCAGAAATTCCTGACCATTTGTTTCTTATTCGCCTTCAGTGGGGCAACAGCCATCGCACAGAGGCCCGGTGGTAAGGGATCCAAGGGAAAAGGAAAGGGCAAAGGTCGTCCGAGTTTTGCTGTATTGGTGGAAGAAGCAGTGTCTCAAAAATTTGTCGGGGTGACCGCCAGGGGTTCAGTGGAGAAAGACCTGTTCAATATTGAAGCCACCGGCGTTTCCACAAAACCGATCAAAGTTGCTGCCGATATTTTCCTCGCGGCACTTTCCCCGGAACAGAGAAAAATGACGACCTTTCCCGTCGATGACAGCGAATGGCGACGCTGGGCGAATCAGCACTCGCTTCCGAGACAGGGAGTCAGTTTTCAGGAAATGAACAAGGAACAACGGGAACTCGCCTTCGATCTAATTGCCGCCGGACTGAGTGCCAAAGGACTCAAAACAACCCAGGACATCATGAAGCTGAACGAGACCCTGGCCGAGCTCTCGGGCAAACCGGATGAATACGGAAGATGGCTTTATCACATGACGGTAATGGGAGAGCCGTCCGAAACGGAGCCCTGGGGTTGGCAATTCGACGGTCACCATTGCGTAATCAACTATTTCGTTCTCGGCGACCAGGTCGTGATGTCCCCCTACTTCGTGGGTTCCGAACCGGTCGAAGCCACATCAGGAAGACACAAAGGCACCATCATTTTACAGGAAGAGCAAAACGCCGGGCTCGCCTTTGCCCGAAGCCTGAGCGACGAGCAAAAATCCAGGGCCGTCATTCAGGAATCGAAAGGCGGATCCAACGCTCTGACTGAGGCGTTCAAAGACAACGTAGTTCTCAGCTATGCCGGATTGCCTTTTTCAGGTTTGAATGATGCCCAACAATTGGCCTTTCGTAATTTAGTCGGCTTGTGGACCGGTCATATTCGCGATGGCCATGCACAGGTCAAAATGGAGGAAGTAGAAAAGCATCTCGATAAAACTTACTTTGCCTGGATCGGATCGACGGATGAGGACTCGGTCTTTTACTACCGGATTCACAGCCCTGTGGTCCTGATTGAATTTGATCACCAGCGCCCCATCGGCCTCGAGCGCACCGGCGTTCCCACACGCGACCACATTCACGCCGTCGTGAGGACTCCCAACGGCAATGACTACGGAAAAGATCTTTTACGGCTGCATCACGAGAAGCACCCGCATTGAAAACTATTTCACCACTCGAATGATCCGGTGCCCTTTGTGGGTGCGACCATAAGCATCCGTCGCCTCCACCTGAATCAAATGTGAACCAGTAGTGAGCCCCGCCGGCAGCTTGGCTTTCCACAGGTGATCCGATTTGATCGGCTGATTCAGAGCCGGCTTTTTCCCCTCAGGATCTGCTGCCATTTCCCGCTGTCGGGAAGAATCATAAACCGGATCCACCTCGACGACTTTCTTCAGAGTCAACCACTCCTCACCTTTGCCGATACGCATCTTCACAACCGAGTCTACGGAGCCGTTAAATACATTCACATAGACCGGAGTTGCCTCGATGTTCTCAGTACGAATTTCACTGGGTGTAAATATGTTCAATTGGTAATCCGCAGGAAAACCCGCCGCCTTAAAGTCCAGGGTATGCTTTGCACCGTCGAAAGTGATGATGGAATATCCATTCGGCGCACCATCCCGCATCGTTGCATGGGGAATTCCAAGTTCATTTTTCAGGCCTTTCCACCAGGAGCCGGACACCGTTACATTCACGATATGATGGTGAGGCTTATCGCCGTTCCATCCGTCTTCTTTTCCAATAAACTTGTGGGCGTGCCAGTGAGTATGGCCGGAGATTGACATCGTGTTGGGACGTTTTTCAATCAGACGATAAAGTTCCTGCCGGTTTCCCACATCGGTCAGGGGGATGTGCATCATCAGCACGATCAACTTCTCCTCGGGTACCAACTTGAGGTCATTTTTCACAAAGGCGATCTGATCTTCGCCCAATCCTCCTTTGTAGGTAACGTGACCGTTTCGCTTGTGATCGGCCCAGTCCACATCGTCGAGCACAACGAAATGCACAGCACCGTAGTCGAAGGAATAATAAGCCGGTCCAAAAAAGCGATGAAAAGTCTCATCAGAGTCTGAATCAATCTCGGCCTCACGATTCAAATCGTGGTTCCCGATCACATTGTACCAGGGAATCCCGATCTGGGCAGTGTTGGCATTGGATGGCTCAAACAGTTCAAGCCGGTCGAACATAATGTCGCCAAGCGTCACTCCAAATTTCGAGTCCGTGCCAATCAACTCCGCGATCACATCGTGCGCGATATAATTGACCTGATCGATGCTTGAAGGTTGGGGATCCCCAAAGAAAACTGCCTTGAATTTTTCCGGCTCCGCGGATTTCAGCAGAGGGAAATCGATGCTCTCGGGCAATGGTCCTGTGGGAGAGACTCCCGGGTAACGAAAACTTTCGGGCGATCCTCCGGGTTTATGGATGTAGTAAAATTGCGGAAGTTGATCCCCGTTCACCGGAGGCGCCCAACCACTTGGCTTAACGACGAAGAAGATGGTGTCATCGTCCACAGGAAGCTTCCAGGCACCGGAACCATCCGTTGTCGTGACATCCCTACCATTGGAGACTGCAATATCTTTCAGCCCCGGCTCATCACTATCGAACCGGCCATTTTGATTCCGGTCATGAAATACGGTCCCACTGGCCAGCTTTTCCTCAGCCAAAAGGGAACAGGGGAGAATCATCAGCGCGAGTAAATGAATATGCAGTTTCTTCATGGGGAGGAAGTGTGCGCAATACTTTCGCATAAGTCAAAACCGCGTCCCACTTCCTCGCAGCTAAAGTTGAGAAGTAATATTTGAAGCTTTTACCCGAATCGACAAACCGCCACGATTAGCAGATGGAAATGAAAACCCTGACTTTCTTCCTACTCACTCTGTTCGCCATACAATCGGCGGTTTTTTCGGAACCCGAATCGTCCGTAGCCTTCGGAGGTATTCACTCGCGAATATCCCCGGATGGGAAAAGCATCGCGGTCTCCTATCAGGGCGCCATCTGGAGAATGGACATCGACAGCGGCAAACTCAGCCGCATGACCCAAGGCGAAGGTTGGGATATTGAACCTGCCTGGTCACCCGACGGGAAGGCCCTTGTCTACATCAACACCTCTCATCTAGTCACCGGTGTCCTCAAAATGATGGATTCCGAAACGGGAAAAGATATTCCACTACCAAAACGTATCATCGCCCAGGGACGTCTCACCTTTTCCCCGGATGGAAAACAGATCTTCGGATTGATGACTGAAGCAAACACCCGGAGATTCCCCTCCTGGTTGAATGTCGAAACCGGCGAACTGACAGCCCTGAGCCTTGGCCCTGAAGATCCTGCGAGATTCAGCCGAAAAGGACCGAAATTCACGACTTCGACTGACGGCAGTAAAATCATTTATGCGATCCACCGCGACGAACCCGACGAACAGAGTGGGAATCGCGGGCCTCAAGCAGATGTGTGGCAGTGCCGCGCCGACGGATCCGAGCCGGAACAACTTTTTACCTGGCCCGCCAGGATTTATGACATTTCGCCAATGATGGATGATTCCGGAATTCTGGTCTCGACCGATCTTGGAGTGGCTCACAACGACATCTGGCAGATTCCATTTTCGGCGCCCTTGAAAAATGCGGAGCGACTCACATCCAGTCATGCCGATGACGAAAAGGCCTCACTCAGCGCGGATGGGAAACTTCTCGCGTGGAGCGATAACTCATCCGGAGCAACCTCAGTCAAATTGCGGGATCTGGAAGCGGGAACGAGCAGAGACCTGGCAGTCAAATCGTTCGATTTCCGGGAAAAAATTGCACCGGTCACGATCAAGCTTGGTCCTCCACTGACAAATGCCCGCGCTTCAGTGAAACGAAAAGATGGAAAATTTTTCTTTCCGTCGGGCTCTCTCTATCGGCTCACTGGAGGAGCCGGGCACTTCTACCTTTCTCAAAGCGCCACCCTCGATCTTCCGGTCGGCGAATATGAAATCACCCTGTCTGGTGGACCGGAAAGCATTATCAATAGGGAAACAATTTCTATTGAAGGCCCTCAGGCAAAATTGGTCCCAATGTCTTTGTATAACTGGAGCAACCGGAAAGCCGCCCGCTGGTTCAGCGGAGAGAATCATGTTCACGCAAATTACGGATACGGAGAGTGGTACAACCGTCCGCAGGATATCCTTGAGCAATGCCGGGCCGAGCAACTCAATGTCTGCAACGCAGTCATTGGTAACTCGGACGGCGAAGCCATCTTCGACCGCGAACTCTTCCTCGGTCAGATTGATCCGCGGTCTACCGACGACAACATTATCTACTGGGGCCAGGAATTCCGTTCGACGATTTGGGGACACATGACGCTTTCCAATTTATCCAGACTCGTTGAGCCGATCATGACGGGGTTTGACGGAACCACCAATCCCTTCGATGTCCCGACCAATGCCGACATCGCACAACGAACCATCGATCAAGGTGGTCTGATCGGGTACACCCACCCGGCGGGAAACCGGCTCGATCTTTACAATCAACCCTACGCATCCAAAGGTCTTCCGATAGATGCCGCCCTCGGACGTGTCGCCCTCATGGATGTCCATGGGCACACCTATGCCGGGAGTCTGCAACTTTGGTATCGACTCATGAATTGCGGGCTGAAAGTGTATGCTTCTTCCGGAACCGACGTCTTTCTAAATCGGATCCGGAGCTTCCCCCCGGGCTGGGCGAGGACCTACGTCTACCTGCCGGAAGGTCTGAGTTATGAAGGGTGGACTGAGGGACAGGCTGCGGGTCGCTCATTTATCACCAACGGCCCCATGATCGAGTTCGAAGTCGACGGGAAACTGGCGGGATCGACCATTACCCTGAACCGGAAAGGAACCGTGGAGGTAACCGCAATGGCAGAGTGGCAGTTCCCCCTGGAAAAAATCGAACTCGTTTTCAACGGCAAAGTCATCAGAGAGATTCCGGTGAAGGAAGGCGACGCCATTGTTTCGACCGGCTCGTATGGAGATTTCCGAGGGGGAATTGAGGTCACTGAATCGGGATGGCTCGCAGTGAGAGCTTCCGCTCCCGATCACCCCGGCACTATTCGAACACCAGGCGCACATTCCAATCCTGTGTGGATCGAAGTGAATGACACGAAGAATTCGAGCGCGAAAAACGACGCTGCCTTTTTCCTGAAATGGATCGATCGACTCGAAGGAGATCTCAAAAAGCGGGACCGTATTCCCAATGAGCGGCTCTGGAATCACGTCCGCTCACAATTGGACGGAGCCCGCGATTACTATCGCAAAGAGATGGAGTGAACCGACCGAACTGAGTCAGTTCGCCTTCTTCACAAACTGTGCTTTCAGAGCGATGGAAATACCGTTCATCTTGCAGTCGATCTCGTGGTCGCCGTCCACGATACGAATTGGCTTCGATTTTGTTCCGCTCTTTAAGACATCGGACGAGCCTTTCAGCTTCAGATCTTTGATCATCTGAACGACATCGCCGGTTTGGAGGACATTGCCAAATGCGTCTTTCACTTCCCGCTCCTGCTCGGCCTTTTCCCACTCGTGGCCGCAGGTGACACATTCGTAAATGTGTTCGAGCACGAGAATTTCATCCATCTCGCAATAGGGGCAGGTGATTTCTGACATGGGTTCCACTACACGTTCCGGACTGATTCCTCAAGAAACTATCGACTGAGCAATTGACCAACAATTTCCGGGCCCACTTCAGTCAGAGAGTCCACAATCAATGAGGCCCCATGACCTTCGAGACTTTCACGCGGATGAGTCGTGGTCACTGCGATCGCTTTCATCCCACCGGCAAGTGCCGCTTCAATCCCCACATGAGCATCCTCAATAACCACGCAATGCTCCGGTCCACGATCAATTTTCCCGGCGGCTGTAAGAAAGACTTCCGGATGCGGTTTCCCGTGAGAGACATCCTCGGCACCAGTGTAATTCTTTCCGAAAAACTCTGTCAGTCCTGTTGCTTCGAAACACACCTCAATATTCTTTCGTGAAGTTGAGGAGCCCAGCGAAACCGGGATTCCTGTTTCCTTCAATGCCTCAAGCAGGGACACGACACCGGGAAGCGGTTCCAAACCGCCCTCACGAAGCAACTCCCGATAGAGTTCCTCCTTCTGTTCTCCCAAATCATGAATCCCGGATTTGTCGTCGCGAGTGGTCCACCCGAACACGTCAGGAATACACATCTCATTTCGCATCCCGAACGATTCCTTGAACTGCTCTTTGCTGAGTGGTTTTCCGATTCTCGCAGCTAAAGCAAACCAGCCTTGTTCATGCTGGTCGTGAGAATCAATGAGAACACCGTCGAGGTCGAAGACGACGCCGCAATTGGATAGAATTTCTGACATTAGGAGAATTATTTGCGAATAGCGGAGTAGATAACCGGTTTCAAGGCCCGTTCCAGATTCCAGTTGTAGGGCATCGTTTGCTCGAGGGTGATCACGATCAAATTCTCATCTACGGGCGAAACCCAGTAATGGCAACTAGCAGCGCCGCCCCATCCAAACTCGCCCGGACGGGCCACATCGTCCCAACCGGCGGTGTCACTTGTAACAACGGAAAACCCGAGTCCAAAGCCGGTTCCAAGTCGTTGTTCTTTTCCAAAGAAGATATTCTTAACTTTTTCAGGCAATTGATCCGAAGTCATCAGTGCAACAGTTTCCGGTTTCAGAAACTGGTCTCCATTTCGCGTTCCGCCGTCGGCGATCATCTGTAAAAACTGATAGTAGTCACCGGCAGTCGAATAAAGCCCGCCTCCACCCGACATGATCGATGGCTTTTTCATCGCTTTCTTAAGGGCTTGATCCCCTGCCGCTTTCAATCCATCCGGAGTGGAAAATTGCATGGTAACCATTCGCTTCGCATCCGTCTCATTCCTGATCCAGAATCCGGTGTCTTTCATCTTGAGCGGATTAAAAATATGTTCCTGTAAATATTGATCCAGCGACTGACCTGACCAAATTTCAACAAGTCTTCCGAGAACATCCGTGCTCAGGCCGTAGTTCCAGGATTCGCCCGGTTCGTGAACCAAAGGGATCTTCGTCAATACTCCCATGAACTGATCCCAGTCCCCACTCCAGAAATCCGCGCCTTCATAGTATTTTTCCAGAGCGGGAGGGGCGGTGAAACCATATGACAGCCCCGAAGTGTGCCGGAAAAGATCCTCAATCGTCATGACCTTCTTCGCCGGCTTGGGCTTTCCGTCTGCGGAAAGCACGGTCAGTTTTTCGAACTCCGGAATGAACCTGGAAACCGGATCGCTCAATTGATATTTTCCCTTCTCCAATTGCTGCAGCGCCGCCGCAGACACAATCGCTTTAGTCATCGAGTGGATTCGAAAAATCGAATCCGATGTCATCAGTGCTTTGCCCCTCACCGAGCGCCTTCCCTGAGGATGAAGGTGACGAATCTTTCCGGATTGCGCGACCAAGGTCACCGCACCAAACAGTTTTTTACTCTCAATCAATGATTCGACCGCCGCTTCCACTTCCGGTGTAATGGCAGAATCCTTCCGCGGAAGAGATGAGGCGGAAGACTCGGCAAAAACAGGCGAACAGAGCGCTACGAACAGAGACAATACGATGACTTGAAGATTCATGACGCTCAAAAATAGCATCCATTGCCGCAGTTCCCACTCAAAACCCGGGGCAGGTTTCTCAGGGCAGGGAGTTGTCTTCAAAATAGTTTCATTTTTCAAGTTGCGGAATCGATATCCGCAGCTAATCTGCGCCGTCGTCCGGGGGGACGACACTTTTAAGGCGGTCCGACTGACCAACTTTTTCTGCAAGTTTCGGGGGTTTCTTGTGGAAAAATCAGTCGGGCCGCTTTTTCCTTTCCAAGGTTTGATCGTTTCGAATTCCGGCAAGACTGATCTTGATTGCAAATCAATCCGCGTCGAGAATCGTGCATGAATTTCCGCCTACCCGGAGCCCTTATTGCCCTTGCCTTTATCACAGTGTCCTGTGAGGACGAACCGCTTACAGCTCCTGCGAAAGAGCCCGTAAAAGAAGTGGCTCAAGCCCAAACACCCGAGGCGGCGAAGCCGGAACCTGCTGCTGCTCCAGTTCCCGCAACCGAGGTCAAAGCTGAGCCAGCAATCGAGGTCAAACCGGAACCCGCTCCGAGCCCGGCAAAACCCGTCGCTGTGAAACCCCGCGCCGCATTTTGGAGCGAAGTCACATTGCACGAAGCTATCCGCTGTCTCTTATACACATCTGACGCTGCCGACGAAGAGGATAGTGTAGAT
>OJCB01000099.1_pt1 | contig 37015 bp, 31 predicted proteins | sample 1591501 | NCBI WGS metagenome assembly OJCB01 (sample SAMN05416813, study PRJEB24817) | seawater metagenome | isolation source: Sea water | place: Canada:Atlantic | collected 2013-07 | reverse complement strand
GATCAGCCTCGGTCTCGTGGGCTCGGAGATGTGTATAAGAGACAGGTTCTGAGGTGACTCCATTGATCGACCTGATCACCGAACCAGTCTTTCAGTTCGCTTTCCACTTTTGGGACAAGATCTTCATCCGGCAAATTCGAGAAAGTCTTTAGAGAAACCGAAATCAGGGAGCGATTGTCTTCAGAATACTCAGGGGCGATATCGGTGATCACGCAAAGATGGTTGATGAGACATTCTGTATTCCCATTCAGTGCAATGAGCTTTTTTGAAAGCGGAGACACCGGAGCGGTGAAATAAAGGTTACTGGTAGACCTCCATTCAGGGATCGGGATTTCAGGATGAAGCTGATTGGCTGAGTTTCCGTCCGTCGCCAGCACGATGATGTCGGCTTCGAATCTCTCCTGGTTCTTAAGGGATAGAACTCCGTCTTCAATGGCCTCCACTTTCTGATTCAAGCGGACAGTTCCATCCGGCAGTCTGGAGGCGATCTGTTCCGGAATGCTCTGCATCCCCCGGCCAGGCAGGCAGGCATAGCCTTCGGCGAACATTTTGAAGGTGAATTCAAACATCCTCGAATCGGTTTGAAGCTCGCGCTCAAGGAAAATCCCGCCGTAAAAGTTTCGGAAAAATAACTCGATCATTCGATTGTCGAATCCGAAATCACGCAGGTAATCTTCTGTTGTCGAAACCTCTCGAATCGACCAGATCTGTCCGATGGACTTCCCTTTTAGATAGCTGCGGAGTTTGCCAATAAGTAGTTTTGACCGCAGTGGGAAGTTTGATTGAAAAACTGCTGCAAACAAAGACGAAGGGCGCCGATAGACATCCATCAAAGTGTGGGAGCTCTCGCCTTCACGAATGATCGCTCCGGGTTCAAAACATTGGAGTTTCAGATCGTCGAGCTCAAGAAGCCCGGATGACTCCGGATAGGCATCAAGGTAAATCTGAAAACCGCGATCAAGAAGGAAGCCATCAACTTTGTCAGTCCTGATTCTACCTCCCACATCATCGGCGGCATCGAATACGGTGACAGAGCAGCCGCTTTCTACCAGTTTTGCGGCACAGCTTAAGCCGGCAAGGCCAGCTCCGACAACAGCAACACTTTCAGGTTTTTTTATACTCATTCAACTCCTCGAACCGGATGAGTGGAGCGCCCAGGGGAGGCTGACGCATGGTAGGCAGTGGGAAAAGATACGTCAACGCTATTGTCGCAGAAACCTTGAAAATCATATCTAACATTACAAGAACGAGAGGGGATGGACTTCTGCAGTTAAGGTTCAATCTCTGCTCTCGTAACTTCATGCCGATAGGCGAACATCCTTCTCAGCTTATTTCGGACCACCATATTTCCAATCAGCTGCCCGGCCCGGCCAAAGGGCAGGGAATATTCTATGCGGTCGGTCAGTTGGCACGAGTGGTCAGTGAGGGCCTTGAAGATGTGATGGTGTACCCAGTGGGCGAACGGGCCTTTGATTTGCCGGTCCGAGAAACCGTTCAAGGGATGACAGTCGAAATGTTCGGCGATCCACTTTTTGCGGAAAGGTCCAACTTTGATCAAGATCTCGGCTCTGGATCCGTCCTCGATCCTTTGGGGGCGTTCCAGAACCTGAACATTCTCCCATGGAGGACTCAAGAGTTCAAAGGCATGCGGCCGTAAATGAAACTCTGAGAGACGTTTGGCTGGAACCTCAAACTTTGAGGATTTTTCGAAGCTCAGGACTTGGTTCGTCATTGCTTTTTCGGATACGCAGCAGGATGAAAAATAGATGATTGAGTTTGAAACTAATTTGCATTTATAACTCATTTGAATACTGTTCACGATGACAATTTTTAATGTGCAAGAGAAACGGGGAATCCTGGCGCGACTTGTCGGAAACCGTCTCAGCGCAAGTTTGCCTCCATCTCGTGAGCAGATGGAGTTTGAATTTTTTGAGTTCAGCGGGAGGCGCTGCAAGCCGGGAGAATTGGAGAGAATGTGCTGAGGGAAATGATTTCCGTATCGATAGAACCGGAGTTTGAAGCATGGCGTTTGAAAGCCCGGGAGCTTCTCGCTGTCGGCGTTTCTCCTGATCAAATCAATTGGCGGGATTGGTCGGGCGGTGAGGAGGGATTGTTCTCTTTTGAAGAGGAGAAAAAGGGTGTCCCCGATTCCGGAGGGGGAAGTCAAGTGAAGGTGAAAGCTGACTTTATCCATCTGGCGAGGGCTGTATCCTGCCATTCTGATCCTGAGAGGTGGCCGGTTCTGTATCGCTTGCTATGGCGAATGACCTTGGGAGGTAGTAGCCGCTTGCTTGAAGATCCGACTGACGGTGATGTGATACGCTGCAAGGAGATGGCGAAATCTGTGCGTCGCGATTGTCATAAAATGAAAGCGCTCGTTCGGTTTCGAAAAGTGGGAAAGGATGAGCGGAACGCGCGGGAAAAATTTATTGCCTGGTTCGAGCCTGAGCATTTTATCGAGGAGTTCAATGCGTCGTTTTTTGTCGAGCGTTTCGCCGGAATGGATTGGAGCATTTTTACTCCCCGCCGTTCTCTTCACTGGGACGGGAAAGCCTTGCTGCTTGGCGAAGGTATCGAAAAGGAGGATGTGCCATCCGAAGATTCCAGTGATGACCTTTGGAAGACCTATTACCGGAAAATTTTCGACGCGGCTCGACTTGAACTGAAAGCGATGTCGGGGGAGAAGCCGAAAAAATACAGGAAGAATTTGCCGGAGACTCGTCCGAGCCGTTACCTTTATCCCTTGCAGGAAAAAAATCTCAGCGATCTGGCTGTCCGGGAACACAGTGTATCTAGATATGGTGGGTCGAGTCTGAAAACCTTGAGGGAAAAGGCCGGGGATTGCCGGGTTTGCCCCCTTTGGAACAGGGCCACCCGGACGGTGTTTGGAGTTGGAAAATCTGATGCTGATTTCATGATCGTCGGCGAACAGCCCGGCGACGAAGAGGATGTTTCCGGTCGCCCCTTCGTGGGTCCAGCAGGGCAATTGTTAAAGCGCGCCCTTGCTGCTGCCGGTCTTGATCCAGAGGACCTTTATCTAACAAATGCGGTGAAGCATTTTAAATGGAAGGCGGCTCCAAGGGGGAAGAAGCGTATTTATGAAAAAGTGACAAAAGGGGAGCGGCTTGCCTGTCGTCCGGGGTTGCTTGCCGAACTTGCAGAAGTAAAACCCCGGGTTGTAGTTACCCTCGGAAACAGTGCTGCGCATTCCCTGGTGGACGGGGAGTTTCAGGTATTGCGGGACCGGGGCGAAGTAAAAGGGGATTTTCCCGGCAGTGAAAAGGTGAGAGTCCTCGCTTCAATTCATCCTTCGTACCTTTTGAGAATGCAGGGAGACGCGGCTAAGGAACTGGGGTTTATGGAATTGGTGAGCGACTTGAAGACGGCGAAAAATTGGCTTGAGACAGCGAACGGTGAAGATTGATGCACTTTGGAAAAAATCTGCATCCGGATTGGATACGGTTGTCGTTCTGCCTTTGATGTCTTAACCGTAGACGTCGCCGCTCTCATGAAGAAAAAAAACGTTCTCGCTACGATTCAGGATCTGGAAGACCAACTGATCAACCGGTTCTGTGCGGTTTCCAGACGCCACACATGTCAGATGCCATGGGTAGATGAAGATGCGACTTTTGCAGAAATGGAGGAGGAAGTGAGAAAGCGGATATTGTTCTACGAGACGCGTGGATATTACCTCTTTCAGGAACCGTTCATTGAACACGAACCGGTGAACCACCGCATGAGAGTTCATCTCACTTTTCGACCGACAGAAGCGAATCAGTGATTCTTCGGAGCAAGGAAAGGGGCATTCAGATACTCAGATCAAACAGCCGAGGCGTTTCGATCACTCCCGGGTTCTTGCCGACGATCGAAGATCAAGACTTTGTGGATTTGTGGAGAAGCTGATCGAGAGGGCTGGCTGACTGCTCTTCAAAAGCCGACCGGGTTCGGGCGAATTGAGCTTCAGTAATCCAGTTACCTTCCCGAAGAAGTGCAGCCGCTTCGAGTGAGTCTTTGAAAAAGCTTAGAGGAGCCTCAAGCGGTCCGTCTTTCTCCATTTCTTCACGAAGATCTTTGATTTCTGAATCGGTGCTCACGTTACGGATAAGAATGTGCGCTACTTTCCCCGGGAACTCCTCAGCGACCTGCTTGTAGATGTAGGGGTCGTGTTGACCGCTGTCGCCGATTAAAATGACCGGTCGATCAGGAAACCAATCCATGACATCTCTGATCGCGCCAAGCTTGTGATCACCGTGGCTCTTCTTGAACCATTTTTCGTGATCAATTCCCCAGTCAGTCATGAAAAACGCGCCGCGTGGAATCCGGTTTTCCTTAAAAATCAGCTGAATCAAGCCGTGAAGGTTGTAAGGCGAACTGGAAACGAAAGCGAAGGGATTGTCCTCACTTTCCACTCCACTGGTTCCATGGTGCAGAGATTGATAGAGCTCGGGAGTTCCGGGGAATATTTGCCGGGTCAGCGCATTCCCGAAGAGGGTCATTCCGATCATCGTCAGCGTCTTCGCTGCATGGGAAATCATAACGGTGTCATCGATATCACTGACAATCAGGCAACGGGAGTTCGCGTGGGGAGATTTTGGCTCAACGGAAATCAGGTCAGACTTCTCAGACTCCGGGAGATGAATGACGATGTCTTCTCCTTCCGGGATATTAGCCGGCAGGAGAAGGTCAAAATAGCCTTCAGAATCCGACCTTTGTTCGACCGCTTCATTCCCGCAGACAGCTCGAACAAGGGTGTCCGGTCGCTCGGGTGAGCACCACAGCTTGATCATCTGCCAAAGGTTTGTGAGGGCATGATCATCCACTTTGGGTTTCCGCCAGTGTTGAACTGCGAGAATTCTTCCCTTAAGCGAAGTCCCACCATTGTGTCGCATCGCATAAAACACCTGGGCAGTCATCGGTAAACGAAGTCGGCCCGTAAGGCGGGCTGTTCCCCGATGAAACCAGTCGTAAACGGATTCAGCGATCAGTGCGAATCTCTTAGCGATACTTATTTTTATTTTCTTCTTCAAACGGGAGGGGGACTAGTCATGAACAGTTTTGCAGGAATGGGAAAACGATTCAACCCTCTTCATTAATCGAAACAAGAGGGTCGAATCTTTCTTCCAGTCCAAGTGGCGCAGACGATGTGCCAGAGGCCATATAGGACGCGCCGGTCAGCAGTCGGTAATTGTTGGCGCGCATCATAAAAATTTGATTTGGATCGTGAAATTTTCAAGATCAGCAAAATTGATTGTGGGAAATATTGCAAAATGCAATACGTTTGAAGGGTCGTTACGGTCTGTTTCAAATCCCATTCTGAAGGGGTTTGTGATTGTGAAAGGACTATAAGGTCAAAAATGCATGTGGCGTATCGATTTCGGTTGGAGGGGAAAACTGCATCCGATTTCGAAGTTGTTCCGTTTTTTTGAAACCGGGATGCAACACGACTGAGAATAACCAAGCTATGGATATCCTGATTATTGATGACGAGAAATCGATTCGCGACAGTACGCGTTTCGCACTCGAGGCCGAAGACCATTACGTGGAGGCGGTGGACAGCGGAGATGTTGCTCTTCTGCGATTAAAGGAAGATCCTTTTGAACTCGCAATTCTCGATCTCCGTCTCGGGGATCAGGATGGTCTTGAGGTGCTTCAGGATATTCGAAAACGTTTCCCGTCGGTGGTCGTTGTGGTTTTCACTGCTCATGCCAGTATCGATACTGCAGTGAAGGCTATCCAGTTGGGGGCAATGGACTACCTGGAAAAACCATTTACTCCTGATCAGCTTCGCGGAGTCGTGGCCAGGGCGAAGATGCAAAAGGAGTTGCACAATCGGATTGAGGAACTGGAAGTCGAAGTTTCCAGTCAATCTCCGCCGGCAGTTTTTCAATCGAAAGACAAGGCGATGGACAGTGCCTTCGATCTACTTTTCCGGGCAGCACCGACTCCTGCTTCTCTTCTTATTCTCGGAGAGAGTGGAACCGGGAAAAGCATGGTGGCGAAGGAGATTCACTCGAAGAGTCATCTTGAAGACAAGCCTTTCGTGACGATTTCCTGTCCCAGCTTGTCCAAAGAATTGCTGGAGAGTGAGTTGTTTGGTCATGTGAAAGGATCGTTCACTGGTGCGGTCAAAGACAAGTGGGGGAAAGTACACGCGGCAAATGGTGGAACCTTGTTCCTCGACGAGATCGGTGAGCTGCCGATCGATATCCAACCCAAACTGTTGCGCCTTTTGCAGGAAAAAGAATACGAGCGCGTCGGGGAAAATCAGACTCGTCAGGCTGAGGTTAGAATCATCGCAGCGACGAATCGGAATTTGAAGGAGAGTGTCGTGAAAGGTGAGTTTCGGGAGGACCTCTACTATCGTCTTAATGTGATTGAGGTGGAAATGCCATCGCTTCGTGACAGGCCAAAGGATCTGGTTCAATTTGCCGAAAATTTTGTGACTTTCTTTGCGAATCAAACCGGTCGAAAAATTGATGGATTCAGCCCTGACGGTTTGATCAGCCTAACGACGCATGCGTGGCCGGGGAATCTTCGTGAGTTACGAAATGCGATGGAGCGAGCGGTGATTTTAGCGCGGGAGGATCAGATTACACCGGCAGATTTACCCGATCCGACTCAGGGTGCTGTGGGATCTTCGAGTGTCGATTCCGGGAGCGGGAGCGGTGAGGAAAGTGGAGGTACCATGACCCTGCCCGGTGCGAATATCAGTCTGGAAGCTCTCGAAGAGGAACATATTCGACGGGTGTTAGGGAGGGCAAAGACATTGCAGGAGGCTGCGGATACACTCGGCATTGATCAGGCCACTCTTTACAGAAAAAGGAAGAAACTCGGAATTGAGTAGGGGATCGAAAACGATCAAAGTTGAAGTCAGGTTGGTCCTTGTGATAGTGCTGCTGATCCGGAGTTAAAGGCGACTCCATTCTTCGACCGGAATGACTGGTTTGCCATCCTCACGGCAAATGCCCGAGAGCCAGGAGAGGTGTTTATTTCAGCAGAAGATTATTATAGGAAATTTCTCAGAAAGTGCTTCTTTTCGGAAAGCCAACTAATGGACGAACATCTTATCCTCTTTACCTCAATTCTGCTTCTTGGAATTGGATCACAATGGCTTGCCTGGAAATTGCGTCTGCCTTCCATTCTTCTTCTTTTGGGATTCGGATTTCTTGCAGGTCAGTTTTACGATCAGAGTGAAATTATTGAACAGAGCACCTTGCTTGCTCTCGTCTCACTGTCTGTCGGAGTGATTCTTCTTGAGGGTGGCCTATCACTGAAATTTTCTGAACTGAAAGAAGCCGGGCCGAGTTTGATTCGCTTGCTTCTGGTTGGAACTCTTGTCACCTGGGTCTTGTCCACTCTCTCGGCCCACTATCTGGCCGGTTTCAGTTGGCCGGTAGCAATCCTGGTGGCGGCGATTCTTGTAGTAACCGGCCCGACGGTGATTGGGCCCCTTTTACGATCAGTAAAACCGTCCCGAAGGGTGAACTTGATCCTGAAATGGGAAGGGATCGTGATTGATCCAGTTGGTGCAGTCCTCGCAGTTTTGGTGTTCGGGGTATTGTTTGATTCCGGTCATTCCCATGACGGCGGGTCGGACCTGGGGCATGCCGCATTGGGCCTTCTGAAAACCCTTCTGATTGGCGGTGGTCTTGGATGGGGTGCTGCAATGATCCTGGCTTCATTTTTACGTCGACATTGGATTCCGGACTATCTCCAGGCTGTCGTCATTCTAACGGTGACTCTGGGGCTTTTTACTTTATCGAATTTTCTACAACATGAGTCCGGGCTCGTCACGGCCACGGTTCTTGGAATCGGATTGGCAAACCAGAAGAAGGCTAGAATTCGTCATGTGATTGAATTTAAAGAAACGGTGCGGACCATTTTGATCTCTTGTCTCTTTATTGTTCTTGGAGGTCGGATTGGATGGCAGGAGATCGTCTCGGTCTGGAAAGAAGCCTTACTCTTTTTCCTCGCTCTTGTGATTGTGGTTCGGCCAGCTTCCGTTTTTCTCGCCACCATCGGAAGCAAGCGTCTTGATTGGAAAGAAAAACTTTTCATCTCCTTCATGGCACCCAGAGGGATTGTCGCTGCGGCAGTGTCCTCTGTTTTTGCATTGGAACTCGCGAAGACCGGTGGGCCGTATGCGGAGGAAGCCGCGCGGATCGGTCCGATTGCTTTCACTGTTATTGTTGGAACAGTTGCGCTTTATGGGCTGTTCTCCGGGCCCCTGGCGAGAAAACTTGGATTGGCGGTGAAGAATCCTCAGGGGGTTCTTTTCGTCGGGATCAGAAGATGGTCGATTGAGGCTGCTCTTGCGATTCAGGAAGCCGGCTTCCGGGTATTGATGCTCGACTCCAACTATTCGGCCACCGCGAAAGCGAGAATGGCCGGGGTTCAGGCGGTAAACGCAAATATCCTTTCCGATTTCGCGGCAGAAGAAATTGACTTGTCCGGGATTGGATACATGGCGGCGGTTACCCCGAATGACCAGGTAAACTCTCTTGCCTGCATCGCTCTGGGGCACACCCTGGGAAGCTCCAATGTTTTTCAATTCAAGGCGGCAGACCTGGATGATTCAGAACGGAAAGCCGCATCTTCGGAACTGATGGGCCGTTTTATCGGGTCCACCAAAATGGATTCTCTCGAGGTGATTGAGTTGGAAAAAGCAGGGGCTGCCATGAAGCAGACTCTGCTCAGCGATGAATTTGGAATGAAGGAGTTTCGGGAACTCTATGGCGAAGATGCCCTGGTTCTTTTCGTCCTTCATGGCGCGTCAAACAGCACGCTCGCCGTTTATGCCGATGGAATTGCAACGCCGGTCAGCGGCGATACGCTCATCAGCCTTGTCGTCGACGACAGCGAACCAGTTATCGAGGAACCGGAAGGTGACGGGCCGAAGGAGAGATTGTTGCCACTCCCGTGAGGTTTCACAGAACCTTAGTGCGTCATCCACAATATTTCGGATCCCCTTTTTCCAGTGTCATGGTTGTGGGAAGGCCTTCAGGATGGGGCCTATAGAACAGGAATCACGTTCCTCAGAATCCGGAATGACAACTGGACCATCTAATTTATTAGAGTATTGTAAATATGGAAAATACAATAACGCCTTTGGTGAGATCCCATAGGTAATCGATTTTTTTATCCATTTGTATGCCTAAAATAAACAGACAGGAAAGTAGTTTGCTGGACCGGAGAGACACGGAATCTTCAGCACACCCTGTTCCGTCAGCTGCACATCACACGACGGAAGGACTGGGAAACTCGACTCCGACCCTAGTCCTTATTACAGAGAATTCTGAAATTGCAGGGTTGCGGGACGATTGGCATAGGCTTCTCCCTAAAGACTCGGCTCCGTTTTCCACATTTGAATGGGTGAGTGCGTGGTACCATTCCTTTGAAGGTAAGTGTGATGAAATCCTCATTTTTGTCGCAGTGAGAGATGGACGGTCCATTGCGATTCTTCCCTGCTATCGCGATGGCCGGAAAATTCGATTGGCCGGCGATATCACTTGTGACTATCAGGATCTCGTTGCTGAATCCCAGGAGGATTCCCTGGCAGCCATGAATTTAATCTTCGATTGGCTCAATACCGAGCGGCCGGGGAGTGAGTTCTTTTTTGAGAAGGTTTCCAGTCGTGGGTTTTTGATGAGTGCGCTGGAGGAATTTTCTCCAGATGATTCAGGAGTCCTTCTGTTCCGTAAGAATTATATGCCGTGTCCTTGCGTGACGCTTCCCGGATCTCTGGAGGAGTATCTTCTATCGATTCCCCGAAAACCGAGGAGTGAGTTCCGTCGAGTCGTAAACCGCCTCGAACGGGAAATGCCGGATGCAGCGATCGAGATCTGGAAAGGGAAGGATGTGGTCAGAGGACACCTGACAAAGGCAGCGAATTTTCACGTGAAACATTTTCGCAAAGGAGGGGACAGTCCTCTCGCAGATCCCCGACTCATTGCTATGCTTCATCACATTGCCGGAAGTGAAGAAGTCGGTCTTCGGGTGTCCGTATTGCGCAATGGTGATTCGCTGATGGCAGTCGACTTTGGCTTTTGCCGGGGCGGGTCGTTCTACGGATACCTTACTGACTTTGATGAAACCTATTCCCATCTGTCTCCGGGAAGGTGTCTTTTTGTGAAGCGAATTGATCATTGGATTCACGAGGAGAATATTACCACGCTTGATCTGCTTGGAGGCGGCGAAAAATACAAAAAGGGATATACAGGCGGAGAGTTTTACCAAGTGAGTACCATTCGGATTCTTCCCCGAAATCCACTTGGGAGAGTCCGTTTTACCATCATTCAATTGAATAGAGCCTGCAGGCAACTCGCCAAGAAGATCATTTCGATTACCTCCAGGATTCGAAAACCAAAAAGGGGGTAGATCGATAATGGTAGAAGAATCCTTATCTTGGAAATGCCCGGAATGCGGGGTCGATATCTCACCAAATGCGGCCGGATGTAGCGACTGTGGCGCGATGAAAGAGAACGGACTGTGGATTCATTCCGCCTCTGGTGATGGTCTTGATCTCCCGAATGAGGATGATTTCAATTACGAAGAATTCATCCAGAGAGAATTCGGAGGAGGGGAGGGCAGGAAGAAGAAAACCCCGATTGAAATCCTCTGGTGGGTTGTCGCGGTCATTATCCTGGTTTCCTTCGGAATGATTGCCTTCGGATTCTTTTAAGGAGCCCGCTAGCGGGCTGAAAAAGGGAGGAGCACTTTTGCCCCGGGCTCTCTATCTGAGCCTTGTTCCGGGTGGAGTTGAGGGACGCAACTGAAGCGAATTTGTGATTCTCGACGCTCCCGCAGCATGCTAGTCTTCGCTCATGAGAAGTGGTTTTTCAGTCTATTGTGCTGTGGTCGTCGCCATTGGAATCATTCCGTGGAATAGCTCAGCCCGGGTATTTCACAATTCCAGGGGAAAGGAGATCGATGCTGAAATCAAATCCGTATCAGGTAACCAGGTAACTCTGATTCGGGTTGCGGACAAAAAAGAGTTCACGATCGCGGTTTCGACGCTTAGCGCCACGGACCAGGACTTTTTGAAAAGTTGGAAACCTCCCGAACCAAAAAGTGACAGCAAAGGGGATGCACCGATGGCGAAAGCGGATCCCGGCGACAGCGAGGTCAAAGCGGGTGCGAATTTTTCCCTTTCTTTTCCGGAGTTGAAGGAAGACCGCAGGGGGAATCCGGCATCCATCGGTATTACGATTCCATCCGGGTATGACCCCGGAAAACCATCGCCACTGTTTGTTTGGATGGGGGGCGGAGACGGAGGAAACGCGCCTACCACATCTGGAGTGGTGGACGGCGGACAGTTCATCACCGCAGGATTACCCTTCCCCGAGGGATGCAACAATCCGGACTATTCCAAAATGGTAGGCGACTACAGGAAAATCTGGCAGGACTACCATCAGCCAATGCTGGCGAAGCTCTTCGAGAAGATCCCCAACATTGACAAAAAACTGTGTATTATCGCCGGGTTTAGTAATGGAGCTCACTGCATTGCCGGGGTTCTTCGTGAAGCCAAGGATGGGGGATACCCCGAATTTTTTAATTGTTATGTGCTCGTCGATGGCGGTAACGGCGACACGCGCTTGAGAGGCGGAAAAGGCAATTACCTTTTCGCGACCTGGGGGGAAACCAGCCCAAATGCCGTTCGATGCGAAGAGGCTGCAAAAAAAGCCAGCGGCATGGAGAGGGAGATGTTTGAGATGGAAGGCATCGGCCACGCATTTGCTGAAGTTGGCAAAACAAAGGTGAAGGAGTGGCTCGATACCGTGGTGATTCCCGCTACGTTGGGGACGAAGTGATCGCTCTATTCTCGCTGATTGGCGGGCTACGAAAGATTGCCGGATGGTTCAATTCCAGAGAGAGCGTCACTGATGGTCTCAGACCAAGCGTTTCCTTTTTACCCTTTTCGGGAGCATCTCAGCAGGACCCATTGCGGAATTCAGGGTTAGCTCGTTCTGCAATGTGGAGTGGAGAATTATACCGCGCGCCGTAAAGTGGACAATTCTCTCAACTTCGATTGACAGACTTACGATTTTCCGGATTCTTTCCCTTAACTTATGCCTGACCGGGAACCGAAAAAAATCCTATTCCTCGACAAGGTGCTGACCAAGCCCCTGAAGGAAGACCGGCTTCGCGGTGTCGAGGTTTTTAATGTCTTCTTTCTGAAGGATTTGATCAATGCAGGCCATGAGGTGACTCTGATTATCCACCCCGGTTGGAAGGCTACGATGGCCAGGGAGCTACCCGATAAAGGAAATCTGAAGATTCTGTTTACCTCGAAATTCGGCGGTAAAAACCTGGGGAGCCTGGCGCCGCTTTGGCAGATACGGAAAGAGAAATACGATACTCTATTTCTCGCGAATGTGGGGGATGGAATCCTTATTCCCTATCGCTTTATTCAGTTCCATAAAATGGTGGAGAAGACGGTGCTTTTGGCTCATAAAGTCCCGGGAAACTATTTCGTAAAGAGTCTGAAGAGCGACACGGTTGTCGTGAGCATCAATACGAGGATATCAAAGTCATTTGAAGCAAAGGGCTTTGCGGTCATGGATGTCTATTACGGTATACTTAATACCGATCAGTTCTACCCGCCCGAACACAGGCCGCCCGACGGGACAATTCGTTTTGGGATGCTAGGTGATCTGAGTAGTGATTGGAAGGGTTCGGATACCGCGATCGCCGCTTTTAAGAAACTCCCTTCCCAAGTCGCTGGAAAAGCGGAATTACACCTTGCCGCCTATACAAAAGAAAAACCGGAAGCTGAAGAGGACTCCCGGATTTTTATTTATGATTGGATCGATCGTGACGAAGTTGGAGATTACCTCCGCAGCCTCGATGTCATGCTGTGTCTTTCGCGCGAAATCGATGGCCAGATGATGGAAACGTTTTGTCAGGCAATGGTGCAGGGAATGCTATGTGGATTGCCCCAGATCACTTCAGATGTGGATGTTTTGGTAGAGAAACTCGAAGATGGCGGCGGTATTACAGCCGAGAACGAGGCCGAGCTTGTAGCTGCGATGGTTCAACTGGCGATGGACCCGGAAACTAGAAAGCGATCCTCAATGGCGGCCCTTAAGACATCGGAAAGATACGTGTGGAATTCCGAATATTTTATCGGGAAGTATCTTTAGTAGTCTGTTGACTGCATCGATAGTTTCGACATAATCTCGCCATGTGGTGGCTTCCATTGGCAGAAAAACATAAAAAGTTCCTCGCTGGAGAAGAGGTCGTGATCATTATGGGGCGTGGGCACTCCGGTACCCGTGTGATGACCAGGATCTGCGAGTGCCTCGGGGTCAATGTCGGGGCGACCGGGGAACTGAAAACAGGCGATACGACGGATCTGAAATTCACTCGAACGATCAAGAAGGTGGCGACCCACGATATTGATTGCAATTTCACAAATGAGCGGAAATCGTGGTTGCAAAACCGCTTTGATCGGGCTGTATCTAAATATTATCAGGGCCTCGATTCGAGAGAGGTCTGGGGCTGGAAATTTCCCGAAACCTATCTCATCGGACCTTATGTCCGGGATACGTTTCCGAAGGCTCGCTATATTCACCTCTTGCGGGACGGGAGAGATCTGGCGTTTAAAAAACACCTCACCGATGACCCAAATCGCAAGCTGGGCAAGGTCCTCCTGAGTCATCTCGGAGCGATGGACAAGCCGCACCATATTCAGGCTGCGCTTTCCTGGGAATACCAGGTGAACGCATGGGCAGCTTTTGCGGAAACCCTGCCAGAAGGGAGTGTGATCGATTTCCGATTTGAAGATATCCTCAGAACGCCTCGGGAATCAGTCGCCCAGCTCACCGAGTTTCTGGGCCTTGAGATGACGGAAGCCTGCGACGAATTTCTGACAAATGAACTCGATACCTCAAAGGCCCGGCAACACCGGGAAAATGATCCGAAACAGGTATCGGAAGTGATCGATGTGATCGGCGATAGCCTGAAGGCGTACGGTTACATTTGAGCATTATCAGAGTATTGAAGATAGGTTTTAGTTTATCAGCCGGTCCAATCATCAATGAAACCGAGAAACTTTTTTCAAATCCTGGGATTTCGATCGAAGCCCAGGCATTATCCCTATAAATTATCTGAGCATGTGCTTGATGTAGGAACTCTCAAATACTATCGATGGCAACATCCGTTCGAGAGAGAGAAATCGATTCCTCAGGATTTAGTCGATGCCTATAGGGACGTGATCAAGGAAGGCGACTTTTGTATCGATATCGGAGCTCACACCGGTGATGCGACACTACCGATAGCGGTCGCTGCAGGGAAAGCAGGAAAGGTCCTTGCCCTTGAGCCGAATTCTTACGTCTATCACGTTCTCGAAAAAAACGTCCGGGCAAATAGAGAACTCACCAATATCACACCAATTCTCGGGGCCGCCACATCCGGGGAAATGTTTATCGAATTCGAATATTCTGATTCTGGTTTTTGTAATGGCGGACGCCACGAAAATATTCCTTTGATGAAGCATGGTCATGCCTTTAAGCAGGAGGTCTTTGGAGTCGACCTCGAAAAAGAACTGAAGGAGGATTTCAAAGAGTGGCTGCCCAAATTGAAATTTATCAAGATCGATGCTGAGGGGTACGATTTATCTATATTGAAAGCACTGGCCAATGTCATTGATAGATATCGCCCCGTCATTAAAGCGGAAGTCTTTAGCAAAACCAGCATCGAGTATCGCGCCGAGATCCTTGCGTTCTTCAAAGATCGAAATTACGACACCTTTAAAATAGAAGGTGAACCGCTGGAGAAAGGACCCGAATTAGTCAGCGAAAACACCAATGATTGGCGTCGCTATGACCTTATTGGTTTTCCGGGGGGCGAATGAATAGCGAGGCGAGGCCTCCAAGGAACCATAGTCTCCGGTTTCAATTCTACTTGGAGAGCCCTCTATCTCGTCGTCGTAAATGCCCCCCAGAAGATGGGATGCGCCGCTCCGTGCTTTTCCCTGCGGTCTACAATTTGTGCGGTCTGCGCCTTGCGGAGCGATGCCGGGACTGAAGCGCCCTGTGAAAGCTCTTCGAAGAATCGGCTCATCAGGTCAGCCGTTTCTTCGTCGGGTATCTGCCAGAGGGTGGAAAGAACATTCCCGGCTCCGGCGATCTGAAAGGCCTGGCGGAGCCCGGCGACTCCTTCGCCATTGCGAACTTCGCCCAGCCCTGTCTCACAGGCGCTGAGAACGACGAGCGAAGTTCCGCGCAAGTCGCGGGAGGTAATCTCCAAACCTGTGAGAATCCCGTCTTCGCCATTCTCCCCCGCTTTGTTGCAGCCCGCCAGAGCCAACCCGCAGCGGAGTAGCGGATTGGATATAAATTCGGTGTGATCTTCGTCGGAATCTTCGCGGGAAAAGGGAAGGGAAGCTCTGGTACTGCTTACAGAATTATTCGGGTCCACGGCCTGGAAGAATCCGTGTGTGCTGAAAACAAGTAATCCGGGGTTGGATAGGGATTTGAAGCTTGACTCCCTTGCTCCGTCGCCAAGGAAAGCGACCGGATTGCCCGAGGAAAAACCCTGGAGAGATGGGAGGATTGACTGGGCTTCCCGGGCGGTTCCCGGCAGCCGGAAGAAGTTCGGAAGAGTTGCAGCGGCTCCCCGGTTTTTGACCAATCCTTGAGGCGCCTCCTTAGTGGCTTTCACAGAGAGATCGAAGTCCGGATCCGCGAACACGGCTGGAGGGGATGTCGTTACTTCAATACTTTCCCGGCGAACCAGATTTCTTCCGCTGATGAGCAAATCAATCTCAAATTTCTCAACGGCGAAGCTTCCGTCTGAGAGGGGCAGTATTGCCCAGGGGATCAACCACAAATTGGAATCCGGACTGATGATGAGACGGGAAGCGTCTTTGATTTCCGGGAGCAGAGGGAGCAGGCATCGTTCGGAAACCCGGGTCGAAGCCACGGCTAATTCTCTGTAGGCTTCTTCTTCGTTCACTTCCGCCATCCTTTCCGGGCTTCTGGAGAGTTCTTTACCAAGTGCTGAAATGGAATCCTCCACCGCCTTGGCTGGTCCGAGATCCACAAGGGAAACCGCACCTTCTTTCCGGATGATCCAGGCCGCGTAGTGGGGCACTTCCGCCTTCGAACTGTTGAAGGATTGCTTCTGAAATCTCACCAGTTCGATCAACACTGCATTCGCGGGCAATTCCTCCCTGATCGCTTCAAGGGGGATCCATGTCGAGGAAGTGAGAGCCAGTTCCATCCCGATTTTGGCGGCGAGTCGGGATTCGCTGTCCCTTAGATCGGAAATTTGCTTCCGGTAATCGGTAGCACTGAGTTCAGGTGGTTTCTTCAGTGAAAGCGTAGCCAGTCGGGTACGGGTCAGTTCCAGTTGGTGAGCTTCTTCACTTCCCTTTCCCGAACCCGGACGGTTTCGTTTCGCGATAGCTTCCAGGGCGGTTGCTTTACCGTTGAGAATCCATTCGGCCGAGGTATTGATCTCAAAGGGGGAGGGTGTCGTGGAAGCCAGCACCATCGACAATCCGAAATCGAGTGAGGGCCGGTCGCGCGATTGGAGGAACTGAAGCTGTCGACCTTCAGGCAATCCGGGCAAGACCCGGGAGATATGGCTGTGCGTCGCACGTCGACAATCGTTGAGTGATAGCAGGGCTTCTTTTCTGTGGCCGGCCGTTCGTTTAATCCGGGCAAGATTGTTGAGAAAGAAGATACGCTGTGGATGAGCCTTGCCGTAGAGGCGCTCCATCATTTGACAGGATTCATCAAGGTATGAAATCGCTTTCTCCTTCGAATTGGTAGCACTGTAGATCAGCCCCAGATTGTTCAGACTTCTCGCAGTGTCGAGGTGATCTCCTAAGTGCTTTCTTCGAATATCATAAGCTTTCTTATAAAAGTCGGCCGCTTTCGGGTATTCCTGCTTCACATAATAAATCGAACCAAGATTATCGAGCGCCGTTGCCGACGAAGGGACCGAAGAGGACCCGGAGGGAGATTTTATACCGAAAGCCTTTTGGTAACTTGCCTCGGCCTTTTCGTATTCCCCTTGTTCAAAATAGACATTGCCCAGATTGTTGATCACGATCGCCGTATCGGAATGGGCGTCACCGAGCTTTTGTTTCTTGTCGTCGATCGCTCTCAGAATAATGGCTTCCGCTTTGGCGAATTCTCCCATTGCCCGATACAACTCTCCGAGATTATTGAGGGTTGAACTGAAGGCTGCTTTGGGATCGTCCGAAGTGCCCCGCCTTTCCCAGATCGCAATCGAATCGAGAAAGTGTGCTTCGGAGCGATCGAACTGTCCCTTCTTTTTGTAGAGAAGACCCAGGTTGGAGTGAATTGCCGCAAGGGAGACGTGGTCTTCTCCCATCGCCTGCTTTCGAAGCGGAAGGAGTTCCAGAAGGGTTTGTTCCCGGCGATCCCGGTCTCCAATCACATCATACAATTCGGCCAGAGCATTCAGACTCGCGGTGGTGTCAATGTGGGCGGCTCCTTTAAGGGATTTTTTGATTTCATGTGCCCGACGCAGGAGAGGTTCTGCCTCAACAAAGTCCCGGGTCTCCTGATAGAGTTTCCCGAGGTTGGTACACATTTTTGCGGTGTTGGAATGATAGCCGAGATGTTCCTCACAAATCCGGAATGCCTCCCGATAAACGTTCTCCGCCTCATCGAAGTTTTTGAGATACTTGTGAATCAATCCCAGGTAGGCAAGACACGCCACGGTGTCGGTGAATTCTTCACCGAGCAATTCACGTCGCGCCACGAGGGATGATTGAGCGAGGGGAACGGCTTCTTTCAGCTTGCCCTGTTTATAGAGCGCCGCGACCTGCTGCATCGCTTCATCAGCTTGTTGCAGGCGGGAGAGTTGTTGGCGAGTCATCGTCGCTTTGCGTTGTTCCTTCTCATGGAGGAGACGGCTGTCAGTCAGTTGCCAGTTTCCCTCGGACAGAAACTTCTGCATCACCTGATAGGCTTCCTTGTATAAAGAAGAGGCCTCCCCGTGCTGATGGTTTTGGCTGAGGCGGGAAGCGACTCCATTCAAGGCATAAATGAAACTGCCTGCGTAGACTTTCTCATCCATACTTGCATCGGATTGGGCAAGTTGGAAAAGCTGCCGTTCCAGCGGGAGTAACTCCGCCTGCCGGGTCGCGGCGGTTTCGTATTCCTTATTCTTGACGGCTAGCTGCCAGGATTGAAAAAGGGGTTCCCGAATCCGGGTGATGGAATCTTTGTCCTGAGAGATGGCCAGTGATGAATGAACGATGAGCCAAAATATGCATCCAGCGATCAAGGTTGGCCGATCTTTCATAAACCGAGAGTACCAGTTGGAGGGGGCTGTCACAAGAAAACAATCATTCCCGGACTGCTGCTTTGTCGAAGTGGTGAGGTAGCAATTTTCAAGCTGGAGACGAACAGGTTCTAGTTCAAGACCACTGCAATTGGCATTGAAGATTTTTTACGCTCTTCAAAAACTTTGACCATCGCCATTTCATACTTAAGATCACCTAAATGGAATCGACTGAAAAAGGGCCACAATTGCGAGAGCGTGCCATTCCCGGAACCCATGCCTTCGCGGTTCGGGTTTGCGAACAATATCTAGAGCCCGGAAAAGACGTTAAACTTCTCGATATCGGGGCCGGGGAAGGTGCTCTTTCCAAACGCCTGCTGGATGCGGGATATCAGGTCGAAGCCTGCGAATTGTATACCGAGCAATTCAAGCTGACAGAAGTCCCATGCCACGAAGTGGATCTAAACAAGCCGTGGCCTTTTGAGGACAATTCGGTAGACGGGATCATCGCGGTGGAATTGGTTGAGCATATCGAGGACCACCTCTCGATGTTTGAGGAAGCGGCCCGGGTATTGAAACCGGGTGGTCGCCTGCTTTTTACAACTCCGAATATACTCTCGCTGAAATCGAGGATTTCCTTCCTCTTTACCGGCTATTTTTATTCCTTTGGCCCGCTCAGTAGGCATGGTTTCTCCGATGGCCGTCCCCACATTTCCCCATTCACAATAGATCGATATCGTTATGTATTAAAAGGAGTGGGCTTGGACTTGATCGGGATAGAAACCGATAAAATGCAGAACTCCTCAAAATTTTGGGGCTGGATGATTCCTATCATTCGCCTCAACGCGGCGAGGAAGTGGGGCAAAGGAAAAGATATAAAGATGCAGAATTCGACCAAAGCGCTGTTTGGTCGAAAGCTAGTCGCGATTTTCGAGAAACCGGAGGGCTAGCATAGACTCAAGTGAAATGTCCGGGGCCGGATTATCCCGGCGGGAGTGCTATCGCCCCGGGCGATCCAAGTGCAAGTGAAGTATGCGTCGAATTTCTTCAATAGCTTCTTCATTTTCAGGAACTCCGTGATCAGATTCAACAATCAACTCGGATTCAACTCCATCAAGATGGGAGCTCCAGTAAGGTACCCGACTCAGAGGACAATACCATCGCCTTAGATCTAATACTGAATAAACAACACCGAAAATTGGGGTATGAAATGGCCGACAAAACGCAGGAATCTCTCGGACAGAATTTGCCCTGATCTATTTGTGGATACCCCGGATAGAATTTTTCGTCATTTTTTGTAATAGTTGACCACAAATCGACAATACGAAGATGAATGGACAACTCAGAAGATTCTTTCAAGCGACTGACGATCGAATGGACCCGCGCCCAACCGGCGGTGGGACGATTCGTGCGTTCATTCGTGCGAAATCGTGCCGACGCGGATGATGTTCTCCAGGAAGTGGCTCTGATCATTGTCGACAGCTTCGACAAATACGATTCAGAGCGCCCCTTTATCGGATGGGCATTGGGAGTAGCTCGCAATGTCGTGAAGGCACACTTCCGGAAGCAACTTCGTCGTCCAGTGACGGTCGAAGACGAAACGGCAGTCGATCGGGTGGCCGAAGCTTTTGAGAAGCTTCAACCTGAACTGGAGGACATGAAAGAAGCGCTCGCAGAATGCATGCAGCGCGTTCCTTCCGAAGATCGCCAGATCCTGGCATTGCAATACGAAGACGATCTCAAATCAGCTGCCATCGCCGAACGCATTGGGAAAACGCCCAACCATGTGGCGGTATTGATGCACCGGTTGCGGGTGGGGCTGCGGCAATGCGTCGAACGGAAAATGAACCCTGTGACCAACGCTTCTTAAGATGATTGCTGATAGAGAGAAGCAGCTGAGCCGGTATTTGCACGGCGAGAGTTCTGAAGAGGAGACACGTGAACTCCTTGGATGGGTCGCCGGGAATGATCAAAACTCAGCGGCTTTTGCGCGGGCCTGCGTGGTCGATGAACTCACGGGTGAACTGATAGAAGAAGGGCGACTGACGGAGGTCGATGCGACTTCTTTCAAGTCACCCGTTTCCCACATAGCGATTGGCTGGAGAATTGCCGCCGTGCTCGCCATTTCGCTAATTGGTCTAACGATCTTGCGTCATTTCCTATTAACCTCGAGTGAATTTGCGATCGTAGCCCAATCTGTGGGAGCGCGTTTGCCGGACGGTTCGGCCATCGAAATTGATCGAAAAGTAGGTCGGGAAATCTTCGAAATCGGGGAAGGTCTGGTTCGGCTCGATTTTTCTCATGGGGCTTCCATGACGGTCGAAGGGCCGGCACGGTTCGAGCTTCGGGATGCGATGCATGTATTTTTCGATGAAGGTATCGCGACTTTCCAGGTTCCGGAATCGGCGAAGGGATTCACTGTCGACACAGCGGATGCGGAGGTGATCGACCTCGGAACGGCGTTTGGTCTCTCTCGAAGAGAGGGTGAGACAACCGACGTGTGTGTGTTCGAAGGCGAAGTCAAAGTCGAAGGAAAGCTAATCCGGGCCGGTGAAGCAATCTCCGCTCGCCAGGGTGCGGGTATTGAGTCGAGCGCCTTCGAAACGACAATCTATGAGAATGCCTGGCCCGTCACTTCGGGAGTATTACAGACGACTGGCAGAATGCGATTTGTCTCACCGGGGCCGGGCCTGGTTCCGGGAAAATTCGAGGACAACGAACACTTCACCGTCTTTCTCGAACGCCGTTATGCAAGGACCTCGGAACCGGTTCAAGTGGATCTGACGGATCCCGGCGAGTTTCGTCGGATTCGACGAAATGACGGTCCCGAGATTCCTGCCGGCGTCGAAGTCCGGAGCTACCTCATACAACTGGATCCGGTGGGCTTGCTGGAAAAATACGACGGCGACAAGCCACGCGTCCAGGGGCAGATCACTTTTGATCAGCCGATTCTCGCCCTGATTGCGAGCGGTCGAAAACTCCTCCAATCGGATGCGATGCTCGGTCACGAAAACGGTGACTACGGAAGCCTGCCGCGTGGATTGGAAGCTCCAAAATCAGATACGGACGAAGCGGTGTCCGAAGGAAAAGATATCCTCATCCTCGCCGCCGACCAACGCACCCTCATCCTCAATTTTGCCGCCGCCTCGGCCGTAGACCAACTGCGTGTCCTTGTGGCAAGCAAACCCTGAACCTGAATTTTACTCGATCATGACAACTCTGAAATCACCTCCCAGCCGGCGCCATTTTCTTCGGGGAACCGGCGGTGCCATGATGTCGCTACCGTTTCTCGAATCTCTCAGTGTGGCGAACGCGAAAGACCCCGCCGAGGTTCCGATGAGAATGTTCTGTATCGGTAACAATTTCGGTTACGTGCCGAAACTGTTTTTCCCTTCGGAAACGGGTGCTGACTATAGGATGCCGGAGCTTCTCAGGAAGCTGGAACCCTGGCGCGAGCAGTTCACCATTTTTTCGCAGTTGGATCACGGCTCCGAAGGCGTTGGCGGGCACGGTGGCGTTCATGCTTTTCTCTCAGGGATCCTCTCAAAAAACTCGAAGGGCTATGCTGAGGGCAACGTCACGATCGATCAGAAGGCAGCTGCCCACGTTGGAGCTCAGACGCGCTATCCTTCGATGCAATTGGCGTGTGAAAGCAGTGTTGGGAATCAGCTTTCCTGGAGCACTTCAGGTGTCGCCCTTCCTCCGATCGAGGATCTCTCGAAGATCTTCGCGATGCTATTCCAAGGGACTGATCCAGGCAAAGTTGGCCTCCTCAAGCGATCGAGTGATCGGCGCCTCAGCATTCTCGATCTAGTGAAGACGGATGCGGATCGCATGAAAGGCAAGATCGGAAAAACGGACCGGGAGAAACTCGATCAATACTTCACCTCGATAAGGGAACTCGAGCTTCGCCTGACTCAATCGAAAGAGTGGTATGACCGCCCGAAGCCGGAGGTTGAATATTCGCTGCGCGAGGATGCCGATGATCTGGATTTCGTGGATCGACTGCCTCTCTACTACGACCTTGTTACTCTTGCCCTTCAGACCGACTCTACCCGGGCGATCACCCTGGAGGTTTCCGGAATCGGGGACAACTCTGGAGGCCTCCCTCTGACCAAAGGCTACCATCAGCTTACTCATCATGGAAAAGTCGAAGGCTATATCAAGGAGCTGTCGGTCATCGAGAATGTTCACACTGCCGCCTTTGCCGGATTCTTGAAGAAGGCTTCCGACATTGAGGAAGCGAATGGGAAAACGCTTCTGGATAACACCATGACCCTGTTCGGCAGCGGGATGGGAAATGCCAGTTCTCACTCGAACAAGGATCTGCCGATGGTCCTTGCAGGTGGCGGTTTCAAACATGGGCAACACCTGCGGTTCGAGAAAGACAAATCGCGGGGAACTGAAACGCCCGCCTGTAACCTGTTCGTCTCGATGCTGCAACGTTTCGGAATCGAAACAGATCAATTCAATACGTCCACGGGAACTCTGACCGGATTGGAGGTCGCCTGATGAGTCGTATCACCCTGTCATTCCTGCACCTTGTCACCCTGTCAGGCTTCCTTCTGACTTCAGGGCTCACCCGTGCGCAGGACGCTGCTCTTGCTCCCATTGTGCCCGCCTTTGTAGAGAAATACTGCCTGGAGTGTCACGATGATCTCGTCACCAAAGGGGATCGTGATTTCCTCCCTTTCCTGGATAATCCGGGAGTTGTCGACCAACTCATCGCTGTAGAGGAAATTCTCGACCAGCTGAACCTCGGCGAGATGCCACCACAGAAGAAAGGCGTCGCTCAACCGGAGGATGATGAGCGCCGCAAAGTGGTCGACGAAATGACACGCTACCTCCTGGCAATCGAAGGGGCCTCCATTCCTGATGACACCCCGCTTCGTCGCCTGACACGCTACGAATACAAAAATACGATTCGGGAACTACTCGGGATCGATCCCGATATCAACGATGCGACAGCGTCGTTTCCGGAGGATCAAAAACATCATGGCTTTGCTACTGTCGGACAGTCTCAGGTGATCTCGGAACACCAACTCGGGCTTTACCTCAATGCCGCCAGCTCCTATCTGGATCAAGCATTGGTGTTTGGTCAGGAGAAGCCCGAAGAGAAGCGCATCGAGTTCAAGCCGACGGAATTTTCGTCGGGTCCGGTGTTGAGGGGTGCTGTCGCTTATCGGGCGCTCGCCCCGGATGGTAGCTACGTGGATATCGGCCACGGCGAGCCGGCAGATCGACGTCCCAACGTGCCCAAGAGCCTTCAAAAGAATGGGGTCCCCGCAGCGGGGACCTATCGCGTCACGGTGACAGCGGAGGCAAAGGGGCGTCTCGATCATGGCTACGATCCAGAGATTCTCGGTATTGATTTGAGCCAGCCGATCAAGCTGGGTGTTTGTTTTGGCGAAAGCTTCCGGGCACTCGAAAAGTCCACGACCCGGGGACGCAACATTATCGAAGTCATCGAGTTGGCGGACAACCAAGTCGAGACCTACAGCACGACCGCTTGGATGCCAGCAGGCGCAGTACCGTTCCTCAACTGGATCAACGGACCGGGTGCCTCGAAGCGACATGTCAGGATGATCATCGAGAATTATCATCCCGATTCCATTGTCTGGACCCCAACGAGCGTCGACGTTCGGCGTGAGCAGGGCAAGACGATCACGGACGAGCAAGTGGCGCGGCACAATGCCAAGGTGGTGCCCGCATCACATGTCTTCCGCGGCCCCCGGATTCGTCTCTACGACATGGTCGTCGAAGGGCCGCTCGTAGAGGATTGGCCGCCAGCGAATCACACCGCCCTGGTCGGCCCAACGACGGACGCAAAGGAAGTCGATGTTCCAGCCGCGATGTTGAAGCTGGCGGAGCGGGCTTTCCGCCGCCCCGTAACCGAACAGGAAATCGCGCATCATATTGCCTTTGTCTATCAGTCGATTGCCGAAGGTGACAGTTATAAGGAGGCGATTGCATCCGGGTTCAGCTCCCTCCTGGCGTCACCGCACTTTCTCTATCTCGATGAAGGCGATCCGGAACAAGGAGAGAATCTGAGTCCGTATCAGCTGGCGAGCCGACTCTCCTACTTTCTCTGGAGCACGATGCCCGATGAGGAACTGATGCAGGCTGCTGCCGAAGGCAAACTCGCTTCCTATCAGGACGTCCTTACTCAGGCGGAACGCATGCTCGATGATCCGAAAGCGGAGGAGTTCGCGCGAAACTTCACCGATGGCTGGCTGCGGCTCGACAAGCTGGGCACGATGCCCCCGGGACCAAAGCAATTTCCCAACTACCTGAAGCGACGACTTGAAGATGCAATGCGCACGGAGACTCAGTTGTTGGTTGCTCACGTTCTGCGAGAGAACCGTCCCATCACGGATTTCCTCGACGCCGATTACACCTTTCTCAATGACAATCTAGCCGAGCACTACGGGGTTCCGGGTGTATTGGGAGAACCTTTCCGCAAAGTTGCGCTTCCAGCTGAGAGCCGACGCCGCGGCTTGACTGGCCATGCCAGCGTGCTAACGGCCTCGGCCAATGGAGTTGAGACTTCGCCGGTAGTGCGGGGCATATGGGTCCTCGAAAGCTTACTGGGAACACCGCCGCCGCCGCCTCCACCCGACGTGCCGCCGATCGAACCCGACACGCGGGGAACCACCACGATTCGCGAACAACTGGAAAAGCACCGCGATGTTGCGGCCTGCTCTGATTGCCATGCGAAGATCGATCCCTGGGGATTTGCTCTTGAGCCCTACGGTCCGATCGGTGGATTGCGGACTCACTATCCAAGGCCCGACAATCGCGGCAAGGGGCCTGAGATTGATCCCTCCGTCATTTTGCCTTCTGGTCAGGAAATCGCAGATGAGAAAGGACTCCGCACCGCCTTGCTCGAGAGAAAGGACATGGTGCTGAAAAATCTCATTCGCCAATTGCTGACCTACGGAACCGGCCGCGAGCCGCAACTTGTTGATCACGCCGAGATTCGGAAGATCGAGGAGCAGGTCAAGCGCCGCGGTTATGGCATGCGGGATCTCGTAACTCTGGTCGCGGCCAGCAAGAATTTTCGAAGACGTTAGTCTGAATTTTTTTGCCGCTCTCGAAAAATGTGATCTTGATCCGGCTGGAATGGCCGAGTCATGAGATTGGCAGAACATGGGCAACCAGCATTCGCGTTTCGGTTCGCCGATCAAGTGGGCGGGGATTCGCCAGTCATTCACCATCTGATCGAGCGTCCTTCGGCCGCAGCCGACCCACTCGAACAGGAGCTTGTGTCCTGGCTATCTAATTCGGGGATTTCTAGCCCTGGATCGGCACAAGGATTTCACACGCCGTTTTAACCAGAGCCAACCGCTCCGAGGAATTTACTTCCAACACGATCCCTCTATCTCGGGGAACAGAGTGCAGTTCACGTCAATTGGTGGAGGCCTGGATTTCATACCTCCTGTAAAAAACCTTGTAACTAATTTTCAGTAAAAGGGATAAGTGGAGGTGAGGGGAGTTTCACCCCTGTTTGTGTTTCTGTAACCCTCTTATAATGAGGGGGTTAAGTGGAGGTGAGGGGAGTTTCTGATTGGAATTCGCTTTTTCAAGGAGTTCTTATCAGTGCGTCGGTCCTAGCGGGATTGAGGGGGTGCAAAAAAAGTGGTCGAATTACCAAATTCGTCGCTCTGTGCCTAACGGCGGCAGCGCAAAACCGAACTCTACCAAAGCAGGCAAACTATCGGTAAACCTCGACTTAGTTACTGATACGGGTGTATCGACTTCGTGCCAAATCGAAGGTGTCTCTATGACATAGACCAATCTCATCCGATCGCGGGTTCGCTCCTGTGGTTTCGCTGAGAACCACACTCTGTGCTCACCTCCCTATCCGCCATACCAATTTTGGGAAAACCACCCCACCCCTACGAAAGCGCCCTCAAAGTCCGCTGCAGTTTTCGCAACTTCTTCTGCAGGCGTTTCGCTTTACTGCGCTGACCCTTTCTCTTCGCGATCTTCACCTTCCTCTTAAACTTCTTGATCTTGCTCTTCAGACTCGCAATCAGAGCCGAATTATCGATGGGGAATTGAAGGGTGATCGTGGCGCCCGTCTCGGTGACTGTCCAGACATACGGCCCTGACGAAACATCAATACCCAAAGAAGCAAAATCAGCGCCCGAAAAAGTCAGCGTCGCGTTCAACGGAGTCCCGGCGACATACGTATCATCAAGAATGATTTCGCTCATCAAGATCGCGATATTATCACCAGTCCCGACGCCAACGTCTTCCATGTTACCGCCAGCACCAAATGGGACATCTGCATCAAGAGCAAACTTCTCGACATCAGAAGTAGTTTGCCATGCTTCAAACCGGCCATCTACAGGACTAACTATCGTCTCAGGTAAAAAAGAACCAGTATCTAAGGGTACCCCCGGACTCAAAGATCCTGAAATTGTAAAAATCACATCAGGCCCGATCTCCTCACCTTCGATGATAAGCTGTGCATTCGCTGAATTTGCAATCAGTAACAGCAAGCCGACACAAGACGCTCCGAATAAGGGTAATTTCTGTTCACCTCGGAAGCAAAAGGATGAGAATAGTTTTTTCATAGGATAGGTGGAGTTTCCATTCATAATCGGCCAGATCAAGCAGTATTGCACCCCCTCAATCCCGCTAGGACCGACGCACCGATAAGAACTCCTTGAAAAAGCGAATTCCTCTCAGTAAGCAATCGACGCTCCCGAGCTGGGGCAGGAGTATGGGAAGAATGCAAAGAAGGGCCTGAGTGATCTCGTATTCGGCCGCAACGTCACAGTCAAGGTAACCGGACTCGACAGATACCAGCGCACTCTTGGCTTCGTACAGGCAGACGGTGTGAGCGTGAATCACACCATGATTCTGAAGGGCCTAGCGTGGCACTATAAGGAATACTCGAAGGATCAGGACCTCGCCCAGGCAGAGATCGACGCGAGAGCGAAGAAGGCAGGCTTGTGGCACGATTGGAAGCCGATGGGCCCTTGGGACTGGCGGGCACTTCAGAAGCGAAATGCGACAGCAAAGAAGGCGGCTGAATCAAAAACGGTGATGCCGCTCTCATCGAGTGCATCAAAAGAGAAGCCAGGAGCAATGTTCTGGCTCAGTACGAGTTCAAACAAACGGCACAATCGAAGCTGCCGCTACTTCGGGGAAACGAAGAGAGGAAGATACTGCACTGGTGACGTGGGGAGTGCGTGCGGGATTTGTGGGGGATGACCGGATAGCGGGAGGACACGCCGCAGGCGGGTCAATTCAGGGACTTGCTACGCGAAATCCGATGGCGCTGCCCTCGGAGCCGGGATCGTAGCTGGACCGGAAGGAGGAACGCAGGAAGCTCTCGAAGTCGAGCCACGAGCCGCCCCGCAGCCCCCGAAACGAAACGCTGTTCACGGCATCATTCCACTCCCACACGTTCCCACCCATATCGAACGCCCCGTAAAAGCTCGCGCTTCCCGCTCCACCGCTGCCCACGGTTGTCACGTTGCCATCCTGTCCGTTCCAGTCCGCACCCCCATTGTGATTGGCGATGTTCGCCGTGTCATTGGTGATCTCTCCAAACGCGTTCACCATGCCCTCGGTTGGCACACCGTTGCTCATTGTCGGATACAGCCAGTAATCGTCCGTGTCCCCTCCATCGCCTGAGGGTTGGTGATACGCTGCCTTGTACCACTCGTCCTCGCTCGGTATCCAATACTTCGCCCCCGCGTTGCGGGTGATGTCGAGTCTCCCACTCGTCTCTCCGTCCAGCGTGTACGCTCCCTGTTCCGTCGTGCTCGCATCCTGCGCCCCCGTCGCCATCCCGTTGTGCAGCCAGTTGCAGAATCGCGCACAGTCGAACCAGCTCACGTAGGTCACAGGCTTGTCGCACATCGCAGACTTCGCCGTGTAGCCGTAACTGCCATCCGCGCCGGTCTGCCGTATCCCGCCACGCGCATTGCTCTCCATGTCCGTGTTGAACAGGCCGTAAGCATCCGTCGCCGCCACCGCGTTCAAAAACACCGCATATTGCGCGTTGGTCACCTCGTATTTCCCGATCTGGAAAGTTTCCGCCACTGCACCGTAAACACTTGCTTCGCTGGCGTTTCCCGCATCGGTTCCGTTTCCCGCATTCCCCACCGTCACCATCTCGATGAACGACACCGGACCGGGAACGATAACCGGGCGTCTCGCGATCGCCAACTGCTTGGTCAACTTCTTAATCTTCTTCTTGAGCTTCTTCACGATCCGTCTTGTCGCGCTCGCACTTGCCGCTTCCACGCTCGGAACGACACTCAAAGGGCCGACCAGGCTAAAGAAGAGACCAAAGAGAAGAGTCAATGTCAGTATTCGTCGCGGGAGAGGTTTTTTCCACATACCGCGAAACTAGGGGAAGCGTCGATTTTTTCAAGGCGATTCAATGGCGGGATTCCCGCTTCAGGGGTACGTGTGATGCGGCAATTGCGGGTCCCTAGCCTGGATCAAATGGCCGACTCGAATGCGAAAGAGCGGCCAAAGGAGTTCCACCTACTTTCCACATAACTTCACCGAATTGCCTCGCCTCCGCTCGCATGGAAGAGACGCAGCCCCCATTCTTACGTGGAACGCCCATTCAAAAAGGGGGTTCTTACGGACTTAAAATCCGTTGAACTTTTGTTCGTACGGGTTCGATTCCCGTCGCCGGTATTTAAATCAACGACGTTTGCGGTTGTTCCCACCGCCGCCTCTACCTCGATTGTTATTTCCGCCACCACCCCGGTTGTTGTTCCGGTTGTTGTTGGCGGAAGGACGGGCTACTGATTGGAATTCGCTTTTTCAAGGAGTTCTTATCGGTGCGTCGGTCCTACCGGGATTGAGAGGGAGCAACCTTGCCCGACCCCGTTTACGTTCATGGGGGCCTATATCTTCTCGCCAGGAGGAATGCAAATCAGACCAGACGAATATAGAAACGAGCTTCCGGTGGGGCCCCCGTTCCCATCTTTTTTCGTGCCAACCTTAAGCCCCGGCGCTCCATTTTTACCCCGCCCCGGATTAAATGGGTTTCGCTCTATGATCTTCGGATTCCAAATATCAAGCCCGCTGTGCCCTTCGATAACCTCACCGTGGACTATCGGGAAAACATGATAAGCATTGTTTCCGATCGCAACGCAAAATGGCACATTAGCCAGTTCAGGTGGAGGACTCGCGCCAAACCCAACAAGAGAGGTTGCGTTATTAACTTTGAGCTCGGGATACTTGTAGTTACCCTTGTTGACAGCTGTATGCCAGCTCCACCAATGAGGCCCATAGTTGCGGTAGCTACGACGGAATTCCGTGTCCCTCGATTTCAGATTTTTAACTGCTTTCGCAATCCGATCCTTGCGTTCTTCTGGAGTTTCATTCGGAGGCTCTACAAGGTCAGAAAGAGTGTTGTAATAATAGACCTTCCATCCAAGCTTCTGGAGTGCCACGATGAGGACGGCTCCGTCAGCCTTGTTCGAGCTGACCAGCTTTTCAAGACTCTCAAACTCTCTCTTCATTCCTGCGGAAAGCATCCCGGCTTCCACTGCATCTAGGGTGAATTCGACACAGCTGTGCCTGACTAGCTGTTTCTCGACAGCAGTAAGCTTCTTCTGACCAAGCTTTCTTCTGATGTAGTTCTCGATAGATTCGTTTTCCGAGCCATATTTTGCAGTACTCCAGAACTGCGAGAATTTATGTTTTTTGAAGAACACAAGGTGGTCATCCCATCGTTTGCGCGTGAATTCCACTGCTGCCCTACTGAACCTTTCGGAGTTATTCACCATCGACTTCTTTCCGCCTTGGCCGATGCTCTCGGAGTACTCCGAAAGACCTTCAACCTGGGATCCGTCAGAGCTTTCGAACGAGAGAATGAATGAGAGAGAAAGAGTCGTTAAGATAGCTCTACGAACTGTATGGCTTTTCATGATGAGTGCAGCGAACCCTTTTTACGGGACATGGTGGGTGGCTTTCGGTGTATTTGTTCTGTCTGCCTGTTGGCGTATCTTCTTGCACTGACTGGTTCGCAATTCACGATTGAAGCAATAAATCCTTAGTTAGTCAAGTCAGGTTCGAGGATTCCATATCGCTAACATCCCAAGGGGCAGGCAACCCATTCCCTGCCCCAGTCCCTGTCCGGTTTCAGCAGTAACGCCAATCCGCCTACTCCACCGGAAACGGGCTCTGCTTCACCCCTCCGGGCTCCACTAAAGAAAGTCTTGAACTGGCGGTGATTGCAATTCACTATAGCAAAATGAGGTCCCTTATGATTATTCTCATGGTCCTGACAGTAGCATCTTGCAAAACAATCAATACCCGACAGGCGGCAGCGGATCCCGGTTGTGCCCCCGACTTCTCTATTGTCCATCTTTCTGGAAAAATTACAGAAGCCCCCGCGAATTCACTGTGGCCCAAGAAAGTGCGGATAGGCGCAAAGTATAATTTTTGGATGGTGATTGACAACCGCGTTCAGGATGATCGTCCAAAAAATCCTAATGAAGGATCGTATCCAATGAATCATTTGCCTACTCGATATGACTTACAAGTAGCCGACGTCAAACTTTCTTCGACCGATAGAAATCCGAGTAGGTTTCATGTAACGTATACGATAACTTTCCCGGAAAGAAATGGGAAAGCTACCAGATGAACCCCGGATATCATACAGAGCCTCCCAATTTGCCAAAACTTGCAGCAGTTGCTCCGTATGTCCGACTGTATCTTCTAAGTTGGGATACAATTAACACTGATGCGCTACCTTTTAAACAACTCCCTCTATCCAAGCTCAAGAGTAATCAAAGCCAGAAACATTTCTTTATCAGTGCCAACGAGAAAGGTAATGTGAAAAATCGGCAACCGATCAGAGGAGATACTACCAAGTTCAGGGTATATCATACTTCTCATCAGAACTTGGATAATCTTTACAGCAAGCTAGTGAAAATATAAAAACCGTATATCACGGGTTACTGGTAGATTCTATTTAGAGCTGACAGATTCTGGTAATCTGATCGCTGAACTGCTGGGAAATTGCATTTTCAATTCTGACGTCTAATTGCGGGCGGGAGCCGGGACTAAAGGGGGCGGTGGCAATACAAACAGGTCAGGCTGGGTTTAATATTCGGGTAACTGATTGCTAGGTTTTGGCAAAGGTCATCGAGGATAAGCTTATCAATTGAATCGGTCCAAGTAAGAGGGCGATCAGCCTGAACTTTGTGAAAATACCCTTGACCCAGTTTTTTGGAATACGCTACGATTCGTCCGAATGGGGCCAATGAAAATCGGGCCACTTAGAATTGTTCAGTAGTATTTAACAGAAAGAAATAAATGGATGATGCATTCTTAAAAGACTGCGGGGATTACAAAAAGCACATGAAGGTTAGCGGGACCGATTCGCATCTTCAAGTTCAACTTAGAATTGACGCCGGTTTACCAGCGGGCACGGCAGGGTATATCATTTTGAGTGTTATGCCTGGGCTCGGGATTCCTGGTATTAAACCATATGCTACATTCACTCAGAGTATTGTGTTGGATCAATGGTCAAGTGAAAGCGGTCGGGGAGTATATGAAACTTTTGTAGTTCCGATCCCAAAAGGATACGGGCATTTAATAAAAACAATTGGTACTGTTAGCTTAGATACTTACGATTTGCCACCCATCCTCACAGCCGATTGAATGGAAATCTATTACCTAACAGGAATTTCCTTTTTCAAGAAGTTCTTATCGGGGCGTCGGTCCGGCCGGGTTTGAGGGGGTGCGGAATTCAGGACTCTGCAGCGGTGACATTTTGGCCCTTTGCCACCTTATTTTCCTGATTTTAACGACCATGAATGGAGATAATCCTGATCTTCCGGGCTGAACACCTTGATCAGGTAGGTGACCTTGTTGCCGTCGTCCCATTGAATGATCGTCTTCTCTCGATCGTCGGAGACAGCAATGACGCGGCCCTTCTTCATCAAACCGTTAGCGCTTTTGAACTCACGAATTTCCGCGATCGGTATTTCGATCCTGTTCCACCCTCTGCCCGTCTCATAGAGTTCAGGATTGTAGATCCATAATTGCGGCTCGCGAACCACCACCGAGTCAACGACGAAACCCTCTCCGCGCAAAACCTCATTCATTCCTTTACGGTCTTTATCGAACATGCGGAGCTTCTGAGGGAGATTTTTTTCTCTGACGTTTCCGGCAACAATGCAGAGTTTCTCAGCAGGAAGATTTACTGTCAGGGACTCCTCCGGGTTCACCTCCAGTTTTCGCGAAGATATACCTTGGGCTCCGTCGGTAGCGAAACTGACTTCAAGATTCAAAACCATTTTCCCAAGATTCCGGATCGTGACGGGAATGCCGCATTTCGATGTGCCTTCTCCTTGAATCCAGACGACTGCGCACACTCTCCCCCGGACGTCATCGCCGCCCCCTCGGAAGACGTCGATTCCTCCGGACCGAGGAAAAGGATTACTCTGGTGGCTGCGACGGAAATACTGCATCCGGCCGGATAAACGAATCTTCCCGCCCCTTGGCTTCCTGGCCAACCGAGTGACTTCTTCCTTGGGCATAACGACCCAAACCACGCTGGGATCAGGCCCCAATCGCCGTGCGATCCAAGGCATAACCGGCTTCTCGGGCGGCGGTTCCGGCCGGATAACCGCCAACGCGGGAATCTCCCACGTATCCGATTTGGAGGATCCTGGATCCAACCGCACCTGAATGAATTGGCCTTCCCCGGTTCTTCGAACCTTCTCGACTGTTCCTTCCCACTCCACCTTCAACCCGCCGAAAGCGTAATCGAGTCGTGCAAGCAACTCCTTCTCCTTCATCATTGGCCTCCAACCGCGCGGCGACTCTTCGGACCCACCCAGAGGCAACGCTGGTCCGAGCACATGCCCGTCAAGAATTGTAAGCAGCGACCCGGTAAACTCCTCGTAGCTGCCGCTCGGCTTGTCCGCTGAATGCTCTGCCTCAACGGGTGGATCGATGTCGACGGCCGAGACAAAGTGGAAAGGCAGCGACAGACATGCCAGCAGGGAGAATCGTTTCATGATTGATTACTGACTGATAGGAATTTTCTTTTTCAAGGAGTTCTTATCGGTGCGTCGGTCCTGCCGGGTTTGAGGGGGTGCAAATGCCTTAGAGCCAAGCACCGGACCGCCGCATTTTGTTGGACAAGTTCACGCCCACAACGCTAGCAAAAGATCGCCGTCAAGGGCAACTGTCATTACGTGCTATTTGAAAATCCGCTACCTCGCCGCAGAAAATCGCCCGACCGGGAAACCGTTCTCATATGAAATCGTGAATTCACCGCCCTCTACGGGATAGCGAATCACGGTATCCTTGCGTTCGAAATCCGTCGGCGTTTTGCGAATCACCGCTTCGTCTCCGCCCACCTTCAGCCACTCACCGGCGACTTTGAATACCGATTCGGTGCGACTGCCGAACCCGTGGCCAGTGCTGGTGAAAACTTTGCCGTCGACCATCGATTTGTCGATGAACACCGGCCGCACGTCGAGCTTGACCGCCTGCATGTTGCGCACCATTCGACGGGCGTCGTCGACCGGGCAACTGGCGTCGTCGACTCCATGAATGACGGCGATTCTCGTCATATTACCCCACTGTTTCATCAAATCGAGATGGACAGGATTTCCGACATGGCGAATTTCCCGATCGGCAGGACTGAGGTAATTGGGACTCTTCGGATCCCGGCTCCAACGAGCGTTGAGACCAGTGCCTCCGGGTTCGTTGTATGCCATGTCATCTGTCAGCTCAGACATACCACACATGTCGACGATGCAGGCGAAGGTGCGTGGTGCGAGCTTGTTCACCATGAGCGAAACGTTGCCACCTCCCGAACCGCCGCAGGCAAAAATACGCCCGTCAGCGAAGGAAACGTCGCTGGATTTTAATCCGTCGAACACAAACCACAACGCCCGCAAGGCATCGAGGCCTTGCAGATATCCAAAGTCATACGGCTCGGGATCTTCCACTGACGCCTGCCGACCGCTCTGCAGATAATCCACCGTGATGGCCACCACGTTGAGACGTTCGGCAAGAGCTTTTGGATTTGCCGTTCCCGAGGAACCGCTGCCGCCCCAGTTGTGCAAGCTCAGCATGATGCCGGTGTCCTCTGTCACCTTGGCGAGTTTTCCTCCGGGAAAAACCACTCCGACCTTTACCGTTCGCGGTCCCGGATTCTGTGGCCATTCTTGAGCGGGAATATCGACGACCGCATTCGCCTCGGGAAAATCCGGCCAGGCTGCTGCCGCTTCGTCGCCAGCAAAGGCACTGGGAGCACAGGGGTTCAGCAGAATGACGAAGAGGGTCGCGCTAGCAATGGATGCGAATTTTAACGGTTTCATAGCGAGTAGTGAAGCAGACGACTGATAGGAATTTGCTTATTCAAGGAGTTCTTATCGGGCCGTCGGTCCTGCCGGGTTTGAGGGGGTGCAACGGAGGACTCACCGCAGTCATGGCGGATCCTTTTGGCGGCGTATTCATGGTGATGAACACCTATCAATTTAGAACTGGAACTCCGGAATTACAAAAACTCAAGTTCGTAAACCATTTTAACGTATCCAGTGGCGGGACTATCACAGCTTCGACCAAGCTGGAAGTGGATAACGCTCTGCTTCTGGGTCATGTTCGGCATATTCCACAAGGGATATCAGAATGGTCCATTCTCTTCGCATTCATGATGTTCAAAGAGGGTGTAGCACAAGAATTTACCCGCCTAAAAGCGGAAGATCTTCTGCAATAGACAGCAGCATTCGACGCTAGAACTTTTGACTTTTGGGGGCAACTTTTCTCTGGGGTCAGGCGTGTCTCTGGGGTCAGAAGCATCAGGTAAATTCAAGAGGTAATATTAAACTTTTTTAGAGCAACGATCTGGGCATAGCGATACCTCACCGAGACTTCTAATCGAAGTAATGGTGTTTTGTTAGTCTACTAGAACGTAACTTAAGCAGTCCTGTGAAATTGGATATGCAGTAGAAAACGAGTGCGATTTGCGCTGGCACGTCGCTCGGTATTCCTCTATCCTAGCAGCCTGGTAACTCGTCCTCGTTCTTGTGATCCGGGACGCAGCATCTTAAAGCCATGGTTCACCTGCCGATTTACGGCAGGTGGGTCAGAGGCGAGCGGCGTGAGGCATCCTGACCCAAGCCATCACTTTCGCGTGGCGCCAACATTTAGCCATGCGCTCGCCCCGTTCCCATTTGCATTCTTCCATCAATTCAACAGTTCGTCGGAGTTACCTTCGTTCAGTTTCTGGTAGGAAAAATTGTTCATCGTTCTTTGGGGAAGGGCAGGTGCGCTTTGTGGATCTCCATCGCCGTTCTCCGCCAGAACCCAAGAGGCTTGTCTTCTGCAAACACGGCTTCTTCCCAATTTGGGATGGTGCGCCACTTCTTGACCAGCACCTCCCAGGTTTGTTCTGCCGATTGAGCACGCTGCTCTTGGGTTGCGCTTCTCGCTCGCGATATCGGTGTTTCGTAAGGGATCTGTCTTCGCACTAACGTACGCACCAATCGAAGATATCGTCGTGCTCCAGCAAAGAGCCCATGTTACCCGTTGGCTTCCCAGCGTGCGAAACGCTCTTTCCAATTGGTAGATGGCATGGGGTTGTCAGGCGGGGGTGAAATCCGCCAAACTAACAACCGATGAATGCCAAAACAAAACCCAATCCTAAACAAACCTGTGAATCAATCAAGCTCGGCATCGACGCCCACGCCAAGTGGTATTACGTCGGCCGGCAAGTCGACGGCGCTACGCCGCAGCCCGTCCAGAAAATGACCTTCGAGGGGCTGCTGCGCTTCGTGGCCAAGCAGAGGCGTCTGGCGGGCGAAGTGTATACCTGTTATGAAGCTGGGCCCTTCGGCCATAAGCGTCAGGATAGCGAGGCGTAAGGCATTAAATATCAGTGATTTGACCCTTATTCGTTTGACACGGTCATGGCCCCTGCATGTTTTGGGTGAAAAATTCATCCCTTTCTAAGCGTTCGATTATTCCATCATTTCTTTCCTCTGATTCCATCCTCAATCGTTTGGCGCGACGAACGGGGTGGATGAAGAGAGCTGCCCGATCAATTACTCCCCGGTATTTTGTGAATAGCTTTCTTCTTGCTGCAGCCGAAGGTGAAGCTTCTTTCCGGGAAGTGGCCTCTAATATTGGGTTACACAATAACGATACCGTTTCCAAGCAAGCTCTTTGGGAACGAACGGGGGCGGAGGCAGTTGATTTCTTCAAACGAGTTCTTAGCAAACTCATCAACGATGCTGTCATGCCGGAAACCCGCTGCAAAATCTCCGGAGTTAGGCGGATCCTGCTACAGGATTCCTCAGTGCTGCCTTTGGACCGGTCATTGGCCGAAGTGTTTCCCGGTTCGATCAACCAAAATAAGAAACTTTCTGCGGGCTTGCGTCTTCAGGCCGTGTTCGATCTTGTCAACGGTGAGTCATTGTCTCTGGAATTCCACGGCTACCGGGAACGCACCGACTTGGCCGCCTCCGGGGATATCCTATCACTAATAAAAAAAGGAGACCTCGTCGTCCGTGATCTTGGGTATCTGGTCGGAAAAGTACTAAATGAGATTGGACGGAAGGAGTGCTTTTTCCTCTCCCGCCATATCAATCAACGGGTGGTAACTCTACAGAAAACCAAAGAGAGACTCGATTTGGCGAAGTATCTATCCCGCCACGCTGCGCAAACCGGTGATACCGTCGAATGCGAAGTTCTGGTGGGAAGCTGTCTCTTATACACATCTGACGCTGCCGACGAAGAG
>OJCB01000097.1_pt1 | contig 37307 bp, 27 predicted proteins | sample 1591501 | NCBI WGS metagenome assembly OJCB01 (sample SAMN05416813, study PRJEB24817) | seawater metagenome | isolation source: Sea water | place: Canada:Atlantic | collected 2013-07 | reverse complement strand
CGTCAGATGTGTATAAGAGACAGCCATTGGAGCTGCCGTCGAACTGACCACCTTCATCTCCCGTCGAGAAGTAGAGGTAGCCATCCTGCCCGAAATGCATGTCCCCACCAAGGTGTAGACCGAAGTCATCCTCTTGCTGCATGAGAATTAATTCACTCGTCGAATCGGCAAGGTTCGGATCGGCTGCATCAACAGAGAAGCGGGACAGGCGGCTGTAATTTGTTCCCCCAACATTGACCGAATAGAAAAGATAAAAGTAGCCGTTGGTCTGGTAGTCAGGGTGAAAAACAATCCCCAGCAGTCCGCGTTCATTTCCCGGGTTCCCGATCGCCTCTCCACGAGTCGCCAGCAAGGCCGGAAGGTCGAAGAAAGTAAGACGCACCGGAGGGGCGGCGGCAGTATCCGGAACCAGTCGAACGATTCCATTTTTCTGGGTGACCCAGAGACGCGAAGAATCTCCCGGGGCAATCGCTACGTCGGTAGGCTGGTTGAATGTTAGTCCCGCAAACGCCGGCACCACTGTGAGTGCGGTCGAAGGCGGCTCGCTCGGAATATTGATATCCGAATTCGAAATACGCAAACTTGCGGGAATTTCCACGTTCACCGTCGCAGGAACAGAAATTCCCCCGACTCCGGTGACACGATAGGTGAAACTGTCATTCCCCGCCCCGGCTCCGTCATGCGAGTAAAGAATCCGTCCGGTGGCTGTATCCGGCGTTGCACTTCCATGAATAGGCGCCTGAACAATCTCGACTGTCGACACATCAAATGGACCGGCGTCATTGCCCAAAACCGCTCCATTGATTTTCTGACCATCATGAATCGTGAAGGTGTCATCCTGAGGAACAGGAGGACCGAAACCCGCGTCTGGTCCGGCATCGCGACTGGCAATCACCTCGGCGGCATCAAAGGCATGATCGTAGAGGCGGAACTCCTCATAGCGCGCATTCGTCGTTGAAAGAACACTCCACTGATTCCGTCCCAACCAGTTGTTCACGTCCTGAAGATCATTGAGATGAAAAGCAATGTCAGCGCTTGTCACGGCAACACCGTCCCGATACCAGGTCACCTGCCCTCCTCCTGCCCCGAAAGCACCAACTCCGTCTTCATAGGTGAGCACATAGTGATACTGTGTTCCGGCGACTGTCGGAAGATTAGCATCGAGCGGCACTTCGCTGCCTCCATCATGACGACTCGACTGGCGCTGTTGATTGAGATTACTTCCCCGGCACAGGGTGAGGAGCAGGGTGTCACCGGAGACGGAACCGCCAGCCGGAGTCGCGTCTGCGGTTCCCGTCCATTCCCCTGGGGCTCCCGCTCCGTCGCCCGCAGTATTGAGGCGGCCGAATTCAAACAAGTGCTGCCAGCTCCGACCATCGATCGGGGTCGCCCACACTTCCACGGTCAGGTTGGTTTTTGAAGAGACCAGACCGTTAGGAAGATCGATATAACCCGAGATTGTTGCGTCCGACGCGCCACAGTTCGTTGTTCCCGGCAGAGTGATCCCCGTTCCGTCAAAGGTCGCGCCATTTCCCCGAACCACAGCCGGGGAAGCCGAAACTTCGTCGGCGACGATAGTTCCCGCACCGGCAGCTCCGGCTGCACTGTTGAAAGACCAGCGATGCGTCAGGTCGGCTTTTGCGGATCCTGCAATGAGCAAAAGGAACACCGAAGTGAGCTTGAGAAGAGAATGAATGAATTTCACCATACCTGTTTCTTGGGAAGAAAACGATTCCCGTTACAGACTTGGCGAATTTTTTGATTTTTTTTGGAGAGGGGCGGCTAAGAAGCCACCCGATTTACATGCACACGCTGTGATGACCTAACAAGCAGATCATAAATGCGGATGAGCCCTTTTTTTGAAAGGACTCCAAACCTGCGATTCAAGATCTATTTTTCCAAGTGGTAGTGCTGCAGACCACGCCCCATTGTAATTCCGACTTTTTTGGAAGGAGCTCCGGGTTTTAGAACGGTAAATAGCTGATCATCTCCATCGAAGAAACGACAAGAGCCATTGGCCAGATGTTGAAGCTGGATCTGAGCAAAATCATTGGTCGCTACGAGATCAATTTGACCTGACTTTACAGTCATCGCCACTCCGAAGTTGGGTTTCAGGTTCACAAACGTGCCGTCTGGTTTATTGAGGCGGACGGTTCCCGGACCAAAATTGATGACGTCGACCTTGGAATGATTGATCACCGAGTGCTTCTGAATGATATTATCCAAGTCGGCTAACAATGGATTGTTGGATGGTCTCTGGCCAAATTTATCCTGATCGTCCAGGATCTCCTGCATCTTGTCCAAAATTTTGGCCTTCGTAGCAACTGGACCGGTATTCACGGTTTTAGCTGCCGCCACTTTGGGCTGACTGTTCGAGCTGCCTGTGTTGCCCTGGCCACCCTTGCCGACGGGACGCGGCTGCTCCTGTGCGTTAAGAGAAGGGGAAGCGATCAGCAACAAACTCGTAATCGAGAGTGAAAGAATGGTAATTCTGGTCAGGTAATTTTTCATTTTGTGGATTCCAATGTAGCAGTTTTAATAAATGGGTAGGGTTAGCGATGATCGAAACGGACTCGCTATATTCTCAAGCTCGCCGTTTGAACGGAAGGCAGAAACTTCGCTCCTGCTTTCCTAGCTCGACTTCTGTCTCCCCTCCCATTTTAAAGCTAGAACTTTTACAACTTGATGGCAATCCTATAGTGTCGTGGAATTGGGGAGGCCCAAATCAGACCGGGGAGCAGTGGGTTGTGTTCCAATCCACCAGCAACTAGAAGACGATTCTTTACAGGCACTTTCCGGAGTGAATCGAGCCAGCTCAAAATTCTCTTTCGACTGAGTGAACCCAAAAGGTTCGATATCGCAGCTCTAGAGTGGCAGTATAGGTATTCGATCGCTACCAGATAGCACCGCTATCAACCACACGCCCCCTTCCTCCGGGCATCGCCTCGGGATGGAGGGGGTGAACTGTTTAGACTATTGACCGGGCATCCAATCCGGTGCCTCCAGCAAGCGCAATACCCGTTGTTTTCCAGCTCCATAGACGATAGTCTTGCCATCGGGGCTCCATTCGATATCAACATCCTCTGCATCGAAATCTGAACCTACTTTCAGGCGCATTGTCAAAAACCCGGTATCGGAATCAATCAATCTGATTTCACCGTTGGTGCCGATAGTGGCAACGCGTGAGCCGTCCGGTGCCCACTGCAAATCGCTAACCCCCTGTTCCTGCGCCCTTATGTACCGAGGTATCAGCTTGGACTCTTCGATGGTCCAGAAAATGACGCCACCCACAAGGTTTATAGAAGCGAGACGGTCGCCATTGGGTTCCCATTTGATACCACGAGCCCAGTGGGCGGGCGTTTTACCGCTGGCGATTTCGATACCGGATTTTGAGTCCCTAACCCTGTGATAGCCGTTGACAGACTGAGTAGCAACAAGGGTTCCATCGGGGCTCCATGTGATACCGGTGAGAGCGGAATCTTCTTCATTAAAACTCAGCAATTCCTCTCCAGATTCCGCATCCCAGATGTGGGCATATCCATTATGGTGGACGCTAGCTATTTTCTTTTGGTCCGGGCTCCAGGCCAGTGTGTCGGTCCAACTAAGAGGTCCCGTTTCTGCGATTATCGCCCCCGCATTTTTCAGGTCAATTATGGTGATTGGCTCATTTTCAGAATAAATCGCAGCTCGCATTCCATCGCTACTGATCTTGGCCCGGAGAATGGTTCCCGCTGCCTCGAAAATCCTCGAAGGGGACGATTGCCCGGGTTGCCAGGTGTAGAGGTCTTCGTGATCGGCAAACAGCAGGAGGCCGGCTGCACTCCAGCTAAGGGTGTTACGTTTCGTAGACCACTTGAGCTTTGCCGGCAATATTCGTTCGTCGACGGGATTGTTGACATCGATACTGACCACACGGTTTCCAAAGGCAGCAAGAAGATCGTCTCTGGTAGTCCAATGAATTCCATGGATCGCGCCTCTGTGGTGATAGGTGTGAATAATCTCCCGCTTATGAGCATCCCAAAGTATGAGAGCATTGTCCTCGCCTCCCGTCGCGACCCGTGTGCTATCAGGCGACCACGCCATCCTCTTGATGTTGGCAGATTGATGGGCGGGAAAGTTTCCCAGATTTTTTCCATCGGGAAGTCGCGTAAAATTCAGATTACCTCTCGGAGCGGCTGTTGCGAGCATTGATCCATCAGGACTGCAATTGATCTGGTAGAGCCCGCCACTTCTCCAGTCGGAAGAAAGCTCCCGGGACTTTCCAGTCGCTTCCTCCCAAACTTGAAGGGATTTTGAATCGACATAGAAAAGCGAATTTTCGACGGAGCTCCAGGTAACGTAGGGGTAGTTTCCAACCCCCTCAATCCGGGCGACTTCCTTCTCTGAGCTTACTTCCCATATTCGAATAGACCCCCTGTAACTGGAGTGAAAGAAAAGGCGACCGTCGGGGCTCCAACCCGATCCTGAGAGAATCGGATCATGATTCAGCGAGGCAGGAAGGAGTGACTGGCTTTTTGTATCCCAAAATCGGGTGATTCCACTTTGCTTAGTTAAAGCTAGTCTCAATCCATCCGGCCTCCAGTTCACGAAGGAAGCTCGAAAGGGAATACTATGAATGAGGGTTTTAAAATCGGGAGTACGGATCTCCACTTGTCCCCCTGAAGCAATCGCGACTTGAGTTTCATCGGGGTTGAGAGCCAGCCCTGTAACTGTATCGCCGTATAGGTGCTCGTGAACTTTGGGTATCGAAAGCCCCTTGAGAAACCACCATTCCCAGCCACGGAAATCACCTTCTGTGTTTTCGAGAGCCCATCGATCAGTAGCCTTCTGAATCTGGTCCAGGTCATTGCGCTCCCCCATAATCCCTGTAGCGAGAGTCATTTCGGAGAAGTAGAGATGTTTTTGAATGGTGTCGGACCTCTCATCAGCAATGCCCTTCAACTTCGCCTGATGAAGGGCCACAGCCGGACCGCCTACTGCCAGACCGAGGATAAAGATCAGAACGAGGCTATACAATGCAGCCAGCGTGGGTCGACGCCGTATCCATTTCTTCAGTTTCTCAGTTCGACCAATGGGGCGGGCGATTACCGGTTCGCTCCGCAGCCAGCGTTCCAGGTCTTCAGCAAGGGCGGCGGCTGTCTCATAACGACTCCCTGGATTTTTTTCCAGGCACTTCAGCGAAATTGTTTCAAGGTCCCGATCAATCTCAGTGTCAATCTTTCTTGGCGCCTCAGGTTCTTTATGCACGACGAGACGCATTGTTTCCAGGAGGCTGGTGCTTCGAAAAGGAGGCTGGTTGGTCAATAGCTCATACAGGATCGCACCTAGTCCGTAGATATCGGTCGATGTTGTGACTGTCCGCCCCTCCTCGGCCTGTTCGGGAGCCATATAGTTAGGCGTTCCTAAAATTTGCCCTTCAATCGTTAGCCCGCTTTCGTTCTTGATGTTTTTTGCCAGTCCGAAATCGGTTACATAAGGTTCACCACTTTCATCAACGAGGATATTTTCCGGCTTCAGGTCGCGGTGAAGAATACCGCATTGGTGTGCGGCGAAGACAGCGCGGGCAACTTTTACCATTAAGCGCACTCCGGCTTTGCGATTGATCCGGTATTCAGAAACCCTGTCGCGTAAAGTGGTCCCCTTGATCAACTTCATGCTGAAAAAGCATTGCCCCTCCCACTCGCCGATTTCGTAGATGGGAACAATGTTGGGATGGTCAAGGCTCGCAGCCGCCTCGGCCTCAATATGAAAACGCTCCACATCGACCTCGTTAGCCAGCATGGATGAACGAATCATCTTTACGGCAACTTCCCTTTTCAGGCTCTTTTGTTCCGCTTTGTAAACGACTCCCATTCCACCCCGGGCGATCTCATTTCGCAGGACATAGTCACCAAATTCCAGATGAGGGGGCCTGTTAGAGTTGAATGACGGTGTTGTGTCTGCAGGGCTTGGCGCAACAGATCCTTCCGAATCCAACATCGAAATCGTTTCCCCTTCGCACTCTTCTTCGTCAGGATTGTCGAGCCGTTGAATAACTATCTCTAGAAGATCGGGATTATCTTCGCAGGCATTTTTGAAAAATGCGTCTCTCTCGACTGGCCCCATGGACGAAGCTTCTGCGACAAGAAGCAAAGCTTCCTGACTCAGATTTTTCGATCCTGACCCCATGGGAAAGGTTTGCGGCCTTGATAGCGGGTGTCAATTATTTCCTTAAGCGTCTATCCGAAAAGCGAAGTGACTCAGCAAAGATGAAGTCCGGTTTTCCCACCGAAAAATATCCGGCGACTCACTGGAGCGTGGTGCGAATTGCTGTTCCCGAAAAATCCAGGAAGAGCAACAGGCCAATTTCTTTACTCACGAAACTGTGCCAGGGGAATGCGGCTGTCAGCGATGTCTGACAGGAGCTGCTGAAAATCCGGGCGATCTTTCATTTCCCTGGCTGTATCAACAAGGAACTCTCGTTGTTCTTCATTGATTGAAAACGGGCTCGCCTTCTTTGGATCGTGCTCCCAATCGAAACGGTAGACCTTGAGTCGCTGATCCAATTTCTCAATGCGTTGAGCCGAGAGCCACTGCATGAGAATCGATTCGCTTCGAGCCTGATTTCTGAACAGATAGTCTCTGACCTGGGCAGCTCCATTGTAGCCCAGCACCTTGCTGAAATCCCGGGATGCGTATTCGTTTCCACATCCCAGTGAAATGAGAGCAACCTGGGCTTCGGGATCATCCTTCAAGAATTGGAGAGCCTGAACAGCCGAAAGTTCGATCGTGGTATTCTGAGTTCCCTGGCCGCCATCAGCGAAAACGGCCCCCTGTCGATGATAACTCTTTCCGTCGGCATCGACGTGTCGAAGGATCACATTGGGTGCGACAAGCTTTCCAAAATAGACTGCGGCGGAAAGTGCAGAGGCACTGATGGCATCGATGAGCTGGATCTCTTGAGTATTAACCGGCGCATCAAAGTGATCCTGATTTCTCAGGAATACAGTCCGTTTCCCGACAAGGTCATAGGCAGCAAAAACAAGGATCGGAACGCGATCCATTTCTCCTAAACGGACCGTGGGCGGATACAGGGCGTGTTCCTCAAGAGTCTCGATCATCTCTGTCTGAAAGGCCTTTCGACTGAGAACATGTTGAAAGACCGGCCCAAAAGGAAGTTTTCCTTTCCCCTGAAAAAGATCGTAGCCCTTTGTATAGTAGAAGTCTGCAATGGCAGGGACGGGCACTCCTGCGGCGATACCTCCCGTGATGATTGCTCCTGTGCTGGTGCCGCTGCACATGGATAAGATGTCGCAAAGTCGGTCATCTTTTCTCCCGGGCCTGCTCTGAAACGCTTTCTCAAGTTCAGCCGCGAGGAAAGATGGGGGGATTCCCATTATCCCGCCGCCATCGATCTGAAGAATGATGTAAGTTCGTTTCCCGCGTAAAAGCGGTTTCGGAGTATGAAGATCGAGTTCCGAACCCTCGATCTGATTCCATTGGCTTCGGTCTTTCGTTTCCTTGACTGCACCGTATCCAAACTCAGAAAGCTCGTGATCCTTTTGAACCAGGGGCGCAATCAATTCATAGGGCGAGCCCATGTGCTTGCATCCCCCAAGCGGAGATACTATCAAAAGTACAAGAGTGAACCGGAGGAACAAATGCATCGTCGGTGGAAATCGTTGTCTCGTCTACAATGGCAGTTTTGGCTGTCGGGGCAATCCCTGAAGTTGGGTGAAGCTGCTCTGCTTCCACTTTGGAAACTGATGCTTCAGTTACAGCATGAAATGTCGTCGGAAAGGCCTTTCGGGATTACCGCTCACGTTTCCCGGTCGCTGGAGCCAGAGGATTTATTTCCAGCTCCGCGGTATATATCGCCGTAATTACTTTTCCCGCCTCATCCGTCTCGTGGCTGGAGTACCAACATACAATTCCGTGACTATCATCGATCGCAGCGAAACCCGGATAGGAATTGTCTCCCCCGCTGGGGAGAATGGCCATCGATTTTAAATCGTCCCCACGTAACCACCAGAGCCCCGTCTTTTTTCCATCCTTGGAATTGCGCCGGCCTCCGACGATGTAGTGATCGCCCCACTTTTTGATAAGTGGTCCGCCGATGAAAAACGGGAAGTCCTTGTGAATCCATTCCTGATAGGGCGGCTTCGACCGAAGCAATCGAGCGGGATAAGGACCGCCTCTCCGGGTGGCCGCCACAAGATCCCCATTTGGATCAAAAAGAAAGGAAGTCTCGTCACCACGCTCCTGGTGATAGACCGAGGTAATTTTCCAAGTCAAACCATCACTACTTTCGAAAAGAGCGGTCTCACCGAGCAGCTCAAATTTGCCATCTCCAGCCTCCGAGGGCACACGCCTGGTTCGACGACCACTGAGGTAAGCCTTTTCCTTGTAGCTCGCAGCACCCCAAACAAAATACTCTTTGGTTCCCACCAGGGGAGTCGTTTCACTCCAGGCTTCACCATCTTCAGTAAAGGCAGTGCCTCCGAAATTTTTCCGGTTCATCGATGAATGCTTGAGCTCTGTTTCTTCGTCAGGATAGATGGCCCCTATAAATACAAACAGCTTTCCATTGAAGGCAAGAAAATGCGGGCCGCGGGTATCCCGTCCCGGCACCTTCAGGCGACAAGCTTCTGTCCAATCCTTCGCATCCGGCGATGACAATACAATGATGGCACCTTTCGGACTGATCGGATGACCGTCGGCACAGGAGCGAAACGCGAGCCAGAATTTGCCCTTCCAGCGAATCAGATCAGTAAAGGCATTGTGCTCGCCGTTGTCGAAGGCACGCCTCACATTACTCACCGTCACTCGAGGCGCTTCCTCTGCTGCCGAACCGTCCTCAATTGGTAAGACTATTGCCAGTAGCCAGAAGAACAGGAGGAGATTCTTCTGCGCAATGAATGATCGATAGATACCGTCGCTATGCATTATCGCCTTAGCTACATATCAGAGCCAATTTTTGCTGTCAACGCCCTTACGGATTCTTGCGCGCCTTCACTCGCTTGACTACAGACTCAGCCGCCTCAAGAGTAAAATTTCCCGTGACGTCCGCTCCAGTCGAAAATTCGGCTTGAACCACTGGAGTTGAAAGGAGCTTCCCATCAACAATGATCGCGAGCTTCTTCCCTATCATCGATCGGGTTGCTTTCCCGAGTTTAGTTTGGCCGGAGGATTTAAATGTGAAACTAATCGAAACAGGATCATCGCTTTTGAGCTCCGCTGATTCGACATCATCCGGGGTAATTATCGCAGCAGATGAAAGATAGACAGTTTGACCATCATCGTCATCCATCTGAATGGCACCCTCTGTTCCTTCATCTACAACCGCCCGCAAGTAGAGACCTTGTGTTTCGGCTGCGGATATTTGAAGGATCGCTCCAAAGGTCAAGACAAGGCATAGTAAGGTTTTCATTTTTTAAATTTGGATTGATTGAGTTGAACAACAGGGATTCGTCCTGATATCCAGTGACGACCTTAGGTTTGCCTGAAAAACCCGCGCTCCACATTACAATCCTCTTCTCAAATTGTAATCAGAAACGAAGCTTTCATTCCGAGTCGCACGATTCTACCGCGCACCTTGGTTCATTTCTCCACCTTCGAAGACTTCTCGTCCCTTCTTCCCAAACTCAATCAGCAATCTCCGCTGTCTCCAGCGGGGCATCGATCCAGCGATCGTGCTCTTTGATGAGATCGGTGAGGCGGTCGACCGCTTCGGCTTCGGGAATGTTAAAATTCACCGGCTCTTTGCCGACGTAGAGATTGATCTTCCCGGGCGCTCCGCCGACGTAACCGAAATCGGCGTCGGCCATTTCCCCGGGTCCGTTGACGATACAACCCATCACCGCGATACGGACGCCCTTGAGATGGCCGGTCGCTTCGCGGATCTTCTGGGTGGTTGTCTGGAGGTTGAAGAGTGTCCTTCCGCAGCTCGGGCAGGCGACGTAGTCGGTTTTGAAAATGCGGGCACCGGAGGCCTGAAGCACATTGTAGGAAAGTCGCAGGCTCTGCCCGGGAGCTTCCTCACCCTGCACAATGATCGCGTCGCCAATTCCATCACAGATCAGTGCGCCGATGTTCATGCTTGCGTTGAGCAATGTCGGGAGAAAATCTTTATCGGAATCTGTTGAAGGATTGAGGGTATCTTTCAGCAAAACCGGATGCCTCGTATCGAGTCTCGCTGCCAGCAATCGAAAGGCTCCAATGACCGGAATGTTGAGACCGTCCGCAACGGTGACGAGCTTGGCTTCGCCCGAGGCATTGATCTCTGCGATCGCTGCTTCGTCCCGTGGGTCGACTGCGATGACTCCTGATTTTTCAATGACGATTTCAGGAGTGAAGTCACCGAGCTTGTCGATCTTGTGAGCGAGTGCGTTCCACTTTTTCTGTGAAGTGAAAACGCGAACCGTTTCTTCTCCGCCAAGCGCGACGCCTTCCACCTTGATCGATTCCGTCTTGCGACGTTCGTAGTCAAAGGGATCCCAGGGAACATCGTCCCAGCTCAGTTCTTCGCTGATAGATTCTTCGGAAGCACGCTGGTCTTCGATCAGTTTGACGAGGGCCTGCGCTACCGGAATTTCGTGAATCGCGTCTTCGGTCAAGCTGACACGAATCGTGTCACCCACACCATCCGCCAGAAGCGAACCAATTCCGATGGCGCTTTTGATGCGACCGTCTTCCCCATCTCCAGCTTCTGTGACGCCAAGGTGAATCGGATAATTCCAGTCCGCCCCTTCCTGATTGAGCCTTGCGGTGAGGAGTCGATAGGCGGCAATCATCACTTTGGGATTGCTCGCTTTCATCGAGAAAACAAAATCGTGATAGCCGCGATCGCGAGCAATATTGGCAAACTCCAGCGCGCTCTCGACCATGCCCAAAGGCGTGTCGCCAAAGCGGTTCATGATGCGATCACTGAGGGAACCGTGATTTGTTCCGATCCGCATTGCCGCGCCACGCTCTTTGCTCGCCTCTACAAGTGGACCGAACTCCTCTTCGATGCGCTCCAGCTCTTCGCCGTATTGATCGTCGGTGTATTCACGAACCTGAAATTTCTTTTTGTCGGCGTAGTTGCCGGGATTGACCCGCACCTTCTCCACCCACTTGACCGCTTCCATGGCGGCGTCGGGTTTGAAATGAATATCCGCTACAACCGGAACATTATGACCAGCTGCGCGAATACCTGCGACAATGTTCTCGAGGTTTTCCGCGATCTTGCGAGTCTGGGCAGTGACGCGGACGATTTCACAATCGACCTCCGCCAACTCGACGGCTTCTTTCACGCAGTCGTCCGTCTCACGAGTATCGCTCGTGAGCATCGACTGAACCCGGATGGGGTTATCACCACCAACAGAAACCGGACCGATCGGCACTTCGCGAGTGACACGGCGTGCCCGTTGCAAAGGAGATGGCGTGTGAGCCGATTTCATTCAGCGGCCCTTATTTGAGAGGAAGAAACTTCTGTTCCGGTTGTGGCGCCTCTCCCTTTTCGCCACCGGTTCGATCACCGACATCTTTTAGGGTGACAAAGGCCATGAATCCGAGAAGGAAGAGAACAAAAGCAGTTTGAACAACTTCGAGTACTTTCAATGGCATCGGCTTCTTGCGAATCCATTCCATCGTCGCCATAACAATGTGCCCACCGTCCAGAACCGGGAACGGAAGCAAATTCAGCAAAGCCAGGTTCACGTTCAACAAAACGCTGAACCAGAGTACCAGCCGGACACCGTCGGGATGCTTAAACAAATCGTAGTAGTGCCCCATGATACCGAATGGACCATTGAGGTGGCTTGCACCAATATCGGATTTCGGAGAAAACACTTTCTGCATCGTCGCGACGATCGAACGGAAACCATTCTTCACCTGGGTAAAGGGATTCTCGTGAATGATCTCGCGAGTACCTTCCGCATCAAACATCACACCGATCTTAGCGTCTGTATTTCCTTCAGGAACTTCCGGAATTCGAGGAGTCATGGTCGTAGTCACGACTTCCTCTCCACGCAGCACTTTCAATTCGACTGGCTCACCGATGGTCCACCCGAAATTAATCACATCGATCGGTTGCCTTGTTTCTTTCCCGTTGATGGATTGAATGACATCTCTCGGCTTCAGACCCGCCAATGCAGCCGGACTGTTCTCCAGAGTTTTTGCGATCACCGGGGAAACCATCGGCCCGATGCCGATCCGACGGAAGGGCGCGCGCGAACTCACGTAGTGCCAGGCCTTTTTGTACCATGGACCCTCTACATCTTTTACCTCGGCAGCCGGCCGTTCCACTTCGATAGTTAATTCTCCTTCTCCGGGCCGATCCACAACCACTTCCAGTTTCTCACGTTCGCTGGAAAGCGTTGACCAAAGAACTGAATCAATCATTCCACCAAAGTGTTTGATCTCGTTACCGTCGATAAATCGAATCTGATCGCCAACTTTCAATCCCGCTGCTGCAGCCGCTTCCCCGACAGCACCAATCGTTGTCGTTTTGCGTGCTTCCGTCAAAGGACGTCCCCATGCCCAGACGATGGTCGCAAATGCGAGTGCGAGCAGGAAACTGAAAAGAGGTCCGGCAAAAGCCACGATGATTTTATCGAGCGGGGAAATCGGCGGGAGTTCCTTTTTATTCTCTTCATCCACTTCGCCTTCGATGCTTTCCATCGTCACCATCTGCGGCAGCGAAACAAATCCACCGGCAGGAATGGAACCGAGACCGTACTGGACGCCGTTGTAGGTCTTCTTCCAGATCGGTTTCCCGAACCAGATTTGAAAGCGGTCGATCTCAAGCCCACGCCAGCGACCGGCGAGAAAGTGTCCCCATTCGTGAACGATGATCATCACGTTGAAGATCATGAGAACTAGAAAAACCACTCCGATGAAGCGAAGTGCGTCGATAAGAAATTCCATGTGTAATTGGGTAAGCAGATAGCCGGCGACTTTCCGCGCCGGGCGCGAATATAACACCAGTGCCGAAAGAGGCAAAAGATCAGACAGCTCATTTTCGTGAGCGGTCTTTCTTGATTGATAGCGTTTTTACCCCTCCCTATTGTCTATGAGAATCCTCCTTCAGCGAGTCAGCAGAGCCTCGGTCACCATTGAAACGGTAAAAAAGTGCGAAATCGCTCAGGGATTGCTGCTTTTGCTGGGAATTGAGGGCGAGGATTCGGATGAAGATATCGACTGGCTGGTCCGTAAAGTCCTTTCACTACGGGTGTTTGAGGACGATGAGGGGAAAATGAACCGCTCGATTGTCGAGATGGAGGGTCAAGCCCTGGTGGTGAGCCAATTCACCCTCCATGCCCGGGTTAAAAAGGGAACCCGCCCCAGTTTTGAACGCGCCGCGCGACCGGATTTCGCCATCCCGATGTATGAAAAGTTCGTCGCAGCGATGGAAGCTGGACTGGATAAACCGGTAGAAACGGGGGAATTCGGCGCAATGATGGATGTAGAATTGATCAACGACGGCCCTGTCACGATCTGGATCGATTCGAAGAATCGGGAGTGATCTGACCCGGAATTTGCGACCGACCTTCGCTATTCGCCTCAAGATTCTTTTTGAAAGACCTGCCAATCCGCGCTTCCTTTTCAAATGGCGCTTCGACTGGCAGATCATGTTCTCTCGGGAACAATCGACAATTCTGTCAAAGGAACGGTTTCCGGAGAAATCCGAATCGAAGGACTTCCTGAACCCCTGAAAATTGAGTTGCAGGGAAATGCTCAGCCGGATCTGGCGGGTTGTGTTCTTACTTTTTCAAATACTGCCGGAGCCATTCCGATTGAAGAGGATTTGATTGCCCATCTCAATTCAGAACACAGGGGTCACGCAGGGACCATCACCGCTTCGGAAAGGCGCAAAACCTACGCCTTTCCCGAAGAGGAAGTGCTCGACCTGATTGGAGAGGGAAAGTCTCCGGAGTTTACCTGGGAGAACATTCTCTACATCGAATGGTTCAGCCTCTACAGCGGTCGAATCCTGATCGAAGCATCCGACTTCGAATGGTCGGTCGATCTTCCCCGTTGGAAAATGACGGATGCAGATATCCAGGAGCAAAAGGAAATCGCCGATGCCGCTGCCGGGATGCTTCGCGAATTCGCGATCGAAAGATTCGAAGAAGTGAACGACGAGATCCAGCGAGCGGAAGACAAAATTGATCCCAACTCCGACGACGAATTTTCGTGGGAAAAACGCTTCCAGGAAGCGGACAAGCGGGCCGACGCTTTCAAAGATCTGCTCGACGAAGCGGAGACACCTGAAGAAATGGAAGCCATCTTCAAGCGGGTTTATGACAGTTCTGACACCACAGGGAAAGAGGATTCCGAAAAGGGGCTCTACGACGACGAGGGGCCACGAGATTACTTTGCTTTAAGCAATGAGATTCGGGATCTCTGTGAAAAGCTGCAGTCTCACGTCGATAAAGTCACCACGATTCACTACACCGATATGGAGAAATCTCCGGAGTCATCCGAATTCCTTTCGCTGATCATCAAGTCCGGAACCGGCGTGTCTCTCCTTCTCGATACAGAGATGCCCTACCAGCGCGGATTCCTTATCGCCCATTTCAAACGCGAGATCGCCCGCTGTCAGAAATTGATTCCAGCTTTTCAGAAGGAATCTCCGGAGGGTGACTCCGCGATTCTCAAAGACCTCTGGAAGATGCGGGACTTCCTCGTCGATCTGGCAGGAATGATCAGAAACTCCGGCGGCTTGCCTTTTTGAGGAAGGCTTTCAATTGGCCTCTGGTCCTTCGAGGATAATTGCACAAATCCAAGGCGCTTATCTGCTCTCCCTGATTTAGCGACTCCGACTCGAAATGGCTGAGTGGGCCAGACTTACTTTAGTCGCTTGGTGGCGGAAGAACACCTAACTGTGCCATCAATCCCATCGAATCCATAATGATCCTCGTTTCTTTCACCTTATCACCGACGAACCTGTCGATTACGACACCCCAAACCGTGACTGAACGCCCGGTTGCTGGAACACCAAAAATCTCCCCACGGTGCGTTCCTGTCCATACGAATCGAGTCACTACTCTGTCGCCTTCTTCAATCTGCTCCTCGACATTCCAATGCATGTCTGGAAATGCAACTCTCAAGCCTCGCAAGGCATCCATTAATCCATCCAAGCCCGGTCCCTGACCTGGGAGAGGGACTTGCTCCACTACGTCCTCATGAAAGTATTTCCCAGTGGCCTCAATGTTTCCATTGCTTAAGACCTCGTCGAGAAAGTCAGAAACTATTTGTGATTTACTCTTCATCATTTCTGTCATTTTTAGAGCCCAAGGTCTGCCACCGCCCTTCAGGTGGACGGATGAACTGGCACGATTGTGTTCGAATTGTGCACATGCGTCAACTTCACAACAGGTCAGGGATTGATCATAGCCGTCTAATTCTCTTCCTGCTCAGCAATCAAGGCCTCGACTTCTTGTCGTGAATAGACTTCCCGGTATTCAATCGTGTTGATACCGCACTCATCACAAAGATGCGATTTGTGCCATTCCCCCTTTAGCAGTCCCTTCGGGTCGCTCGGGCCAGTCGTGGAGAGATCGTCGTCGCCGAATATAAAACTCTGAAACTTGGACTGTTCCGTGTAGGACAAACCCGAAGCTCTCGCACAGAAGGCCGGGTTCATTTGTTGAGTGCGCTTTGGGAGTTCATCTTGTAGATTCGTTAGCGTCTGCTTCCAGGCCGAATAGGGGTTCCGCCTTAGTGTTTAAATACTTACTTGCATCGGGAAACGCCACAATGAATCGCTTCGCCCTTCTGCTCAAGGTGTACCGAAAAACCAGGATGGGAATCTTCAGAAGCCCAAAGCACATAACCACTGGATGAATTGAGCGTGTTGCGAGCGTAGAGCTTCGTGCCGTCATAGGCACGGGGAGTAAACTTGGTAATGTCTTCGCCCAACTGGAGCAGAACCTCGCGAGACAGGGCGACCGCTTGCTCCTCTGTCAAGGGCTGCTGAGTCTGAGCCGGCAAGATCACTTGACGCGGTCGGAACTCCCAAAACGCGTAGCCGATATTACAGGCGTATCCCAGCGCAGCAATACTGACGGCAACCAACAGGATTTTCAAAAGAGTTTTCATTTGTCAGCCGAACGTTTTTTGTATCTCAACTATGGACCGGTTCGCTCTCGATTTCTCGAAAGACTTTTCGACAACGGGCGGGCCGATGTTGACGTGCCAGTCCTTGATGAGCATCTTGAATTCATGAACTAAGCCTAACACCCGGGAAAGAGAATTCGCTCTGGAACCGGAGCGCTCTTCCCCAAAACGAGCTAATGTTGCACTTCATTGTTGAAGTCAGCCACCTATTTTGGAATCACGACCTTGAGGCCAGGAAGATACAGGTTGATCGGATTGTCTGCGGCCGCGTCTACTCACTCTGATTGTTTGATTTGGCTTCTTTGCGAGCCTTTCTACGCGCTTCCCATTCCGCTTTTCTTTTCGCTTTTCTTTTCGCTTTGTCGTCCGGAGTTGGCTCATCGGTAACTCCCTGACCTTTTGTCAACGCTTCTGGCACAGTTACCCTTTTGCCCTGGATTTCGAGTTGTTTAACGATTTCGATCTGTTTGTCGATCTGCCCGGGTTCAGCGGCGTTCCCTCCGAGAATGAACTCTCCAAAAGGACGACCAATGACTTCGAGGTCCTCCTGCATGAGATAGCGCAGTTCCTTAATGCGAGTGGCCTGATCTTTATGATAAGCCAGGTTCTTCATTTCTTTCGGATCCCTCTTCAGGTGGTAGAGTTGATCTTCGTCAAAGAAACCGGGGCGATCGGCCCCTCTGACCCCGATGCCCAAACGTCCAATGTAGGCCATGGCTCTAGGTAAGTTTTGCGGCGTGGCTTTCTTAATGTCAGCGATCTGTTCATTGGTGTAGCGAACCGCAATGTAGGACCAGTCTTTCGTGACCGTTGCCCGCGCAGCTCCCATTTCGAGATAAAGATGATCCCGCCAATCTGTGGCTTTTCCGTTTTTGAAAAGAGGAGTGAGACTCTGTCCATCGATCCGGTAGGATTCCGGTTTCTCCGCTTTACCCAGTTCGAAGAAAGTGGATACGAGGTCGATATTCTGCACGAGTTCTTCACACACCTGCCCTGCGGCAATTCCTTTTGGCCAACGCATGATCATGGGCACTTGACAACTACCGTGTGAAAAGACGGAGGCTTTGCCATCGCGACCGTGATCCGGCGCAAAAATCACCAGCGTGTTGTCATCGATTCCGAGTTCCTTGAGCTTTCGGAAAACTGCCCCGAGCGAATCGTCGATCCACGCTTCACCCGCCACATGGCTGTCGGGATCGAAACCTTTTTCCGTGATTGTTTTGAGAAGCTCTGCGCGAGGTGTCATGACCTCCGGAAGACTTTCCACTTCCCCCTCTCCGGTGATGAGCGGTTGATCCATGGATTTTCGCCAGGACTTGTCCGGCCCGTGCAGCAGGGTGCTGCAAAGATGAAGGTAAAAGGGGCCGTCCTGGTTCTCTTCAATGAATTCCAGAGCGGCCACCGTCGTCCACTCCGGGTTGTGCACGGAATACGGCGAAGGCGTATTTTCCGGGTAGACATTCTTCGCCCAGGAAAAGCCGAGCTCCTTGAGGTAACGACGCATCCAGCGTTCGTTGTGTTTGAACTGAGCCGAAACGTCAGGCCCGGGACGCGCGTCTTTGGGAATGTTGATCCATTTGTCTTTCCCTTTGTAAAACTCCGGAAAATCCAAACTGGAAGTGAGGTGAAATTTCCCAACAAATCCGGTGGTATATCCGGCTTCACGGAGAACATTTCCGACGTTCATCTTGTCGCGCTCCAGGGCGACATTGAATTGGGGAAGCCCCTGATTCTCTTTGCCGCCGACCGCTTCGGTGTAGAGTTTGCTATGCGAGTTACCAGCAAACCGACCGGTCAGGAAGCTGTACCGAGAAGGAGTGCAAACCGAGCTGCTGACGTAGGCGCGAGTGAACCTCATTCCCTCCTCTGCCATGCGGTCGAGATTGGGAGTGTAGGTATCACCCCCGAATGCGGCGATGCTCGATGGGTTCTGATCGTCGATCAGAAACATGATAATGTTAGGACGCTCTCCACGAGCGGCTGTGGCAACCGTTGCCGACAAACAGAAAATCGAAAATGAAAGAAAGGTTTTCATGGTGAGATTTATCGAAAGTAAGTGTGGTGGAGGGCGCTTGCGCTTCGGACTTGATTCATGTTTTTTCAGAACAGTAATTTTAGTTCATAGGCATAGCGATATTCATCTCGAATACCAAGCCTGTTTTCACCTTCAGAAAAACGGAAACACCTTTCTGTGTCAACGTTTTGCTGGTTCCGCCAGCCTCATACCGACTTGATAGACCTTCTTGAAATTCATCGCTCTCTAATTCGCTGATATTCCAATCGTTTTTCCAATCATCTGGATTCCTTCCTATAGTGCAGACACTCTCTATCTATCCAAAAAACGGAATGACTGTCTCGATGACCCAATGACTGGCGGCGCTGAGGATAGTGAAAATTACGTATCCGCTCAGAACCACTCCGAACAGGAATACCTCAAACTTGAACGCTTTTCCGATGTGCTCCGAAAGGCCACCCATCAGGAGGGAAAAAGGCCAGGGAGTGAGTGCTGCTCCGAAACAATCACCAAAATCCCCGTCGAAATAGAGACTTCCTATCCAGATCGCGAGAGGAAGGGTGAAAAGTATGGTGATGCAGATCAGAATTTCTGACATGCCCAAGAGTGCCAGCGTCGGGAACAATTGCGCGCTACAATCAAAAAGTCCGTTTGGAATACGGCTACCCTTACCGGTTCCGAATTTCTTCGAGAATGGCGGCGGCAATGAATTTCTTCGCGTCGTCAGGAATCGCCGTTCCGAACTGCAATTCCTCGGCGTCAGTCTCCACCGAGACCGCCTTCTGAATGTGATCGTCGCTCTTCAACTTCGTCGCTTTCATTCTCACCCGCGAATCAGAATGATAGCGGATGGATCTTTTCCAAGCCACCGGACCAATGCCCGTGCCAACTTCCAACAGACCGCTATTCAGGTTGATCTTCCATTTTCCAAACAAGGTGTAGAGCACCATTCCAACGAGAACAATTGAGCCAATCAAAAACGGAATTCCGAACAGGGAAATTCCCAAATCAAATTCTCCTTCCTGGAACTGGGTTCCGTAGATCCCCCACATAGAACCACCGGCCCACAATACCGTAAAAGGAATCAGAAAGAATACGCCCTTGGAAACTCTACGATAAACAATCGACCGGCCGCCCCGGAAACCACGCTCGAAACGAATTCCTTTAGGCGGTGACTGGAGAACACTCACTGAGATTCTTCCCGATTCACAAACGGAGGAAAATGCGCTTGTCCGATTGCAGGAACGGCACAGGGCGACATCTGTGGAAACATTCACATCTTCGATGCCGATGTCAGACTCACAATAGGGACAGATAAATTTCTCCGACTCTTTCACTGCGAATACTAATCCAGATTCCCCATCTCTGCGAAATATTAGGTGCCCCCCACTAGTTGGCCATCAACTATCCGAATTGACATCGGAGTTTCGGTCCGGCTATCATCCGGCTTCGTCTTCACTCTTCGAGACCGGCAATTTTGATCAGACGCCGACTGAGATCCTGTTCTTCTCTCCTTAAAAACGCATCACCATGAAACCCTCTTTGTCTGCAACGTTTTGTTGTGCTGTTCTTCTAGCTTTTGTCTCCCCGGTATACGCGGACTTTCCCACCGTAAAACTTGTTCCCATCAGCGAAGGCGAACTCGTCGCCCCGGTCTCGATTCGCAATGCCGGTGATGGAACCGGTCGACTTTTCACGGTGGACCAGCGCGGGAAAATCCAGATCATCAATGCCAATGGCAATCTTGAAGCCACTCCCTTTCTGGATATTGGTGCAAAGTTGGTGCCGCAGCGCGCAAACTTCGACGAACGCGGACTGCTAGGCCTCGCTTTTCATCCTGACTACAGCAACAGCGGTCAACCCGGCGAGGGAAAGTTCTACGTTTATTACAGTGCCTCGAGTCCGAACGCTCCCGGCACTGGTGCCGCACCGGTCGACCATATGAGCGTGGTGGCGGAATATACGGTTTCAGCGGGAGACCCCGACATCGCAAACATCTTGTCCGAGCGGATTCTGTTAACCCTCGACCAACCGCAATTTAATCACGATGGAGGCGACCTTGCCTTCGGACCGACCGATGACCTGCTCTACATTGCTCTCGGCGACGGAGGAAGCTCGGACGACAACAATGCCGGCCACACAGGGGGAGACGGCTCCAAACCCGATGGAGTTTTAGGCAATGCTCAGGATCTCACTAATCTTTTTGGAAGCATTCTTCGGATCGACCCTCTCGGCAACAACGGCCCCGGCGGAGAGTATGGAATTCCTCTCGGAAATCCCCATATCGGCGAGGGAGGCGGTGTTCGTGAAGAAATTTATGCCCATGGTCTGCGGAATCCCTGGCGGATTTCTTTTGATGACGGCCCCGGCGGAACGAATCGTCTCTTTGTTGCCGATGTTGGACAGCGCAAGGTCGAGGAAATCAACATCGTTGAAATCGACGACAATTTGGGATGGCGAAACAAAGAGGGCTCTTTCGATTTTGATACGACCGCCCCGGGGACCGGGCCTTTTGTGGATCCCATCGCCGAGTATGCTCATCCCAATGAAAACATTGGAGGACTCCAGAAAATCGGGCTTTCGATAACGGGCGGCTATGTCTACCGGGGCTCAAAATTTTCCACTCTGCAGGGAAAATATTTATTCGGTGACTATTCAACCGGCTTTCAAACACCAAACGGGACCCTCCTCGGACTCGAGGAAACTTCGCCGGGTGTTTTCGAACTGAGTGTGCTCGAAGTCGTCGGCGGAAACCCTATCGGACAATACATCACCGCCTTCGGAGAGGACGAGGATGGCGAAATTTACGTGGCGACCCGGACGACCCTTGCTCCGGTCGTAGAAGAGGGAACGAATCAGCCCACCGGCGGCATTTATCGAATCGAACCCGTCACTGTCGAAATCACAAGCGTGCTGGAGCCCCTTAAGGACAACTCCATTTTCGAGGAAAACGACAACAGCAATGGCAAAGGAGAATGGATCTTTTCAGGGACCACCCGCAACGACCGGGAACGACGTGCTCTTCTCAAGTTTGATGTGGAAAACCAGATCTCCTCTTTCACCGAGATCACTTCGGCTTCCCTGTCCCTTCAGATGGACATGACGATCGCCGGGCCAATCGACTACGAACTCCGCAAACTTTCCCTCGACTGGGGCGAAGGCCTTTCCGATGCGACCGGGGAAGAAGGGAAAGGAGCGAGCCCCGGCGTAAACGACGCCACCTGGAATTTTAATTTTCACAACAGCGGCACATGGGCAATCGCCGGTGCTGATTTTTCCGGAACTCAATCCGCGACGACTTCCGTCAACGGCAACGGCAGCTATCAATGGAGCTCTTCTCAGTTGGCACAGGATGTCGAAGACTGGCTCTCTGGAGACTCCGTCAATCACGGCTGGATTCTGCTGACCCCGAACACCGCAGCCGAAACCGCCAAACGTTTTCGAAGCAGAGAGTCTACCGTCGCTGCCGAGCGCCCGAAACTCACCGTCACCTACCTGACCGACGTGATTCCTTTCTATCAGCCTGATGGCACCATTCAGGAAAATGGCAAAAGTCCCCGCGGCAACGACCGCTACAATTTGAGTGCCGCCAGCCAGACGATCAAGTTGAAGGGGCGATCCAACAGCCGGTTCAAGCATCGGTTCGGCATTCAGAACGATGGGAATATGAACGACAGTTTCTCGCTTAGAAACACCAAAGGGAACGGGTTCTTCAAAGTGAAATACTTTCAAATCACAGGTGGCAAAAGAAACGTGACCGGCTCATCGACGAGGGGAACCTTGCTCCTGAATGATCTCGCCCCGGGTGAAACGGTAAGCTTTGAAGCCCAGATGAAACCGACCCGAAAAGCTCGGAACAAATCCAGGAAACGCCGGTTCTTTCACCTGTCCCGGTCCATCACGGCTCCAACAAAAGCGGATCGTACCAAAGCGGACCTGAAGACTAAAAAGTGAGGGGTCTACCGATCCGCGAAAGAGTCAGCCGCAATCTTCCGGCTACCGACTACAGGCTACAGGCTACCGCTCCGCTGCGGTGGCCAGTGACGATGAATCGCTTTTCCGGAAATTGAGTTGATCGCGATTGGTCCAAAACTTCGACTGTCGTGAGAGTTGGAGCGATTGTCCCCGAGAACGAAAACTGAATAATCGGGCACCGTAACCGGTCCAAAATCCGGAACAGGTTTTTTAGCGGATATGGAATACTCAGCTTCCCCGTTGATCTCTTTGCCTTCTTTCTCAAGCAGCGCCTTGCCGTTAATCCACAAGGCTCCATCTTTCATTTCGACGGTATCACCGGGCAGTCCGATCACCCGTTTGATATAGGTACGCTCGCGATTTTCCGGGGCGGGGAATACTACGACATCACCCCGGAAAGGGTCTTCTTTCAAAAAGACACCTTTCCGAACCATCAGCTGATCCCCCGGGTTCAAGGTCGGGCTCATTGATGAAGTGGGAATTTTATACGCCTGAAAAATGTCCTTCACAAAAAAGGCGCTCCCCAGTCCTGCACTGACACCACCGAGCAAGGTGAAGACAGCAAACATCCAGTAGATCCCCGTTCGGTTGACTTCCTTCAGTCGATAGTCCGGACTGCTTCGTTTCGCCAGGAGCCAGGCATCCACGAGAATCACCAGTCCGACGATCCATTCGACAATTTGACAGAGGACGATGGATTTCACTCCGAAGCCGCTCTTGATAAGGACCATTAAAAGCACGGGATTCAGCAGCAAAGCAAAGGATGCCAGAATCAAAGCTCTGCGCAGGTCTCCGCAGTACAACTGCCCCAGCCCGGGGGCGGGAAAAGTGAGGATGGCTGCGATCCAGGGATTGCGTGGATTTGTATCATTCATAGAAAAATATTCGTTTGTTAGAGTTGATTCGAGCACATCAGGTAGAGTGAGGAATAGGTCCGGACCATTCCCATCACAGCGATCCCGGCGACAAGCGCGAGCTTTCCGCCCCAGACAAGGAACTTGGCAGCGCCTTCATCACGACGTGGTGGCTTGAGTTGTTGCAAAACAGATTCTGCAAAATCCGCAGATGGTTTCGGAGCAGCTTCCTGTCGCTCGCGAATCCAGGGTTCCAGTGAGTCTGATGGTTCGTTCTTCATTTAATCAATAGGAGTGGAAGATTTCAGAAAGGTGCGCAGGTGTTCTTTCGCCCGGCTGACCCGGGACTTGACCGTGCCGACGGCGACGCCCTCGATCGCAGCAACTTCCGCTAGCGGAAATTCCTCGACCACAGCGAGGATGAATGAGGTTCGGAAAGGTTCTTCGAGCTGATTGAGAGCCTCGTCGAGACGTTGGAAATCCTCGCGACGTTCCGCATTCTCGCCCGGCGTTCCCTCATCAGAGAATTCCTCATCCCTCAACTTCAACACCGGAAACTGCACCACTTTTCGATGCGCATTGCGGCACAGATTCCGGGCGATGGTGTAGAGCCAGGTAGAAAAACTTCCCCGGCCCGAATCAAAACGGTCCAGGCTTCGGAAGGCTTTCACAAACGTTTCCTGAGCAAGATCCTCGGTCGTTTGCCGATGAGTCGTCATCTGCCAGATCATGCGGAAGACCGGCTTTTCGTAGCGGCGGATCAGCGATTCAAATGCCGCGACGTCGCCTGCCGTAGCGCGGGCAACCAGGGATTCGTCGTCGGGAGTTTCGCAGAGCATATCGTTCTTTCACCCAGCCAATACCCGACCAGCGCGAAAAGGTTCCCGATTTTCGAAATTATTTTTTCCATCCCCGCGCATCAAGAATTGTATCGGGGAATCCCTTCCTCTGTTGGACAAAACTTCAAGCTCGCTGTCCGGGAAAAGGAACCACGCCTCTTCATTCGGTAAATTGATGAATCGCCGTGCTTTCGGGCAATCCTTTCGCGACAATGGCTTGTTCGAGAAGCGCTCTACCTCCGGCGCCCCGAAAATTGATCACATCGATGTAGGTGAACTGCTGGCCGATCGCACCGCCGGTAACATGACCGGCACTTTCCGCCCGAAGTGCGGAATCCAGAGCATCTTCGATCTCTCCTCGAAAGATCACCTGTTCGCCATCCGGAAGAATTCCCGAATCAAAGGCGATAAAAAGAAACTCCGCGCCGCTGCCTTCCAGATCATTTTCAACCGGACCGTGATTGTTCAAATATTTGCCGACCAGCTTCATGTTGCTGCTTGTCCCACTGACCGTATCGCCACGGAGGTAGGTATTCGTTGGCTCGGGGAGTTGATAAAGCGAATAGGATTCCGGGGGCGGATACTTTTTCCATCCGCGTTCCACTTCGAGATCGTGCAGAAAATCGCGAAGCTCCAGCGCAGGCATTGCTTCAGCAAGTTTTGCATCGGACGTTTCAATGACTCCCAGCCAGGTATCGACACCGTATTCGCCGAGGATTTCATCGAGCATCAGGAACAAGGCCGTACTTTTGATATTTTCTTCCGCCGTCTCAAAAGAGGGATGCCAGGCAGTGATATCGACCAGTTCATTCTCTTCATCGATCACCGGTGAAACCCAGAAGCCACCGAACTCGAAACTGTTTTCGCCGATTTCCATGGTGACTTGCGGCTGCACATCCCCGGGTTGACGCGACGCGTAAAAGGTCCAGTTCTCTATCTCCGGAGCACGTCGCAACCATTCTTCAGTGAGGAATTGCCGCTCGATCAGACCTTCGCCTGACAAGGTAAAAGAGTGGCCATTTTTCCCTTCAGGAGGAGGACCAAAAACCCAGGCAAACGACGGCCACATCGCGTTGACATTTTTTGAAATCTCAGGCTGAAGATCACCACATTTCCCCGCATCGATCTGATCCAGAAAATACTGGGAACGACTCTCAAACCATTTCCAGAATGCGTCGACTTTGGTGTGAAAATCGTCAGCGTCCTGGGCCGGGGGTTTCTTCTTTTTCCAAAATGGCATACGAAATTTATATGCTGTTGGCAGGATTCAGAGAAGTATTATTCAATGAGAAATAATCTTCTCCTCTAAGTATCCCCGCAGCCAGATCATATCCCCGCAGCCAGATCAAGAGTTGAGGCAGGATGAGGAAAAACTCAACTACCAGGATACGTATGACGCTTCGCCTCGCTGTCATTTCCGGGCAAACAGAGTCAGGTCGATGACCTGACCCTGTTGAATCGTAAGCTCAAACCGATGGTGAAACGAATCACTCCGGCAAATCTTCGCCACGCGTTTCTTTTGCCCAGAGGACAAGGATGGCTCCAACAATGTAAAGAGGCGAGAGGTAGAGCGCTTTATTCTCCGGGGAGGGTGGATCGCTCATATAGGCAAAGGTGAAAAATGCAGCCGCAGTTCCAAGGCGCCCCATATTGAATCCAAATCCCGCTCCGGTTCCGCGGAGTCTTGTCGGATACAATTCGGGAAAGTAGACGGCATAGCCCGCATGCATCCCCAAAGTAAAAAACCCAAATACGGGCAGGAATATCATCAGAACCATTGCTGACGCGCCCCCTGGTATTAATACTTTGAAAAGCACAATCATGCAGATAAAGGCCATGACGTGATAGAGGACAAACGCACCCTTTCGGCCAAGCTTATTGGAAATTGCTCCAAAGAAAACAAGGCCCAGGCCACCACCAATGGTGTTGATTGCCATACTCAGCATCTCCGCCTTTTTGATCGTCGATTTGGCCATTAGCTTCTGCTCCGGAGTAGCGCCTTCCGCCATTGCAGCAATGATCGCAGGTTGGCTTTCAGCTTCGCGGAGAAGAGCGTTCTTCCCATAAATATGCCCACCCCAGAAGGTGACGAGTCCGATCGTTGCAAGGCTGACACAAATAATTGTCGCCCGGATATTCTGTTTCGAGAAGAGCTCCGAAATGCGGCCCGGCTTCAGAGTTTTATCCGTTTTCGCTTTTTCGCGCGCCTTGATCCAGGAATCCGGTTCTTTCAGTTTCCAGCGAATCCAGATGGTGAGCAGCGCAGGAACCACTCCGATAAAGAATCCCACTCGCCAGGGATCGAATCCTTTCGCAGCGATAGACGCATTCACTTCCGGGTTACCTATCAGTAAGGCAATCGCGGCAACAGCGAGAAGTGTTCCGAACACACTGGATGCGTGAAAGATCGAACTCATCACCGCTCTGGATCGAGTCGGCATGACTTCGGCAACCATGGCCGAAGCGACGGCCCATTCCCCGCCAACGCCCATTGCGACGAGAAATCTCAAGGCCACCATGTGCCAGGCTTCCTGTGAAAAAGCACTGAGACAAGTGAAGAGAGAATAGAAAAGAATCGTCCACACCATCGTTTTGGCCCGGCCGATCCGATCACTCAGCATTCCAAAGAAAACCCCGCCAATCGCACCCCCGAGGAGAAACATACCGAAGGCAGCGTCATTCCATTTCGATACGCTCTTATCATCCGGATCCGTTCCCAGGAGGTCGGGCATCGCATCGCGCATCGAAGCGACAAAAATTTGGCCTTCAAAAATATCGAAGATCCAACCGAGACAGGCAATGAGGAGGACGAGCCACTGGTATCGGGTAATTCCGGCATACCACGGCATGTTCGATTGATTAAGATCGTTCGGTGATGACATATGGTAGAGGATTTACCAGAATCCGAAACATTTGGCTACCCCGTAAAAGCGGGATTTTGCATTCATCGACAGGGAGTTTCCACTTGAGTTTGCGACTCCGAGCGTCGAGAGGTTTGAAACTTACCTGATTATACCAAGATGGCAGCACTGGACAAAATCACCTCAGTTAGCGGAAAGGGCGTTTACGTTCCCGGATCGGACATCGATACCGACCGGATTATTCCGGCCCGTTTCATGAAATGCGTGACCTTTGATGGTCTCGGAGAATACCTTTTCTACGACGTACGTCATGAGGAAGACGGAACGCTGAAAGATCACCCTCTCAACGACGACAAGTTCGCCGATTCGAGCATTCTGATTTCGGGAATCAATTTCGGCTGCGGAAGCTCCCGCGAGCATGCGCCTCAGGCCATTTACCGGGCGGGATTCAACGCCGTGATCGCTCAAAGTTTTGCAGAAATTTTCTTCGGAAACTGTGCCACTCTCGGAGTTCCCTGTGCCATCGCTACAGCAGAGAATATCGACAAGCTGGCAGCAGCTGTTAATGCCGACCCCTCTACTGAAATCACGATCGATGTGGAAAAATGCGAAGTCCGTTACGGCGACGACAGCATTCCCGTAGAAATTCCTAGCACTGCCCGCGACGCTTTTCTTTCCGCTCAATGGGATCCCATTGGCGAACTTCTTGAAGCGAACGATCAAATCGAAGCGACCGCCAATCAGCTCCCGTATTTCGCGAGCTGATCTGAGGATCACTCTTCTATTCCGGAGGCAAAACGTCTCCTGCAATTTGATCAGCGCTCACGGCGGGAGCTGGACGCTTCGTAGGATCAGGCGCCGTCTGTGAGTCCGGTGTCGCCGATGGAGTTTCGCCCTGTGACTTTTCCTCAGAGGATACCGGTGGTTCCGTTGTGACAGGTTCGCTCTTACTCTGAGCAGCAGGAGCCGTTTGTTTATCCGGCTGCTGCGCGGATCCGGTCCCGGTTTGCTCCATTGAATCTTCATCCGCTGGAAAGAGTTTGAATGGCAGGTATTCGTTTAGAACCTCGCCCGGCTTGAGCCATTCCCTGACTTTCACTTTCATCTCCGCCATCTTTTCCGGTGGAGTCAGCACAAATGCGGCGTATCCGAATCCGACCAGAAGAGTGAGGAAGATCACCGTCCGCATCAATTTTGTGATGGCTGCTGTGGCCCCCGATAGGTTGCCGTTCTTGAATACCTTGGAAGGTTTCTTTCTCGCTTTGGGAATGACCGCTTCTGCGGGTTCAGCTTCCGCCTCTGCTGAATCTTTCGGCTCCGGATTCACTTCATCGGAATCGACTGCACCTGTCGCTTCGCTTGTATCCCCTTGCTTGAAAAGAGTCTCGGCAAATCCGGGAGAAGGATTCTCCTCGAATGGTGAAGTTCCTTCCGTCTTCGCCCAGGGGCCACTTGCCATGTCGGCAACTGGTCCGGATTCGACATCAACGGAGTTATCTTCGGAGGCAAACATCGAAGATTTTGGAGATTGATCGGTACTCTGCGCGAACAGGGGAGGCGTCATTTTTTTCTCCGGCGCATCTGTTCCTGTCGTTAAAGACGGATCTGTTGCAGGCGCCATTTCTTCGACAGAATGAGCAGGCGACACCGAATTTGGCTCAGAAGGGCTGTTGGGGAAAAGTCCAGTGGTTTCAAAAGGAGGGGGATCCTCCAAAACGGGAGTGGAAATCGACTCGTCTTTCACGGGCATTCCAAAAGCAGTGTCCACCTGTGCCTCAACCGGAACATCAGGAATCACTGGAACTTCTTCTCCATTCGTCTCAAAAGTATTTTCCACTGCGACCGGCTCCGGATCCGCTTGTGGAGAAAATGACATTGGAGGGTTTGCTTCAGCTGGTGTTTCCCACTGAGCTTCTGAGTCCGATCCTTCCGGTTTCGGGAATCCCCATGGCGAGCTTGCTGTTCCCTTATCGCTTTGCAAAGGCGGCGTCGCGACCGCTTGGGCTTGAGCAGGAGTTTCTTCGACAAGAGCTGGAGTCGAATCCTCGGGAAAGCGTGGAGAAGAACTGTTCTCTACTTGTGGCTGAGCTTCAGGCGGGGCAAAAGAAGGAGGTCCATGCAGAGCTGGAGCCTGACTATCATTCTCGGGGTTTTCGGCGAAGAATTCTCCGTTGGGGCGGATCAAGGCTCTTATCGGCGACTGACAGTGGACGCAATTTCCGGAAACTCCGAGGTGGCGCCGTTGCAGATTCAAGCCGCCATTACACGATGGACATTTCAATCGGATCACTTCCGATGGATCGTCTACTGGAGAATTTTCAGCCTGCGAGTTGGAATCCGATGAGGTTGTTGCGCTCTGGTTCATGATGATGTTGGGGGGATGGGCTGCGAAGGCGCGGGCAAAGGAGAGAATGATGCGGGTGCGGGTGTTTTCCCGGAAGTGCCAGGTAAGCTGAAAGGCGTAACGGGCGAAACAACGGGGTCCGCTGGTGAAAGGTTGAGTTTTTCGTCGAGGTAGGCCCTCGCTTTGCCGATGTATTTCTCGACTGGGAGAAGAAAAGACGCCACGCAGATTCCGGTAACGAGTCCCATGATTATGAGAAGCGCCTTCATGCTTTTCCCATTATTTTCGGGCTTCTTCTTTGTTGTGGTTTTCTTTATGACCACCTTGCTTGCCGCAGCCTTAGCAGGCGGTGTCTGAGCCGGCGCGTTTCCACCCAGTGGAGGCGGGCTCGCATCTCCCGAATCGGAAGGGGGCGGATTATCCGGACTGAATCCCGAACTGGTTACCGAACTGGTTCTATACTTGGGTTTCGTTTTGGGCGGGTCTTCAGGAGGAAGATCCGGATCATCGGGATCGTAAGGCAATTTCGATTTCGATGGTTCTGCCGCAGACTCTTTTGGCTCGTCGACCGGCGGAAATTGACCAAATTGAACCGGAGGCGCTTCCTTTATCGGAATATTTTCGGCAGGGGAATCAAGAGGTGCCTCTACTTCAGGCAGTTTCGCAAAAGGAGATTCACCAAAAGACGGAGGAGGATCTTCAACTTTTGCCGGTGGAGGTTCCGAAGCTCCGAAACCACTAGGCCCGGAATCTGATTTCACTTCTTCCGGTGTCTGCTGCGGGGCAGCGTTGGCCGATGGCGAAGCGGGAGCCCAAGTGCTTGCCTCCTCTGCAGGAGTCTCGTTTGCTACTTCTTTCGGAGGGACACTACTTCGTGGAACCTCAGCAGGAACTTCCATTACCTGAAAAGGTTGTCCCCATGGGGAAACCTGTTCTTTTTTCTCTTCTTCAGGGACGTGGCTTGCATTCTCCAGAACTTCCGCTTCTGCCGCAATTGGAGGAGAAGGTTGCGGGGACGCCTCTATCGGCTCCTCTTTAAACGGAGCTTTCGGCGCTTCCTCCTCTGCTACTGGAAGTGGCGATCCGAAAGGAGAGATCTGAGCAAAAGTGGCCGGCTCTATCTCAGGAGCAACATCCTGTTTGGGGGCAGGTGCTGGATCTGAAGCAGGAGCAGGTTCAGCAAGAGGCGCTTGCTCTGGCGCAACTGCGGTCACTGCTTGCGGCTCAGGCGATGGTGGCGCCTCAGCGGGATCGGCATAAAAAATGGATTCCTGAGCTGGTTCAGGCGTCGCAACCGGAGCTGCCTCCGGCACGGGCTGTGCAGGCGCCCGGGTTACGGGTACTTCCGGCAATTCCTGAACCGCAGGTGTCGCCACTACCGGTTTGATTTCTTCGGTCTCCGTTGCAGGTATGGCCGAATTAGGAAGCGTTGTTTCGACATCAGGAACAAAAGGTTGCTCCATCGACATTGGGAGGACTTCTTCCTCCTCCTGTAAATCAGCACTACTAATCGCCGAAGGTATTAGACTCTGCGCCAGAACGGACTGACCGCTGGCATCCTGAGGAAGTGCAGCATAGACAGGCGCCCATCCTTGAGAAGCCCCGGGCGCGTTCACCGACGATAAACTTTCGGCAGTCGACGTTTCATCTACCGGAGGTGCCTCAACTGCAGCCTGTAAGGCAGGTTCAGTAATCACACTTTCGCCAGATTGCGGAACAGCGGATTCGGGAACTTGCGGTTCCGAGACTGGTGGTCCGACAACTTGCGGTTCGACAGCTTGCGGTTCCGTGACTGGTAGTTCGGCAGCTTGCGGCTCGATGGGCTCTTCAATCTCCTCCGGAGCACTGACTTTCGGAGAGCCACCCTCACTCGATTGGACAGCAAAAACACTAACTGAACCATCGGCCGAAGGCTTTGCTGCGATAATCGGAACCTCGCACCATACACAATTCCCCTGAATACCCAGATGCTCCGGCATCAAAGTGAGCTCTCCCTCACAGGAAGGGCAATGCAAAGCCAGCGACAGGTCTTCCTCCTCGTCCTTTTCAGCCCGGGCCTCGACTGGAGCCGGATCCTGTTCTGCAGAAATCTCGGAATCCGAATTGGAGACAGGCACTTCAACTTTCGCAGTGGGAGATATCGCAAATGAAACTGACGAATCAAGAATTTCGTCCACGACATTTCCAGGCATTTCAATTTCCTCTTCCGTCTCGATTTCAGGAAGGATTTGTTCTGGAACTCCAATATCCTGCGCCAAAGTGGAATCCACGAAGGGCTCTGATTCGTCTTCGATCTCTGCCACGACTTCTGGAATCTCCGGATGAACCATCTCTTCAGAAGGCTTCACTTTCTCGGGAGAAATAACCGTTTGCAGATCTTCTAAACCAAACCGTTTAGGTATCTGATAACCATTTGAACCCGGAAGGGACAGGTCGTCTGGTTGGGATGAAAGCATAATTCCTTTATTGGCCCCGTCCTCAAAGTCCATATCATCCAACTCCTGAATCGTATCGGAGCCGAAACCGAGAGAATTTAGAAATTCGTCGGTGTTCGGCTCAAGTTGAGGAGATGCATCTTCTGTCGAAGAGGAAATTTGAGTGCGAGGATTCATTCAAAAGCAAACTATGAACATTTGCGGTATACTTCCTAAAATAATAGTATTTATAGAAAATATCAAAAAGTTTTTTATCCTGTCTTTGATTTTTTATATTTCTTAACTAAATTAGTCAAATGCGCCTCGCACTTTTTAGAATTCTTTTCGTCCCGCTCCTCCTTTCCCTGAGCAGTTGTGTCACGACCGGTTCATCGCCATCGCCCACCCCCGGCAAATCCGGCATTCAATTGAGCAATTCTGATAAGGAGGCAATCGGTAAGAAAATCTGGAAAAACGAGTGCAACGGAACCGTTGAAGGCCTTACCAGCTGGAACCAGGGCGAGGATTTCCCCTCTCTCGGAATCGGCCATTTCATCTGGTATGTCCCCGGTCGGCCCGGTCCTTTTCAAGAAAGTTTCCCCCAGTTGGTTTCGTATATGAAGCAACAGGGAGTCGCGATGCCGAAATGGGTGGGAGAAGCCAAGGGCAGCCCCTGGACTTCGAGATCTGAATTCTTAAATCAGCAAAACTCCGCACAAATGAAGGAATTACGCCAATTCCTTGCCGGTTCAGTGCCAACTCAAACCGGTTTCATCGTCCAGCGGCTCGAAAGCGCCCTGCCAAAAATGCAGTCCGCCACCCCTGATCCTGCTAACAGCAAACGCATTGTCGACAATTTCTACAAAGTGGCCTCGACCCGGACCGGAGTTTACTCGCTCATTGATTACGTGAACTTTAAAGGGGAAGGAATCAAAACTGAAGAAAAATACAATGGTCAGGGCTGGGGACTTCGCGATGTCCTTTTGGAAATGGCCGAAACCGGCGGTGGTCAGGCTTCGGCGAACGAATACAGCGAAGCTGCCAAGCGTGTTCTGCAGCGTCGAATCAAAAATTCCCCTTCGTCTCGCGGGGAATCACGCTGGTCAGCTGGCTGGATGAATCGCTGCGAAGGTTACAAGCACGGGATCTGATCCCGAAATCGAGCCAAATTTCCGCTTTTCAAGCGTCAGAAAAGGCCTACAGATTACGCCCCTGCAAAAACAGGGACGAAACCAAAACCTTTTTAGAAATCATGGCCACCGAACGTTCACTCATCCTTCTCAAACCTGACTGTGTGCAGAAAAAAAACTGCGGCGAAGTCATCAAACGTTTTGAAGACGCCGGTTTCGCGATTCGCGGATCTAAAATGATGCGCCTCAGCGACGGGATCCTCAAGGAACACTACAGCCACGTCGCCGATCAGCCCTTTTTCCCGAGCATCGTTGAATTCATGCAATCCAGCCCGGTGATCGCTATCGTCCTCGAAGGCGAAGAAGTCGTCGGAAAAGTTCGCGACATGCTGGGGCCCACCAATTCCAAGGAAGCCGAAGCCGGAACCATCCGCGGCGACATGGGAACCGACATGATGGTCAACGTCTGTCACGCTTCTGATTCTCCCGAAAACGGTGAGATCGAAGTGAATCGCTTCTTTGAGAGCAGCGAGCTTTTTGATTACTGAGCGTCATTCGCTCCGGAAAACTGCCCGGTCGATCGATTGAGCCTGGCCAGGTAATCAATCCGCGCCCGTCCTGTCGGGCCGGGACGAAAAGTGATCGGGACATTTTTCGTCCCTGAGATTTTGGCAGACTTTCTGCTGGATTTCACAATCTTGCGCGCCTTTCCCTTTCAATGCCTCCGGCCGCGGCTCCGACTTCACATTCAGGATTGCCTCCGGACATTCCGGCGGTGTAGGATGGCAGGTACTTTGGGGATGGAAAAACTGATGGCTACAGGAAGACTTTACTATTTGTCTTTCATTTTAATTCTGTTTTGCGGCGGAGTTGCCCACTCTCAGGACAAACCAGCGATTCGCGCATTCCTGGTTTTCTGCAATGAGTATCCCGGCGACTATGGCGCCATCAATGAGAGCGTCACCACAGACAGCTTAATTGTAAGAAGCTTGCTTACGGACAACATTTCCGAGCAGGGGTGGGGTGTATCGCTTGAAATCACAGAGGTGTCCGGCAAGACCGCCACGGCAGAGCAGGTGATGACGCAATTTGAAGCTTTCAGCAGGAAAGTAGGCACAGACGACACGGTATACATCCACTTCTCCGGTCATGGGGTGATCAAAGACAAGGCCACTAACGAGCAGTTTCTCCATTTCTGTGATTTAGAAATGCGTAGCCGGAAAGAATGGGCTGACCGGATTGAGGCCCTGCCCGCCCGATTGAAAATCCTGGTTACGGACTGTTGCTCCAGCTATTCCATCAACGATATTGCGGAAGGACCAATTGAAATCAATCCGTGGAACTCTTTCTACTTTCTGATGCGCCTGCATGAAGGGTTCGTCAACATCACCGCCGCTTCGCCGGGCCAGGATGCATTTGGAACGGAACGGGGTGGTTATCTGACGGTGAATCTCGCCTCCGACATGCAACGCTATAAGCAATGGGAGACGGTCTTTCAAAGGACGGAAGCGAGAGTCGTCGATGAAACAGCTGCCGAGATTCAGGCGATTGGGGATTCCTCTCTTCAGCCCCAGCGTCCTTTCGCCTATGGTCTTGGAAAACCTCTCTTCGATAGAAGAAACGCAGAGGTCATGGTGCCTGAGAGGGTGAAATACATTTTCCCCGACTCCTCCAATCGCTTGTTGTCAGTTTCTGAGTTGGAGGCAAAACCCTTATTTCAACTCTACTTTGGCAGGAATGAGATCTTTGCGAGGCACGGTTTCGACTTTGGAACTCCACTCCTCAAGTTCTACTTTGGTGATCGCTTTTGGTATGAGAAAAAACCGGGCTTCAAATCTCCGAACCTTTCCTCTATCGAAGAAGCCAACATCGAAGCATTGCAGCGTGCTGAGAAAAAGAAAGGCGGTCCATTCGTGCCCGCCAACGAGGATTTGTTTATTATCGGGTTGTCGCCGGAGGAATTGCAGGATTACCACAATCGAGTTCATGGAGAGAGTGGCAGGGTAAGCGGCGCATCGCCTCTACCTCCCCCCCCTGCCGGAGTAAACGCGAACGGAGATATTTTTCCCTACTCCTCCGATGAAGTCATATCAAGGGTCGCCGTTCAGAATCTGTCTCTTCGGGATTTGTCTATCGCTCGCAATGAGATCTTTGCGAAACACGGATTTCCTTTTAAGTCCAAAGCTCTGAGACGTCACTTTGAGCAGAAGTCCTACTACCGGAGAAATTCAAACGCCACGAGTCCTAATCTCAGTACAATCGAGGAACAGAACCTTTGGCTCATTCGTAAAATCGAACGCCTCAAAGGCGGACCTTTCAAGTGGGATTGAAGAAGCAGGGAGATCGATAGTGATTTCCCTCCAAAAACTTCGTGTTTCCGTTCCATTTGCCAAAACCGGCACAACAGATTCCCCATTTCACGCTTTTCCGTAAAAAACTCTCTTTTCCCTGCGCCACCACCGTCTATATTCGGGCCCTATGTCGGATATCGAGGAAAATTCTGAGACCAAACAGCAGAAGTTGATGGTGGTGAACCGGGGCGAAATCGCCATCCGGGTTTTTCGCGCTGCCACTGAGTTGGGTCTGCGCACGGTTGCTATCTACGCGGAGGAGGATCGCTTTTCCCGCCACCGTTTCAAAGCGGACGAAGCTTACCTTCTCAGAAAAGAAAAAGGGCCAGTCGGTGCCTATCTCGATATCGAAGGAATCGTCCGGATTGCTAAAGAACGCGGCGTCACTCTGATCCACCCGGGTTACGGATTTCTTTCGGAAAATGCTGACTTCGCTCGCGCCTGTCGCGAGGCCGGATTGACCTTCATCGGACCCGATCCCGAGAAGCTCGATGCCATGGGCGATAAAGTTTCCGCCCGCGCTCTCGCCAAGACTGCCAATGTCCCCACCCTTCCCGGCACGAACGAGCCTGTCGAAGATCGTGACGAAGCGCTCAGAGTCGCCCGTGAAGTCGGGTTTCCTCTCATCATCAAAGCCGCCTTCGGTGGAGGTGGTCGCGGAATGCGAGTCGTCCAAAAAGAGGAGGAACTCAACGGAGCCTTGACCGAAGCCCAGAACGAAGCAGAAAATGCTTTCGGAAACTCTGCCGTTTTCCTCGAACGTTTTGTCGGACGCGCCAAGCACATCGAGGTGCAGATTCTCGGTGACAATCACGGGAATATCGTCCACCTCCACGAGCGGGATTGCTCGGTGCAGCGTCGCCATCAGAAGGTCGTCGAAATTGCGCCTTCAGTTGATCTCGACGAAACCGTTCGCAAAGAACTTTGCGAAGCCGCCGTCGCCATTTCGGAATCGATCGGATACAACAATGCCGGAACAGTTGAGTTCCTGCTCGATATGGATTCGAATGAGTGGTTCTTCATCGAAATGAATCCGCGGATCCAGGTGGAGCACACCGTGACCGAAATCATCACCGGCGTGGATCTGGTTCGCTCTCAGATTCTTATTGCCCAGGGCCACGATCTTTACAGCGACGAAATCTGCATCCCGAAACAGGATGAAATTCCCCGCAACGGTTTTGCCGTTCAGGCAAGGGTCACAACAGAAGATCCGGCGAACGACTTTTCCCCGGACTACGGTCGCATTTTGAATTATCGCTCGGCCGCCGGTTTCGGTATCCGTCTCGATGCCGGCGCGGGTGATGCGGGCTCAGTGATCACTCCTTACTACGACTCGATGTTGGTGAAAGTGACCGCTTTCGGTCCACGTTTCGATGTAGCTCTTCAACGGATGCACCGGGCGCTGCGCGAGTTCCGAATCCGCGGAGTGAAGACCAATATCCCTTTCATCGAGAACGTGATTCTCGACGACACTTTCCGGACCGGCCAGGCGACGACACGTCTCATCGACACCAATCGGGACCTGTTCAAATTCAAGCCGCGTCGCGACCGGGCGACCAAACTGCTTTCCTATCTCAGCGATGTGACTGTGAACGGAAATCCAACGGCAAAAGGCTATCGTATCACCAAGCCCCTCAACCCTGCGCGCCTTCCAGCGTTTGATCCTCGTGGTGATGGTGAACCCGGTTCGCGCGACAAGCTTCTGGAACTTGGACCGGAAAAATTTGCCCAGTGGATTCGCGATCAAAAGCCATTGCTGGTAACTGACACCACGATGCGTGATGCGCACCAGTCGCTCATCGCCACCCGGATGCGGACCTTCGACATGATGAATGTCGCCTCGGCCGTTTCCCAGCGGACTCCCAAACTGTTCAGTCTCGAAATGTGGGGTGGTGCGACTTTTGATACCGCGATGCGGTTTCTTCACGAATGCCCCTGGGAACGTCTCCGGATGCTCCGTGAAAAAATTCCAAATATCTGTTTCCAGATGCTTTTTCGCGGATCGAACGCGGTCGGCTATTCCAACTATCCGGACAACGTTGTCGCGGGTTTTGTGAAGCATGCCGCCGAGTCCGGCATGGACATTTTCCGGATCTTCGATTCACTCAACTACCTGCCTAATATGAAGGTGGCGATGGAAGCGGTTCGCAACGATACCCAGTCCATCTGTGAAGCCGCGATCTGCTATACCGGTGACATCACTGATCCGAAGCGCGACAAATATTCGCTCAAGTATTACGTCGAGAAGGCGAAGGAAGTGGAGAAAATGGGCGCCCACATTCTGTGTATCAAGGACATGGCCGGTCTGGCCCGTCCATTTGCTGCAAAGAAACTCGTCTCCACTCTCCGCGAAGAAATCGGACTACCGATTCACTTTCACACCCACGACAGTTCCTGTCTCTTATACACATCTGACGCTGCCGACGAAGAGGATAGTGTAGA
>OJCB01000096.1_pt1 | contig 37347 bp, 27 predicted proteins | sample 1591501 | NCBI WGS metagenome assembly OJCB01 (sample SAMN05416813, study PRJEB24817) | seawater metagenome | isolation source: Sea water | place: Canada:Atlantic | collected 2013-07 | reverse complement strand
AGATCAGCCTCGGTCTCGTGGGCTCGGAGATGTGTATAAGAGACAGGTATTCGACTGTACATCTCCGTTTCGTCCTGCCTCAACTCTCCATAACATCCTCGTCGTTCGATGATCCGATTGGCAGTCCCCTTGGAAGAAGGAGTGAATGGAGAATCGATAAAGACCGAGTTCCCGCAAAGCCATAACACACTCATCCCCTTCTCGATCGCAGCGCGGATCGTCTCGTATTGTTTGGTATCCCAGTATTCGTCATGACCAACGCTGAGAAAAACTTTGGCACCTTCAATTGCCTTGCCATCGACCAGATCGCTGTTTGAAACATAGCTGACTTCGTAGCCTTCTTTTTCCAACCAATAACAGAGCGGAAATTCCCACAACAAAAACTCCCCCGATCCGATCGATAGCGGATTGTCGAATATTTGGACATACTTGCCATAGGGGCGATCGAAACTCACGGCGACACCGGGAGCCTGAGCCCCATCGGGATTGGTATAAAGAGATTCGTTCACCGGCCAGCGATTGTAGGCTTGCCAGGTATTGTCGCTGACCTGAAAAACGACGTCGGTTGGCTTTGCCGATTTGACTACAAAAATGATATAGCTTTGCCAATAGGGATCGGAGGCCTCTTCAGAAATCGTAGTCAGCTTCCCCAGGTAAACGCCACTTGGCCAGTCAGCAGGAACAGTGAACGCGGTCGTTTCCTCCCACTGACATTCCCGGATTCGTTTATCGCCGATTTCCGGTACCTCCTGAGTTTTTCCAGGGAACGGTCCGAGCTGAGCCATGTGGCGTCCACCGGTCCCTTCGTAGTAGCCCATCCGATAAAGATCGATCGTAAATTTCCGTTCCGGTTTGGTGCTAACAAAGAACGAAATCTCTTCTCCTGGAAAGAGTGACTGTCGTGATGCGTAGCCCTCGATAAGCGAAGTTCGGTATTCCCCCTCGTTGATCTTCACCCGAGTTAACTGCCAGTCAGTCGTCCCAGTGTTCGTGTTTTCTTCGCGGACTGAAGCCGACGCAGTTCCCAGCATGGATAGAACAGGAGCGGCGGCGATGAACTTTCTTCTGGTCGGTGGCATGGTGAGTTGAAGATATCGCTTTCGGACTGTCGAAGCAATATTCCTGTATGCGGGATTCCGGCGTCTTTCGCCTGCCCCCCAAATGAACTTGAGAAACAAACGAACCGGATCCTTGGGATCCGGTTCGTAAAGATGGGCGCGATTGGCAGGCGCTTCGTTCTCCCGCGCTCTATGGATGCACTGGCCAACTTGCTATTCTGCCGTTTTCTCTTCCGATTTTTTGATTTCTTTCACGTCGCGGGAACTTCCGACCATTTCGTCGCGCTCTTTGAGGTGTTTCTTGTATTTGATCTTTTGCTCAGGACTTAGAAGTGCTCGAATCTCTTCGGCCTCGCTCTCAAAAATCTCAGCGAGCTTTCGATGAAGCGGTTCGATGGCTTTCTCCTGTTTTGCGATCGCTTCGGCGTCGTTCCCGGTTTTGGCTCGTCGAAGGGCGCGCTCCTCCCGTTTTAATTCTCCACGCACGGGCCGGACGGCATCGCGCGAATTTTTCTGGATGGTATCTACCTGCGCCGCCTGATCGATATCAAGGTCGAGAGCGGTTTTCAGGGGTGCGTCGGCAAGAGCGGCGCTGGTGACAAGGGAAAGGCCGGCGACAAGCGCGGCCAGGGTAGTTCTGATAGTATGGATCTTGTTTTTCATCGAGTATTGTTAGTTGTGTTTACTTTTCTTGTTTCGCTTTCTCACGCCCTCCGTTTATTCCGTCTTAGCAGAATGGAGGAAGTGCAGCCCGTGCGACCGGGCTCGTTCGGGACGTGGGTTTGTGCCGCGCCCTCACACCCTTCTTGGGAAACCAGATAGGTCGGTTACACGCCGCCGCGAAATCTTCGTGCTTGGGGACGGAATGGCCCGTCTGACAGCTGCCGGGTCCGTCGCCTACTTTCAGAAGCTCAAAAATGATGGTGCCGCAGCATGCCGGCATTCACTTTTAAACACGGGAATTTCAGTTTTTCATTTGCAATTTCACGGAAACACTGAAAATTCAGTGAATCATGACGATGCGACGAAACGACCTGTCCCGACGAGAACGTGAGATTCTCGACATCATTTTCCATCTTAAAGGTGCGACCTGTTCCGCGATCCGGGAGCAAATGAGCAGCGCACCAACCGGTAACGCGGTTCGCTCTTCTCTTCAGATCCTGGAGAACAAAGGGGAAATCGTTCGCAAGGGGAAAGAAGGGCGCGAGTTCATCTACGAGGCGACCTCGGACCGGGAGGTCGAGGGCACCGATGCCCTTCAGCACGTGGTGGAAACCTTCTTCGACGGCTCGATGGTTTCGGCACTTGCCGCACATTTTTCCCAGCCTGAAAATTTGCCCGAGTCGGAAGTAGAACGTCTTCGCAGTCTGATTGCCAGCACAACCGAAACGAGTGGGACAAAGGAGGAAGGACAATGAACGATAGCATCGAATCGATCGCAGCCGGACTTCTAATCTGGACACTTCGCTCACTTGCCATCGGACTGGCTGTTCTTGCTTTGTTGGGCAGTTTGCGTCGCGCCTCGGCGTCGGTCCGTCATCTCATTATCGTGGCCGGGATGGCACTGATCTTCACGATGCTGATTGTCGATCTTGCGGTTCATTTGACGAGATCCAATAAGGAGATCTCGTGGACACTGCCAGCTGCGCTTCCGAATTCCATCTCGACGATTGGGGCGGATTCCGCTGATGCAAGTGCTGCAATGCCAGTCAACGCGGCTGCGAAAATGCAGCACAGACTGGATTGGGGGGCACTGACTCGATTCGGTCTGAGTGCATCTTTGATTCTGGCAGTTGCCGGTTTTCTCTTCCTGGGGTTGCGTATCGTAATTGCTCAGTTCCGTCTCTTCCGACTCACCGGGATTTGCAGTCAGGCTGAGGGAAGGATTCGCGATCTGGCCGACTCAATCCAGGGAGCTCCAAATTGCCGAATTCACCTTGGGCCGCTTGGTAAATCACTGCCGCCGATGACATGGGGAACTTTCCCGGCATGTATCATCCTGCCGAACGATGCTCAAGCTTGGACGGATGAGACGATACTGGATGTGCTCCGCCACGAACTCGCTCACGTTCGTCGCCGCGATGCGCTCACTCTGGGTTTCGGCCAATGGCTGCAAGCGATGCAGTGGTGGAATCCAATTGCATGGTTAATGGTGAGGAAGCTCCAAATCGAATGCGAGCACGCCTGCGATGATCTGGTCGTCGAATCATCCACCGGGAATGATCGAAGTCGTTATGCACACCTTGTTCTGTCCCTGGCGAGTTCGTCCCGCCCCGGCCCCTCTCATCTCGGTATGGCGAATGTCGGAAATCTCGAAACGCGGCTGACCCGAATCGCATCCGACACGACGAATCGAAAAAACGTGCGCCGATGGATACATGGTGCCGTTCTATCCTCGGTGCTCTTGATGCCAATCGGGCTCGCCGTGGCCAACGCGCAAACGCCCAACACTGAGGAACGAGTTTTTAAGGGAATGCGGTTCGATACGGTTGTCCTTGATGCTGGCCACGGCGGAAAGGATCCAGGCGCAAGGTCTGGCGATGTCACGGAAGCGGAGCTTAACCTCTTGCTGACGAAGAAGGTTGAGCAACTACTCAAGGACGAAGGCTTCAATGTCATCATGACCCGGGAGGAAGATGTTTTCGTCCCCTTGGCCACCCGTTCGGCTCTTGCCCGAAAACTTGGTGTCAAAAAACAAAAGGAAGCGATTTCCCTTACCCTCCATGTTGGTTCCAGTGGGGACAAAGCAGATCGCGGGTTCAATGTATTCCATCCGGAACGTGAAGAATTGAACCAGTCGATGCTCGCGGAATTGATCAAGGATGAGCTGAGTCAGTTGGAAGATATACCGTTTCAAGAACTGAGATCAGCGAAATTCCTGCTACTCAGGAGCAGCTCGATCCCTACCGTGCATCTGGACGCTGGTATCCTTTCAAACCCTCTGGACCGGGCTGCGATTACTGATCCTGCGTTTCGATTGAAAGTCGCTCAGCGTATTGTCGCCGCGATCAAGCGCCTCCGCGGCAAGGAGGGACGCGATCTAGTAGCGGACGCTCCCCGGGTCGCTGTGGTGGACGGTCTCAAAGTACCGGTGCAGATAGCGGATGGCTTCGACTATCCCTTCGAAAATCCTGACGCCGAGGGGTATCAATTGTCAGAGGGGTTCGAGGCAAACGGTCATCTGGGTGATGATTGGACAGGCCTTGATGGTGATGAGACACCTCTCGGTGATCCGATCTATGCGATTGGCGACGGACTTGTCGTTCACTCACAAAACGAGAAGCGTGGATGGGGCAATATCATCATCGTAAGGCACGCCTACGCTGAGGGCGGAGAGGTTCGCTATATCGATTCGTTCTACGGACATTTGCAAAAGCGAGAGGTCTCCGTCGGTGATCTTGTGAGGCGCGGTGACAAGATAGGAACGATGGGAAATAACGAGGGAATGTATACGACACACCTTCACCTGGAGATCCGCAAACGCCTTGATGTCAAGATCAGGAGAGATCTCTACCCTCGCGATGAAACTACTTATTTTTCACCGAGTCGCTTTATCACCGATCACCGACCTGGCTATACAAGCGATAAATAGGTCCTCCGCAGTCGCAGAAGCGTTTTCAGAACTTGTGGGAAGCTCAGCTTGGGATTCAAGGGGCTAGACCCTTTGGGATTCCGATCTTTGGCCGAAGCCTACCAGACTTCAGTTCAGGAACGGATGCTCTCACCTCCTCCACTGAGAGTGCGATCGAGCCATAGACCAAGGGCGAGATGCTGACGCCGACGACGCGACCACTCAGGTCGACGATCGGTCCGCCGTATTCGTGGGGAAGGAGTCCGGCATCGTGCTCGAAGGTCGCATCCGGGTTCGAGACACTGACCACACCGGCCGCCACCGTGTTTGCCGCAGATCCGGGAATCGCAACAAGAGTCCCGACTGGTAAATCCACAGGCTCTCCCCAGGAGATAGCCTGCAATCCGATGGCCTGGACTTTCAGCATGGCGATGTTCAGTTTCGAGGAAACCCCTACAATCTCCGCCACCAACTCTCGACCGTCGGGGAGGACGCAGACCGGGTAGAGCGGCAGCGTCGCGCTCCGGGTCATCAGCCACCCGTCGTCACCCACCACGAAGCCGAGCGATACAGCCTTGCCGTCTCCGTCGCGGATCTCGACGACGCTTTGCCCGACTTTCTTCGTCGCGTTGCCGTAGGCCCGACAGGTGTAGCTTCCCTGCGTCCAGCAATCCGGTGGAACTTGGGTCGTTGATCGGAGACAAGAATACTCCTCCCGCCTTTGCGGTGGGCGATCCGGGAGAACCTTTCCCTCGAGCATCTTCGGCAGGACCTCTCTTACCCGCGCACTCGTCGTATAGGAAAAGACACTCCGATGTCTCGGTCGGACTCCACCGAAGTTTGGACGAACGATGTGGGGCATGGCGCTGGCGCGGATGATCGCGACCAGCCGTCCGTCCAGGTCGAAAAGCGGCCCGCCAGAATCGCCGCCATTCACGAAGCAGTCCGCCACGAAGAATCCGTGTTTGCGGATCGAATCCTCACCGGCACAGACCACCCGGCCGAGCCGGACGACCGGCGCCCTGGATGGTCGACCGCCAGACACGGGGTAGCCAAACTTAATGACGGGATCTCCCAGTTGAACGTCTGCACGCTCGGCAATCGAAATAAAGGGGTAGGGACCAGGTTCGATCAATCGAAGCAGGGAAATGTCGTTAAAGATGTCGGCTCCGAGAAGTTCTGCCGATCTCTCTTCACCACCCCGAAAGACGACACGAATTCGATCGCCAGGCCCTCTCGCGGGATCTTTGTGGGTCACGTGCCACTGCGAGAGGATCAAGCCGTCGGCATCGATGATGACACCAGAGCCCTGCCCCACCTTAATCACGAATGGCATCGCCTTCTCGGCCACCTCAATCACCTTCGACTCCATATCCCGGAGCGCCGCGACGTCCTGCGGGTAGTCACCGACCATGGTTCGATCCAAGACGGTATATCCAGCGGGTTCTCCCGTTTGGGCGACCAAGAGCGGCAAGGCCCCGGCATAAGCACAAGCCAAGGCAAGCGCTACACCGATCGTCCCCAGGCGACCGAAGGACTGTCGTTGTAGTCCCGGAGTCATTTGCCCTTCTTCTCCCCGGAGTCTGGCTTGCCCTCAAGACGATCACCGGTCTTGGCCTTGCTTTCCTCGGGAGTGTCGATCTGAAACAAGGTCTCTGCGTTCTCGAGTTCGTTCGTCCACGTGAACCCCGTATTGGTGTAGTGAAGCTTCAAGCCCGGCAGCGCATACTCTGTGCGAAACGGAAGCTGGGTTCGGAGATCCAACCAAATTTTGAGGGTTCCAGACACTCCATTATTTTCATCAACAATTTCCGCATAGCCGTAATCGACCCCATCCAGCTTCGCCTTGGTGATCTTAACGTCCCCCGCCTTCAGGACGGACTCAAAGGGATGCCGCATCGGTTCTGGCTTTTTGGCGACTTTAGCAAGCTCGTCAGCAAGTTCGAGATACAGGCCCCTACTCTTAGTGATCGTCGTGGTCCCATCCTGCGGATTGAACCATAGTGTTTTGCCGGTCTTATGATGTTGAATCTGGATGTAGTCCCCGAACGGGTAGTGGGTCACCAATCTCGACCGGTGCCCCTTCATATCGAAGTACGACGTCCGCTTCTGTTCGACTTGATCGACGCCAAGGAAGTCGAATACGTTCTTGTTGATCTCAAGTTGCTGCCAGTGGACGTAGCGGAATCCTTCCATCGCTTTCGCGACATCCGCCAAGGTCCGGGTCGGCGCCCCGAGCAACATGATGACCCCGAGCCACAGTAGCCAGGTTAGGGGGGCACAGAATGCCAACATGGCTGCGACTCTCAGGGGCCTGGCCATCCAGGTCTTCTTTGGAAATGGGACGGCTCTCTTGTCGCCTTTTTCCTCCATCAAAATCAGTTTCTCGTCGCCGAGTGCTTCTCTAGCCTTCAGGTGTGACCCCATAGAGTATTCAAACTGAATCGCTTCCAGGAAGGTAGTACGGTGGGCGGCATCCTCGTCGAGCCAACTCGCCAGCTCAGACATCTCCCCATCGACGAGGAGGTTTCCCAGATACCCTTCAATCAAGGTTTCTAATCGCTCTTGTTTCATTGTGTTGCTCCTGTTGAACGTTGCAGGCAGTCGCGCAGTTGCCCCTTGGTGCGGAAAATACGCTTCCTCACGGCTTCGACCTTCATCCCCAGCGAGTCGGCCGCCGCCTGGTAGCTCATCCCGCCGCCATAAACGCTATCCAGCAGCATTCTTGCGTGGTCGGAGACCCGGTTCAGACATCGCTCCAATCGACGGTGGCGCTCGTGGACCGCTTCAGCATGATCATCCGAGTCGACTTCGCAGAACGCGGCCTCTACTGAATCGCCAAGCATCCGTTCTTGCAGACTGGCCTGCTTCTTCCGACGATTGATGAGTTGTAAAGCTTTCCAGCGGACGATCGCCCGCGTCCAAGCCATCATCGACGTGCCTTCTTCAAACTCGTCATACTTCTCCATCACGACAATCAGGCACTCCTGCACTACGTCCTCCGCTGCACTGAGATCGCGAAGCATGACAAACGCGTACGCCTCAAGCGCCTCCCGACATCCGAATGCCTGTTTCACGATGCGATCTCGAAGATCATGTTCGGCAAGTGATTTCATTCTATCTACCTAATCAATTTGAATTCCGAATCGTGGACATTTTCTTGAAGACCGAGATTTGCTACGTGGTTTCAGGGGCACATGGATTCCGGGTCAGGCGACATTTCAAAACAGACCCCAATTAATTTGTTCCCTGATCCTACCCTGCGGAATCTAAACGGACAAACGAGCGGTGGAAAGTCCGCTACGCAGCAAGCTTGCCGTTCCACCGAAACTCTATTTTTCCGATGTCCCTATCGTTTTCAGAACTTGTGGGTAACTCAGGTTGAAGAGGTGCATTCCATCAGCGCCGGCGTCGTAAGCTTTTTGAGCACGTTGCTGATGTTCCTCCAGCGTAATGTGCGTGCTCCGTTTCGGGGTCATCGTTCCTGCGGCGATGGCTTTATCTTCCTTCGGAGTTCGGTCATGGCCGCGGACGATGCATTCCTCGCTGAAGAGCACGGCGCATCCGCTGCCACTCTCTTTGGCCATTTTCACAAAGGGTGCGATGTCGAATTCGTAACCACCGAGTCCGTACTGACCAACGATAAGACAATCGATCCAGCCCTCATTCATCCAGGTCTCGATGTCGCAGCCCCAGTGTTGGTATTTCTGCCAATCGATGCGTACGGAAAGGCCGAGTCGCCTCCCCTTTTTCTCACCGGCAGCATCGAGAATGGCGCGCGCGTCCCGGACAAAGCCAGTCATAAACTCCGCGCGCAGCGGAAACCAACGCGGGTCATCGGCGGATACCTTGAGCCCGTCTTCTCCATACTTTTTCCGAAAGGCGTCGAGCATTGCTTGTTCGAGCCGGAAAAAATTCGGGTGGCGCTGGAAATCAAAATTGATGCCATCGATGTCGCGCTGAACCGCTTCGCGCAGGAAGCTCAGCTTGAACTCGCGAACTTCGGGGTAGGCGTACGACAGGCGCGTCAGGTCTATCCCCTTCTCATCGCGCTGACGAAACTCCGGATGATCATGCCAAAAATCGCTGTTGAACATGGGAGCCATTTGCCCGTCCCAGGCATTCGCAGGGTAGTCGCCGTTCATGCGCATCGAAGCGTAACAGGAGATGCCCATTTCATGACAAGTATCCACGACCACGGCCAGAGTATCGACGCCCTCGTCGCGGAACCGACGCAATGTCTCCGCCGCGCGCTTGTCGCCGCGACGCGGGAATTCTTTCATATCCTCACCAATCAATTCGTGGATTTCCGAAGGATAATTCACACGACTCCCCGCAACGAAGCACCACTCAAATACCGCCAACTGAGTGTCCTTGTATGCGAGGAGACGTTTGCGCAATGCCCCTTCCGTCGGGTAGTAGCCACCGTAAAATTTGCTGAAGCCATCGTCATTGATGATCACCAGCTTGTCGCCATTGCGAGGCGGCGGCGGCTCGGCGGATTGCGAACCTGCCGTAAAGGCAAAGAGCGACAGAAAAGCGATGGAAAGAAGTTTCATAAATGTCGAAAAGAATGGACAGCAAATTTTACCGAGAGAATGAGCGGAGCCCTTTGGAGAGCAAAGAGCTATTCCGGCGCAAAAGCGTGCGACCGCTACCCGCTCATGATTCCATCGAAAAGGCCTTCGGAGTCAGCTGACAGTTCTTGACCGACCGGGACCGATCTGTAGAGCCTACCATTCACACTCCTATCCAACAGAATTAGGCCAATCTCCATGTCCAGTTTCATCGCTGAGGGCACAGAAGATTTCGTAAAACCTTGGAATATCGATCTTGTAAGCTTGGGCTCGCCGCCTTTAACAGTTGCTACTCTCAGAACTTTTCAAATATGGCCGAAGGACTATCACTGGCCACTGTCCCTGACAACCTCCAGGCCACTAAACCATTACTCAAGAATGCCCTGGTCAACCTGGATCCTCCGGATATGTGCGCAGTCTCCTCCGTGTTATCGTTTCATCAGCTTGCGGCCACGGCCTTACCTTATGAAGACCTGTAAGAGACTTCGTGATAGCCTTTCTCATGGGGGCCGAGGAACAGTCGGGAATAGATACGGAAGATCACAAGTCCGTCCATAATCAGGTTCGCTACAATCAGGATTAACAATGGAAACTGATTCTCATGAATATGTCCCAACATCAAATCCTCCCCGATAAATGTTGGTGTTACGGGGAATCCGGCCAAACCAAGGCACGCGAACATAAAAATAAATGCCACCCTGGGATAGACGTAGACATGGCCGTTAAACTTCGAAAGAGAAACATTCTCGCCATTGTTACGAAGGCGGTTGATGGCCCAGATACCAATCAAAGCTGAAACAGAAATCCCACTCAGATACAGATAGACCTGGCTGAAAGCAAACTCCTCATTAAAACTGAACGCCAGTGATTGGTAGAGTTGATTGACCACAATCAGTACCCAGGCATTAAGCGCCGATCTTCTTTCCACAAAGGCTTTAAGGATAAACACCAGACCGGCGAGAGCAAAAGCCTCCGGGAGGTAGCGGAGCAACCAATCCGGAATAAGTAATCTGTTATATGCCGCCCACAGCCCCATCAAAAATGGAGGCAATGCCAGAACGTAAGTATTTCGGATCCCCAGAAAATCGAAGAGCTTCCCGGTCCTCTTTAGCGGTCGCCAAAGGAAACGGAACATGAAACTGTCGAGGTTGAACTCTTGTATTCCAAGGGTGTATAGCGAGAGCCTTATCTTATTCCAGAGGCCTGCCGTTCCATGAGGCCCCGGCTTCGAGAAGTGAAAGAACTGATTATGAATCCGATAGTTCAAAACCGACGGCGAAACGAGCAATTGATGACTTCGAAGCAGGGCGTTACAAATGAAATGTATGATCGCAATCCAATACCACCCGAGGGAAACCTCGATAAACATCAGTCCGATTTGGGCGATCGAAGAATAGGCAATCTGGGTCTTAATCGTTGACTGGACCCTGCCGATCAATGTAGCCACGACGCAAGTTAACAGACCTACGCCTCCAATAATGAAATGGAAGACCAGGTTTGCTTCCCAGAAGGGAGCGGTTCGGATTAACAGAAACACCCCGACGTGCACCGAGAGCGATCCGTAAAATATGGCACTCGAGGTTGTCGGTCCCTCCATCGCTCTGGGTAACCAGGAGGAGAATGGAAACTGAGCGGACTTAACCATGGCGGCGAGGAGAAAAGTCGCCGGGATGAAAAACTCGTAGAACCCGTGAGCCATGATGTGGGGTTGTGCGTTGTTCAGCCCATCCAATTCCGCAAAATTGATGCTGTGACCAAAGTAATGGTGGCATACCCAGATCCCCAGCAGAAGGGAGATGTCTGCAACGCGGTAGAGCGAAACAACCTTTACAGCATTCTTCACGGGAAGATAACGTTCCCGATAGAAGCTGATCAGAAAGAAAGAGGTCACGCCGAGGATTTCCCAACCTACAAAAAGCATTTCCAAATTTCCGGCAAGGACAAGGACCATCAATCCAAGGTAGAAGAACTTCAGATTGTTAAAGAATCGTTTGAAGCCTTTTTCCCGATGGATATAGGATTTGCTGAATAGAACCACCACCCCTGTCAGGAAAGTGGAAAGCAAGATGTAAGCCAGCCCGTAGCCATCAAGGAAAAAGCTCACCGAGAATTCAGTTTCTTTGGCATGATACAAAACCGGACCTTTCAAAAAGACCGATTCAAATCCTCCCTTAATCCACAGGACCAGTATTGCCAGTGCGACAAGGAAATTGACGATGATTCCAAAAATCGCGGACTTAAAAATCGGGCCTTCAGATTGATTTGGTAAGCAAAACCCGATAAGCAGAGACACTATGGGTGTCACCACGAGGATGAAGATTAAAGTTTCTATATTCATAGGTGCAGAAAAATTGGTAGGGTTAACGACTATTTAGAATCTCCGTAAATGTGCACAGAGATATTCTCTCTGGTCGCGTCGAGGATGTGATTGGATCTCATTCCGGGATGTGAATCGATCGTATTCTGAATGTCAGCGGTGTTTGATACTTCGCCCATCGGCTGATACTCTTGGAATCCTCCGTTTTTGAAGTAGTAGAGTTCTCCGTCCTCCGGTGACGAAACTACGAGATGCACCCATCCCTTTTCGAACCATTCAAGGTTCTCCGGAGAGTTGGCAAGGATCTGAAGCACCACCTCCGGGCGGTGCTCTACCACCATTAGGAGCCGAACCGGATCGTGATTCTCTATCATCTGTAGAGGTAGTCCGGGGCGAAGATCGCCATCACTACTGTTCGTGACCCCAATCAGCCCAACTACATTGTGTGGTAACTTCGTCCCGGCCCCCATTTTTTCGATATCCATGCGGGAAAAGTAGTATTCAAGATTGATACCGCCGCAAACACCGGGAAGAGGGGCTATAACTTTGGCCAGCACCTCTCCTTCGGGATCCTGCTGGTAATCGTAGGATTGAAGAAAGGCACGTCGGTCGAGGAATAGCCCCTTCATTCTGTGCCGGGAACCGATGAAACAGAGCGCATTGGTCCCGTGCCCCAGTTCGGGACGTGGCTCAAAGTAGGACACCGAGCGGTCTTTGATGGCCTTTCGAATTTTTTTGATCCCCTGATTGGTATCAATTGAAGCGAATCGCCGGGCCCTTTCTTTTGCGTTCAAATCAAGGGCGTCCTCAATTCTATGAATATTGACTTCGTGCTTTTGTTGGTTCGTCGACGAAAGCGTAGATTGATCGTAGAACGCAATCTCATCGCTTGCTGTGTCATGCATACCAGCCAGAAACTGAGTGGTCTCCGGGATCGCGATGCCCCGTTTCCCCAATTCCAGCCTCACTTCCAGATGGTTCGCCATAAACGAAAAGACCCTTGCATTCGGAGCGCCGGGGCGTCCGCAACAAGCGCCGCAATCGTGAGCACCGTGATGCGGATTGTTCGCGCTGCTGCTTCCGTGAGCAACGATGTAGACCACATCCGCAAAGTTTTTTGTCAAACCCACTCCCCGAAGAATGCCCTCCACAATTTCAATCATCTCAGGGACGGTAAAACCGACCTGTAGTCCATCTTCGGTTTTCGAAGGATCTTCGCATTCGATGAGTAGCTTTCCATGAAGATCCATGTGGGAGAATGCATCTGCTATATCAGGCCGCATCGTCGGACGGAATAGATCAACGACCATCCTGAAGCTGGATATCAACCCCAGAGACAGGGAGGATAAAAATCCCCTGACAAAGGTATGAGAACTTTTATCATGAAAGGGCACTGTTCCATGCGACCGGGTTGTCTCAATTTCCCTAATCAAATGTTTTGGAGTGATTGGAACTGGACAGTTTTTCTCATAAAACTGGCCTCCACAGGGCTGAAAATAGATAGCAGCACCGAAGAAGCCCGGAGCGCCATAAGTTTCACATTGTGGATCAACAGATTCCAGATGGCGACGAATCGAACACTCCCGATCATCCACACAGAAGAGGGCCTGAAAGCTGGTTTCCGTCTGTTCGTGGCTTCGCTTTAGTTTGTTCAAATGCCCAACACCGGTGAGCACTTCGTCGTAATAATCCCATTCGAAGGCAAGTTGCCACAGCTTCAACACCTCCTGCATTTCCCCGGCAGGGACGTCGGCAAAATAGTTTTCCGGAGGAAAAATCACATGGCTGCATAGAGGTTGCCAGTTTTTACCCAGTTCCCGTTCAAGCGCATCAACCTCGAGAAGCAATTCCAGCATGACGAAATCTCGAAGCTCAATCTTCTTCTGATAAAGCAGTGTGCCCGGCTGGTCTTCAATCGCATTGATGATACCGCTCCAACCTTTGTGGGCGAATTGCTGATCAAACACATATTGCTCGTAGAAGGCCTTATTCCCTACCACGGTATCGAGGAGGCTTTCCAGAGTGACGCTGTCATCCAGCAGCAAGTTCCTCGCTCTACTCGTCTTAAAAAAACTGGTGAAACTGTTCTTCTCGATCGTCCGAATCGCTTCGATCAATCCTGTATCTTCGAACGGGAAATGCACTACCGCAATTCCCTGGTCGAGATAGCTGCAGATAAGTCGAAAGAGTAGGGGGTGAACCCGGTCATCCAGAGAAAACTTGATATGCTGCTTCCATTCCGAGCGCAATCTCCCGATTCGTGGATCGTAAATGTGAGTATACTTTCCATGCAGCATTTTCTGTCTCCAATCCTCGATATTGTCGACTCCCTTTTCTTCACCTATGACCCTGTCGATAATCGAAGCCTTTATCCGGCCATGAGCGGACAGTTTACGATACTCGTTCAGGCTGAATGTCGTCTTGATACCGAAAACCTTGGAAGCCGAAAAGATCGCATCAAAGAACTCCCGATCCTGGAAGGCATGGAGCGGGTTGTGATGGACAAAATCTTTCAACGCGGCCTGTGAAGGCAGATAGTGTTTCAGGAGTTCCAAAAGATGCTCCTCATTAAAAACAGCCGAGTTGTCCTCGATAGCCCATTCGGTATTCGTGGGCTTGTAGACGCTTGCACTTCTCCTCCGTGCAGCGCTCGGGTGGGAGGAAGACGGCGTGAAACTATCGAGGCCGACAAACTCAACTTTTCCGCCGGCGTTTCTGTAGTCGTCTCCGAAATGATGTAAATTTTCCATAACCGAGTGATCGATCACAACGGTTTTTGCAAAATCAAAGATGACACTTTTACCGTCGGGCAACTTTTCAATAGCGTCTTTAATTCCAAGGTAATTGGTGAAGACCGCCGAATCCCCTAGATGCAAAATGATGTCGCCCTCTTTGTCTTCGACCTTAACTCCGGAACGAAACAAGGATTTAAAGGAGGCGCCACGAAAGATATGGATAATAGCCTTGAGCCCCATCCCTGCGGCAATACCGACGAGCAGATCCTCAAACAAGGTGAAGAAAATCGTAGTTACGAAGATTGCCAACTGTTCCGGACCCACCTTCAACATGTGGATAAACTCTTTAGGATGGGCAAGCTTAATGCCTACAGCGATTAACATGGCCGCCAGCGCCGCGTTCGGAATTAACTCAAGGACACGGTAGGCAAGCAAAACCGATACCAGAAGGAACAGACCGTGAAAGAAATTCGCCCACCGGGTTCGCCCGCCCTGTGCGACATTTGCGGAGCTTCTCGCGACCTCTGAGATCATAGGTAATCCACCCAAAATCGCGGACAGCGAATTGGCAATCCCGACTGAAATCATATCCTTGTTAGGATCGGCTTTTCGCTTCCACGGATCCATCATATCAATGGCCTTCACGGTAAGGAGGCTTTCAAGACTTCCAACCAGGGCCACCATGATGACGAACTTTATGAAGACTGAAAGGTGGTGTACGCCGCTCATGCTAACGTTAACACCAATTTGCTCAGTGAGCTTACCTACCTTGACCAAGGTGTAATCCGGAGCAGTGGCACCCAAATTCATATATAAGCCTGTAGGGATCGCAAACAGGAGTACCAGCAATGGTGCCGGGATTTTTTTGAGCACGGGGTGCTTTACAAAACCCCACCCCAACATGATGGCAAGGCTGATACCGCCAATGATACTCACCTGCGGATCAAGGTTCATGAAAAAGCCGGGAATCGCTCCGAGTAGTGCTAGTGGCCCTTTTCCGGAAGACAGGGCGGGATCAACATTCAGCAGCACCGGGATCTGTTTGGCTATGATAATGAACCCAATGGCTGCGAGCATTCCGTGAACTGCTGAGAGTGGAAATATATCAACAAATTTGCCCCACTTCAAAAGACCGAACAGAATCTGTATGATCGCGGCGACTACCATCACACCCAACGCAAGGTGCCACCCTTCTGTGCCACCCCCGAACTCCGTGACAGCTTCAGCGACAATAACAATCAACCCGGCAGCAGGGCCCTTGATCGCCAATTGGGACCCAGTAAAGAAGGTGGCAAGCAAGCCACCGATAATAGCAGTCAAGAGCCCCATGATAGGAGGAAACTCCGAAGCTGCCGCAATACCAAGGCTCAGCGGCAACGCTAATAGAAACACCACGAACCCCGAGGTCGCGTCCGGGAGAAGGTTTTGCTTGAAGCCCTGCCATCCATCTCTCGGGACTGAGGGCTTGAGATTAGTTTTGTTACTCATTAAGGAATGTAAAAATTGTTGATAATGGCTAGGGCCAGAAATTGAGCGAAGTGGGTAGGCGGACAGGAACGCTTCGGTGAAGCAATGGGAGGGGGCGGAATTGGTGCTGAATCGCCTCACGGTTTACCCGCAGTTGGGTCATACCGTCTAAGAAGCGCAGGCAAGGTGTGATTGCTTATTAAAAGCTCACGTCTAGATATATGGGCAAACCTCTCCCGCAAAGTGAGATCAGACCTGTCGATAAGAGATAGAGGAGCGACTTAGCAATCGAGCCTCAGGCATCTGTATAGTACATACTTGGGAACGATGTCCCGGAAGTCGCACGAGGTGGTTGTGCGGGATACTACATCAACATCACTCTGTGGGATGCTTACAACGAAATCAGAACCCGCCCCTGTATTTCCTTCGTCATCGATGACAAAAGACTCGGTGGAATCTGCCCATTCAACTTCTGTGAATTGAATTGGGGCAAGGGATGCGCTCGCTACTATCAACGCGACTAAAAGCAACGCACTCACAATTGAGCGCATAGCAGATATGTAGTGTGTTAGAAGGCGATCCATGCAAAGGGGCGGATTAATAAATCCTTTTTGCCCACATGCAATCTAAAACCACAAAAGCAGATAAGCCGTGCGTCGGATGATTCCAATCAGAGAATGCCCCTTCGAGGTTTTTGGCGTAAACTTGTGTTCGATTCCGGACTGCCTTCAAAATGAACCTGAGTCGTGAAAAAGAGTGATTCTGTATGGTTCTCCGTCGATCAAGCCGGAAGAGATGAGCTCCATGAAGAGTGTAATCCCCTGGACTACTGCGAGGCTGAATAGATGAAGGTCATAACGTAAATGCGGTGGGGCCTGTTCACCCTTGAAGGTCTCACATGCTTTCTTTTGTTGCCGCGGTCAATTCAACTTCCATGAGGCATTGCCCGTATCCGGGGAGATGGAGAATGCTTCTGCCGTTGCATTTCACGCGTGGTCGATCGGCAAAATGTTCCGAGCGACACGGAATAGGAGCCCTTAGTGGCTCTGATGCGAAGAGAGGAGGACTTTCACGGGGTGCGCCGGGATATCGACTGGGTGAGGTTTGCTTTTCCCGGGGAATGACAATAGCCGTCGTATCACGCTACGGAGTCTCGCGCTTAGGCGAGAACAGAAACGAGATCATGAGTTAGATGGAACCCCTGACCTGCCCACAGCCTAAAAACAATTTACTGAAAACCCTTAACCCTTTGAAAATAAAGGGTACCAACAGCGGGAATCGAACCCGCACGCTCGCAATGAACAACGGATTTTAAGTCTGTAGTGAAATATTACGTGCATTGGCGATCAACGACTTACATTCCTCGATTTCTTTCAATTCCGCTATTTCTCGGTTTTTAGCGGCAATAGAGGCAGGAAAAAGCGCCTAATTGAGTTGCGAAAATCCGTTGCGCTACGACATCTTTGTTCATGCCCCGAAGACCTCAGTTCAAAGTTCTGAAAACAAAGGATGGCTGGCGGGTGAATGTTCCGGCCAGCCTCGCCGAGTCTGGTAAGCGAGAACGCCATTTCCATGAAACGAGAGACAAGGCGAAGAAACATGCAGCGGAGCTCCGGGAGAAGTATAAGCAGCATGGGGAGGCCGCATCAATCATCCGCCCTAGTTTGGCCGAGGCCGCCACAGCTGCGGAGAGGATTCTAAAGCCGTGGAATGTGTCTTTGGTGGAAGCAGCCAAAATCGTGGCTGAACTCAAGGAGCGGGAGAATGCGAGTAAGCCACTGAATGATGCCGTCGATGCCTGGCTGCTTGCGTGTGAAGGGCTTCGAGATCGGACCTATTCAGAATATCGCCAGACTGCCGATCGCCTCAAAGTTGATTTTGGAGATCGACTCCTCACATTGATCACGGCAGACGACCTCCAGAATACGATCGCTCCTCCCGGTGCCATCGGTGCAGCAGTCCTGGGCCGAATACGGAACGCGAGGGCATTCTGGAGGTGGGCCGCGAAAAGAGGTTGGTGTGACGCTGATGTATTCAAAGCAATCGAGGCTCCGAAATCCGGACGGGATCAAAAAGAAATCGCGATCCTTACGCCAGTAGAAGCTACGCAACTTTTGATGGTCGCTGAACAGCACTACCCAGGGGCGGTAGCACCTTATGCACTGCAGTTGTTCGCGGGGATTCGAGCCGAAGAAATAGGGCGATTGGAAGCCCGCCACGTTACTGAGGCAGGGATCGAAATGTCCGCCGACATTACCAAGAAGGGTCGTCGCAGGCATATCAACCCCAGCCCGACACTAATAGCGTGGCTTAACGCCTACCCGTTTGAACCATGCCCTAATTGGAAGGAGGTCAACAAGGCCTGTCGCCGCCTTGCCGGCTGGGATCTTCAGGCACGACTTCTTGAAAGGAAACAGAAACAGGAGGAGGCACAGGGGAAGAATCCTAAGAAGCTGCCCTCTCCCCTTTTCGGAAGATGGCCTCAGAATGCGCTCCGACACTCCCATGCCTCCTACGCCATCGCCGCTGGCGTTCCTCTGGAGAGCCTCCTTTTTGAGTTTGGGCACACCGGAAGCCCCTCGGTTCTGAGAGAGCATTACGTGGGACGGGCCAGTAAAAAAGAAGCCATTGCCTTCTTCAAGATCGGCCCCAACGGCGAGGAAGTTCCAGCAATTGCGGCGGCATGATGGTATCCGCATATACTTAGATTGAAGGCTTCTCCTTGGCTCTTAATCACTCAGCACAGAGAAGCCCCCACTGACAAATCCCGACACTGTCGGTCCATTGTCAACTGATGTCAGCGTTGTCGGGCATGACAGGACTGATTTTCGTCTTCCTTATAGCGGGTCGGGAGTTCTTCGTGCAAAAGAATTGTCGATAGGTGACGGTTCTCCATCGGGAGTTACTATCGTTCAATGGGTTCGGCGATGCGTCGCCTCAGCTAAAACTACTGTAGCCGGGAGACATGGACCCACGCTCCCCTCGTCGAAGGACAACACGCTCCGGATTCAAGCGGACGCCTTCGTAACCTTTCGGCTCTCCCGCACTTTCGCCCAGTGGTTGGTTACCTGCGGGAACTCCTCGCGCTTATATAGCGCTCTCACGAATTCGGAGAAGGTCGTTGCCGATACTGTCGCGCCATCTACTCGCACCAGATCTTCGGCTGCCAAGTGCTCAAGCAGGACATCGCGTTGGTGTTTCTTCAAATGGCAGTTCTGCAGGATGACGCTCTTGGAAGTCGGACTCTTCTCCCGAAGGTATTTCAGCAGCTTAACCGCCCCGACTCGCAAGGGGTCGCCCTCCGGACCAAGGCAGAGTCCGTGTCCATACCAGGAAAGCCCGGCGACGCCGATGACCATGCAGCGCAAAGCATGCTGGTAGAGGTCCTGATAGAGGGCCACCCGTTCCTCGAGTCCAGTCTCGCTGTCTGCCGCGAAGTTGACGATTCGGTCACAGACGCCATCGAGCTGGTGCACGGCCTGCAGGACGGTGAACTCGTAGCCACCGGGTAGCATCGTCAGTCGCCGCCGAAGTGCAGTCTGGTAGGCGTTGATCCAGTCAGATACCGGTAAGCATGGAGAGGCGGACACGGGTGGGATGCTCGTATTCTTCCAAATCATCGAGAGGCTCTGGAGGGTTGTCTTATTGCCCGTCGTGAGTGGGGCGTCTGCGAAGTGAGGCAGAGCAAACAGAGGCCAGCCGAGTGAGATGGACATGCCCGCGGTTTCTCCCTTCCAATTCCCCGGTGTCAGCGATCCAGAAAGCGAGACTCTCTTCGGCACCATAAACAGGTTGGGGCCAATGCCCTTTGCAAAAGCGAGCTTACCCGTATCATTGACTACGTCGTTGCAGAACGCGGCCCGGTCCTCGTCGTCATTTAGCCGCAGGATGATCTGGTTGTCCTCATCAGTGAGGAGGCCGTATTCCGGATGCCATGCCTTTGCGTAAGGTCGGCTGCTACCGTGGCCGAATGCAGTCAGCCGGGCTGCGTGGAATTTCTCCTCCGCATTCTTGGCCTCGTAGTATCTCTCAGAACCATCGACGGGAAGATTCCTATCCAGTTCTTGCCGCTTGAGGAATGCGTTTTTCATCGCCGTTGGTGCGAGATCAATCGGGGCACCCATGAATGGTCCTTTAGTTTGAATTCGCGGTTTGTTCTCTGCCGCGTCGTAGACAAGACCCCTGATGAACTGGTCGATGGGATCGTCTGTAGGCTCTCCTGCCTGAAGCAGGAGCATCGACGGCACCTCAGGCGTTAACGCACGGCCTTGCAGCTGCCAGAGACTCAGCAACAGCGCGGTGGTCGCCACGGTGCGGGTGTCAGGATCTGGAGAGCATCCATGAATGAAATCGGCGAGCACCTCATGCATCGGCTTGTTGAGGGCGAGAAGTTCTTCGGGGGCCTGCCAGGAACCCAGGTTCGGAAACGGAGTGAGCTTGCTACCAGTCATCCTTCGAGGGCCAGACGATTTCTGAGAGAGTCGGAAAACACGGCACCTTCAACGTGTTCCCATTTCTGCTCGTTGTAGCGCAGCATGCCGTCGGCTTTCATGTTCCACAGCAACTCCCTGCAAAGGTCCGCCGAAATGCTGGCTTGCCGGTAGATGTCCCGATTGCCCATCCCACCTTTACCGAGATTGAAGAAGATCTTTTGGGCGATCTTCATGTGCCTTTCCAAGTCCGCGGTGTGCAGCATTTCACCCCGGGCATTGGCCATCCGTTGGATGATCCACCGCCCGAGTGCCTCGACTCCCTCCGGAGTGACTGTCAGCCGTTTACAGTTCGGAGCTTGCGCGAGTTCAATCAGGCCGAAAGCCAGCGTGGCCAGCAACCCGCGTGCGGTTCTAGTGATGCCTGGGAGCCGGCCATCCATCTCCTTCAGGTAGGCCACCCAGCGGATCTGCGCCTCTCCGAGCTCGAAGTCGTGCACCTGCGTGCCAGCATTATGGTTATCCAAGCGCTTGCCGAGGACTGCGCTGAGCGCCTCACCGAACCGAGCTCCAGTGTCCGATGCCTCGAACTTGCCTTCGTCCGGGACGTTCTCCACCGCATCAGGACCTACGGTCCCATCGACCAACCAAACCATTCTCCCGAGCCAAGCCGACTTATCATCAGCCTGAAGCGCTACCCGAGCCAGTGCGCTACCACTATCGGTCACGAGCAGATTACCCATGACCGTCTCGCCGTCCTCGCCGACAGGGTATGGACCGTTAAGCAGGGCGTTGCATGTGTCGGCGTAGGCGCTTACCTCCGTCGGCTCATTCAATCCAATCACCACCAGTGGCCGATTACCATGCAAGCCATAAAGCTGCTTATCGAGATCCTTCGGGCCCTTCACCGTTACTAGCATCTTGGGCCGGGCAGCCAGATCATCGATGCGGGGATTCGGAGGAAACTTGAGAGCCTCGGCCCATTGTTCCTGTGGCTCACAGTGGATCAGCGAGTCCTTCTGTTCGAGATTGAAAAGTGCGTTCTCTGAACCGTTGGCTTCCGGACCGCTCGGGAACTCAATCGTTCTTTGCCCCTTCTTCTTGGCGTCAGCGAGTTTGTCCCCTATTAATCGCCGGAGCTGGGCAGTCAGATTATTTTGGCGGATTCCTACCTCGATGACGACGTCATTTACTGCGTGGCTCGAACTCAGCGCACCACTGACCAGTAGGCTGCAGCCGGCCTTCATGCGATTGAGTTTGGAGGGCTGAATCCCGCAACCGGTCCGGGACAGATTGCTCAGCGTGACGGCATTGACTACGAGCAGGTTCGTCCCGGCGTTGATGTCTCCCTCACCGAGCCAGGTGGCGTTGAAGGAAGTGAGGAGGTTTTTGAGGGCTCGGCGGTCTTGTTGGTTTTCGTTCGTGGACATGGCTGAATGAATTATCTGAAGGTGGGGTGCTTATCGATTCCGTAGGATCGCCCCTTCCTGTTCGTGAGCGGCATATCCCAAAGTAAATGGGAATATAAACACATGCAAGTAACCTTGCATATTACCAATAACTATTGCATGCATTCTCTTGTGACAGATCCCCATCCATCATCTAATCTGCCCGCCAAGGCGCTTCAGGAGTATAAGAAGATCGCCAATTCCGATTGGGTAACCAGTGTTCCGCTCGCTGAGTTGCTCAAGCGAATCAATCGAGTGGCGGCGCACCTCGTTCCGGAGGAGGACGGGCAGCATTCCCGGGTGAACCCCGGACACCATTGCCTCCCGATTATGAGTTGAATCACACCTTATCTCTTTCCACCACGAATGTCGCGCGTCTGTAAAATTTCTTGGTCGTTCTTCAACGGAACGTCCGACTGATAGATGAGACCGCTTTTTCTTTCCCCGACTCGAATCCGTCACCTGGCGCTTTGCCTATCAATTAACCAACTAGAGCAAACGCGCGGATAGCAGGCTGTGCCGCTGGAAACCCCGGCGAGACCCACCACGGAAAGAAAGACTTTCGTTACCTATTAAACTTTCAAACCCCAACCCACATCATGAACCCATAATCCTGGCGGAAATTCCACATTCCCATTTGACTAACCCCATAGCAGGAATTTGCTTTTTCAAGAGTTGCGTATCGGCGCGTCGGTCCTGCCGGGATCGAGGGGTGTAGCAATGAAAATCAGTGCGAGAGGAAAAGTAAAAAAAGCTTTTACATCAAGGGGATAAATCAGTCTGAGAGTGTTTGAGCAATGTCAGAAAGCTGATCATGAAACTGGTCCGCGGAGTACACAGAAGACACGAAAGTGATATATTTTTTCTTTGTGGTCAGTGGATGAACTGCTCAAAGACCTCCGCTTCGCGTCACGATAAATGGATCGATCTTCAGCAGTGCGTTGAACTCACCTTCTGCCGCCGAAAATTTCTTGAACAATTCCCGCTTCGTCTCGGCCATGGCGATCGGGGCGGGAAGTCCTGAAAGCACTTTGTCGTAGAAGACTTCCATCACTTCGACAGTTGCGGCATCGTCGACCGGCCAGAGAGTCAGGACAACGTTTTCGGCACCGGCCAGGGCGAGCCCACTGCGCAGCCCTTCGACACCTTCTCCGCTTAGAGCTTTACCAACCGCCGTTTCACAGGCGCTGAGGACGACCGTGTTGGTCTTGCTGAGATCGAGTTGCGAGACTTCGGAAGCGAGCAGCATTCCATCGGAGGAGGGGGAGGGGAACGATCCTTTGTCCCAGGCATCGAGGGTATTCTGCGCTCCGGATAGAGCAAGCCCGCTCAAGAGCATAGCTGATTTTGGCTCGTCAGCTGAGCTTGCATTTTTGCTGGCAACGGGGAGTTCGTTGAAAAAGAATCCGTGGGTGGCGAAGTGAAGAATAGTTGGCGATTCGGTGAGCCTGCTGAGTGCACTTTCTGTTGCGCCGTTTCCAGTGAGTGTTTTTACCCGGTATCCAGCTTTCGCAAGCTTGGGAGCAAGCTTGAGCACTTCTTCCCTGGTGCCCGGGAGCGGGCCGAAAGAGACGCCTCTCGCTACATTTGAGAGAAGGTTGCGGGATTTCTCGTCAAGCGCGAACAGTTTGCTGACATAGTCTTCAGAGGACGCTTCCGCATTTGTGATTTGAAAATTCGGATTTCCAATCAGCAGCGCGGTACCTCCATTGGCAGCCTGTTCTGATCGAGGGCGAAGCAGATCGCGTGCTGCGTTGATGTAGGTGATTTCCCACTGGTTGGCTGCAATGTTGCCGTCTCCGGAATGGAGCGCGTCGAAGGGAACAAAGTGGAGCTGAGAGTCGGCGCAGATGGCCAGTTTATTGATCGACGGAAGATGGGGAAGGAGAGGCTTCAGAATCAGATCAAAAACCCGGGCCCGGACCTTCACCGAGTCCACTTCGAGCTGCTCATCGGAATGGTTGGAATACTTTCCGGTTATCTGAATAAGGTCCCTGAATTCTTTGACCACTCCGTCGATGGTCTGGGTTTCACCAATGGCAACCAGATGGGTTGAGCCGTCAGGTAGAAGGACGACGGCTCCGTAGCGTCCTTTTTCTTCGAAAGTGGCTCCGGGGAGTTTGAAGAAGTCAATGAGCGCTTCATCGGCCCGGAGCTTTGCGGCAACGTCGGCAGATTTGGCGATGAATTTTCCGCGTTCGATCATGTGGCCGAGAGCAATCAGGTCCCGCTGGCCGGACAGTTTCTTCACATCCCACTCGTCTGCGCCCGCTTTGCGGCGTCTATCGATCTCGCTTTGTAGTTTGGACCATTGCGGATTGTCGCGAAGGGAGAGTTGTGTGCCGCTCAGTCGACGCATCGCCAGTTCGGAATTGATCTCAGAAATTCGCTCCTCCCTCTGACCGTCTAATTCTTTCCCTGCAATAGCATCGCGCTGTTGTTGCTCAAGTAATTGGACTAATTCTCTGGAGAGAGCCGCCACTACCGGATCGGCAGAGTTGGCGCGTTGGATTTGCTGCGAAGTCGTCACGGCAAGTTTGAGTCCTTTCAATCCGATCACAATTTCCGCTGCGATTTCAGGGTCAGTCACCGCTTCGAGTAGATCAAAATAGTCACCGATCACTTCAAAGTCTGAGTCAAACTCAATGACCCGCTGTGAGGCATCCACATATTCCGGGTGGAGCAGTTCGCTCGCAATATCACGGGCGTAGGCATCCAACCAGAGACGCGTGCTGGCTCGCGCGGCGTCAGTCTTCCCCTGTTTCCATTGCGCCCTCGCATACTCCCTGAGCACATTGATTTTCGGACCGGAAGCATTGAGCCCATCGTCAGACGGATTCCATTCATCGATGATTGGAAATAGCAGTTTTTCGACTTCGGCAAAGTTTTCGCGTTCGGCTTCGAGAATTGAAACGACCCTTCGATCAAATTGTGCCCAATCATCGACATAGCTGACCATCATCTCATCGGTGTGTGTTTTGTGAAGTTCTCTGAGTGCAGGGTATTCGGAAAGTCGATTCCTTAGCGTTGAGATAGAGTCGGGCAGTTCGCCTCTTTGATTAAAAATCTTGGCGACTTCCCGCATCCATTGTTGTGGGAATTCCTGGTCTTCGTAATAGAAAGCGAATTCGGTAACGTAGGGTTTCAAATCAATTTCGCTGATCATTGTAACGGCCTTCCGCCGATCAAATACGTAAAGCTCCGAGGACAATTTCCAAGGTATTGAAGAGTATCTCGCCGTTTCAAACATGAGTTTGTGACTTCCTTTCAGCTTGGCCATTCGAGGAACAAGGTCAGGCCGGTCGGGGCTGTGAACTTCCTTGATCCAAAGGAATGGTTGACCGGCTTTCCATCGACTGAAGTTGTCGATATCGAGATAGTATTGATCTTCGTTGAAGCGGGAATTGAAAGCGCTGGCTTTTGTGAAAACTGCGGAAGGTTTTGCTTCCCTTCGTAACACTTTTTGGGACGGCCCTATTCCGCCAATGACTTCATAGCCGCGGCTAAATACGATGGTAGAATCCTGCTTACTGAATTTGTAGGCGGGTGGCAAATCAGGTTCAGCAGGCGTATCGACCTTCATAGCCGAGGCAGGACGAATCCAGTTCGGCTTATGTCCCTCGCGAATCCTCTGATAACTCCAGTCCGACATGTAATAGCGAATCCCACCGGTGTCTTTGTATGCACGGACGGATGCCGTGAGCGGCCCCGGCTTCGTAGATATTCTCTTGGCAGTAGAGGAGGGAGCGGCGACGATGGTGAATCCCTTAGGAAATGAGAACTCCTGGGCGCTGTTCATCACCTGGTATTCAGCACTTGAACCAGGATTCGGTTTTGGGGTGGCTGGGGTTGTCTTCGGGAGCATCCAGAAATGGGATTGCCCGCTCATGCGACGATCCCAACTCCAGTCGGAGAGGTAAAAGGTAAGGCCAGTATCGTTTGTGAAAGTGCCTTTGATATTTGCCTCAGTGGGACCGGTAACAAACTTAACGATCGGGGAATTGGCCCGTGGATCTTTGGTTACTGAGTAGCCGTTTGAAAATATTATGAGCCGGGGCTGCGGGTATTCGCTCCATTGAGCAAATGAATTTGGCCCTGCGACAAAGGCAGAAACGAAAAGAAGAGCAAAAATTCCAAAGCGGTTCATGGGAAATCGTTGGTAAAGGTAAGTCTACCATACGACGACCTTGGATTGTATGCGATTCAGGGAAAAGATTGGGCTGACAGGAATTCGCTTTTTCAAGGATTTTTTATCGGGGCGTCGGTCCTGCCGGGATTGAGGGGGTGCAATCGACGGCTAAGCAAGTTCAGGGTTGAAAAAGCAAATTCCTATCAATCAATTTTCCCATTAGATCACGAAAAAGCTTGCGTTTCAGCAAGATTCTTCATTTTCTGTTTAACGACGAGACTTTCTCGATAACTAAATCAACAAAAACTAATTATTATGTCGGAACCTTTTCTTGGAGAAATTAAAATGGTAGGATTCAACTTTGCACCTCGCGGCTGGGCGTTTTGCGACGGGCAACTCCAATCCATTTCACAACACTCAGCCCTTTTCTCACTTCTCGGTACGGTTTATGGGGGAGATGGACGAAGCACCTTCGGACTTCCCGACCTTCGTGGGCGTGACGCCGTCCATCCAGGAAACGGTCCAGGGCTGAACCCAATAAAGCAGGGCGAGAGGACGGGCGCTGAGACGAAGACTCTTATCGTCTCTGAAATGCCGGAACACAGTCACACCTTGAATGCCGCAAATGATGTTGCCAACACTGCTGGTGCCGACGCCGGAAACGCCTATTTGGCCACTGCTGTCAATGCAACCGACGCCACTCAATTGATCAAGATTTACAACAATGCTCCGGCGAACGGTGTCTCGGCCATGAATGCGGCTTCCATATCCATTAAGGGCGGCGGACAGTCGTTTAACATCCGGAATCCTCTTTTGGGGATTTATCACTGTATCTCACTGACGGGGATATTTCCTTCTCGAAGTTAAACTGCCGAAATAAGCTTCCACGCACCGAATATGTTCGCCCCCCCCCGGCGAGCATATTCGGTATCGTTTTTAGATAATTTATCGCGGATCGGTGTATCTGGGTTATATGGCCGTCATCGCGCAATATATTCGGGGGGTGCTCAGAAATCACGGAGGCACGGTGATATTAGTATGGATTCCGAAATCGCTCCCAATCCCAATTTGATCATCGATTTGACCACTCCCGAAGTAGTCCAGGCGTTTATCGAACGGGAAGGGCCAATGCCAGATTACAAAACAACAGACTTCGAACCACTGGTTGGTTCAGATCTGGAAGTTATTCACCCCCTGGGGCCCACCGGAGTGTATCTGACCCTCGAACGGGTCGAAGATCTCCCGAACCCGGATAATCAGAGTAAACTTGCATTCGCAATCGTTTTTAGCGGTCCCTCTAACCTCAAGCTTCCAGAATGCACTTACAAGCTGATTTCTCACGGGGATGCTCCTGAAGGGGCAATGGCAGATTCCTTAAAAATCATTCTCCACATAAAATTATTCGAATGCCCAGAGGGCCAAACCAAGTGTTTTTACGAAAGTGTTTTCTTCTGAATTCAGAGATTCACGGGTGGAATTGATCCCGGTCGATTCGGTGCGCGACTCGGGATTTCTTTTCGATCTGTTCAAGAAAACCCATGGGTGGGGACTTTGTCAGGCACCGATCCCGAAGGAACAACTTAAGCAGTTGATCGAAATTCAGCTGAAAGCTCAAAGTCAGCAATACCGTAGCCAGTTTCCTCATGGGGAGTTTTGTGTGATCCGGGAATGCCGGGGCAAACCCATCGGTATTTTTTCATGCCAGATACACGAAAAGGTGGGAACCTTGATCGATATCGCGATTCTTCCAGATGCACAAGGCCAGGGAATAGGAACACGAGTTGTGCAAAGTTTACTCGATCATTGCCGGTCAGTTGGCGTTGGAAGAGTAGAGGCGCATGTGGTTCGGGACAACCCCGCTCTGAGCCTCTGGAAGCGCCTTGGCTTCGAAATAGTAGCTGAGGAAGGTCTTCATTTCCAGTTGAGTCGATGCTTCTAATTTGCAGGCAATCGAGCGTCTGCTGCGAAAATTAGTGGGACAGAAATGGATTCCGAAGTCCAATGTTCTGAACCTCAATCTTTAGATTGTTTCATGCCTCCGGTTTGCCGGGTTTTCTGGTCATAAAAAACGAATTCCCTGATGAATCAACCAATACACTTTCAAAACCAAGATTGACGAACAAACTCAGCGATGGGCTCATTCTTTCTACGTAGATAGTTACCGATCTGGGTGGCTGATCCGATTCTGCCTCTGAAATAATGTCACCTATCACTTGTTTCCCTATTCCTTTTCCTCGAAAAGACGGGAGCAGTCCAATGTCGAGAATCCGATATTCCTTTTCGCGCTTATCCAGAAATAGACGGCCGACCTGCTCGTTGTTTTCATCGATCATTACGCTGTAGTGAGCATTTGGAAACTCTTTAATGTAGTGATCGCACTGAGCCTTGTATTGCATGTTGATAAAAAAATCTCTCTCACCTGGAGTCATTGAGGCAATGGCATCAGAGTCCAGACGGCATTTCCCATAGACTTCCCTGAGAAAATCCCGATCTGCCTCGAAGTCAATGGGGCGAAAACGGATCGAAGAAACGGGCTTTATGATAGTAAATAGCGGCGCCATAAATTGATTTAGTGTTCCAGGAGAAAAAGAGTGCAAGAAAAATCGAATGTTACTGATTGTCAAAGCCGGACAAATCCTGTTGAATATCGCCTGAGCAACTCAGTTGAGGTCAAAGCGGAAACGCGCCAATTAAATCACTCTAAAGAATCTATGAAAAATCGCCGTAACTTTATCAAAACCATCGGAGCCGCATCAGTAGCAACAAGCATCGCGGCTCCTGCCTTTGCTGCGCCGTCAGGCTTGAGCGTGAGCACCTTCGAAGATCAGATCGGTGACCAATTCGTATTTCGTTCCAAGGACAATGAATCCACGATTAACATGTCCCTCGATCTCGCTGAATCCGTGAAATGGCATGGGGCTGCCGGAGAACCCGGCCGCAAAGACCCTTTCAGTCTCGTTTTCATCTCAAACGAAAAATGCGAGATGCCTACCAAGGGCTTCCAGGTCCACGCAAAAGGCGTTGGAAAAGTCGATATGGCTCTTAGCCTTTGCGATATTGATACAGAGAAAGGGCAATACCATTACGAAGCGATATTCGCGTAATTCGGAGAACAGGAAAGGAGACAGGCTGACGAGCACATTAACCTGCCTGAGACACCGCTCCTGACCTGTCCTATCAGTAATTGGTTGGATCGCTTTCCACCCGGACCGTTATCAAAAGGCGACTGCAATCTGCACTCACGGATTTGCCAGTTCAATCGTCTCTTTCGGCAAATACCAGCCGGGTTGACTTGAAGGGACAACCCTGGGAAGCTCCAACGATGCGAATCCATCGTTTTTTCCGAATTTTCCTCCAGCTTGCGGGCAGGCGAATCGGCTTGACGTTTTTCCTTTTGCTTCTTACTGGCGCAGTCCAGAGTGTCGGACTGTTCCTGATTGTTCCATTCTTGCATCTCATAGGTATAGGAGAAGCAAAGAACACAGAATCGATCCCTCCGTTAATCAGGAAAATCATCGAAATATCGGAGCAACTGGGAGTTTCCTGGAGGCTTGAAAATGCCCTGATTCTTTTTTTTGTAGCAATCTGCGTAGTAGGAGTCGGGAAGTATCTTCTGGCTATTTCCAGCTCTGAGTTAGTCCGCACCATCACACGTGAATTTCAGGTCAAGCAGTATCAAAATTGGCTCTACCGTCCCTGGATTGACTCGCGTAAAAGTACGGGAGGAGATATCCTGAACATGGTTCAACAGGATTCGAGCCAATTGAGTCAGTTTCTCAAACAGAGCCTGACTCTCTGTTCGACTGCTGTAGTTACTCTCTTTTACTGTCTCGTCGCCCTCAATCTCTCTCCCTGGTTCACTTCAATGGCAGTTCTTTGCGGTGGAGTAATGTTCCTTGGGCTCACTCCGTTTAGACGGCGCCATTTCAAAACAAGCGAATCGATTCGCAGAAGCTTTAAAGCACAGTACGACGGTATTACCGAGCATCTCAACGCGTTGAAACTGATCAAGGCATTTGAGAGGGAAGAGAGAGAATCCGGAATTCTGGCGGAATCGGCAGGTCGAATCCAGGACCAATTGCATCAAATGAGCCGCCTGCAGTCGATGGTGTCGTTGATCCAATCAATCGTCGGAGCAGGTCTGCTTTCGCTCATCGTGTATTTCGCTATTTCACAATTTCCCCTCAATCAGGCGAGCCTTCTTCTTCTCATTTTCATCTTTGCCCGATTGGTTCCCATGCTGGGATCGCTTCAGGGCGTCTGGCAGCGGCTTATCTCCACCCTGCCTTCGGTATCCGCAATCGCCGAACGCTTTTCTGAAGAGATCAAAAATCCGATCCCTCAGAAATATCAATCCGGTTCAGTCCAACTCGAGAACAAAATCTTCATCTCGGACTTAAGTTTCTCCTGGCCCCAATCAAACCGCCCATTGATAGGAATTCGCTTTTTCAAGGGTTGCTTATAGGCGCGTCGGTCCTGCTGGGATTGAGGGGGTGCAAAATCGGAGGGATCGATTTCGAGAAGGATTTCTCCCGCTCCGAAGAAAGCGCCGTCTTCGAAGTTCGGATGAATCCGGGTGATCTCCCCGGCGACCTGAGAACTCAACGGAACCTCTTCGTGCGAACGAACGGTTCCCTGGGTCGTGATAACCGTTTGGAAGTCGACTACCTCCAATTCGGCGACTCGGGTCTTGATAGCTCTAGTTTCCTTGGGAGCCTCTTTGGCCGCTTCAGGCTTCTCGCTCAGTTTGGAGAATCCATACCAGCCCGCCGCGAGCAGGGCAACTGGAAGCAGCAACCGCACGATCTTCCCGCCCACGCTCGCCTGCGAAGCTTTGTCTTCATTTTTGAGGGGCGTCTCCATTCTGTTGAATACTAAAGTGTTCTCCTCGCCCAATCGAGAGTTTCGAGGGAAGAATCACGGGTAGGAGCCGCGTCCATCGGTCGGGCGCGAAACATCACTTCGGCAGCTTCGCAATGCACCAAAGCTTGCCCTGGGTTCGGATAAGAAGCCGATCACCGACGATTGCCGGGCAGGCCAGGCACATGTCGGGACCCAGGTCATTGACGTGGAGAAGCTCGAATTCAGCACCGGCTTTGACCACGAAGGTTTTTCCATCTTCGCCCAGACAGAAGATCCTGCCGTTGTAAGCCCAGGGCGACGAAGTGAAACTCGCCGGAGGAGGAAATCGAGTTCGATCGTATTTCAGTTCTCCTGTCTTCGCATCATACGCGGCCAGCATTCCCCGATCCAGAAGCAGGTAGTAGATCCCGTCGTAGACCAGGGGGGTGGTATTGTAGGGTCCTCCCTTAGGTTGGTACCATTGAATGGCCGCAGGCAGTGACTTCCCCTTCTCGAGAGCCATGTCTCCGCTGGCACCCGGCTTGATGGCAAAGGCCGGTCGATGCATGTCTCCCACGTATCCGGAAGCGATGTAAAGCAGGCCGTCCGCGGCGAAGGGTGAAGGAATCACAAGGTTCGACATGTAGCCCTTCAGGCCCCAGAGCACTTTCCCCTCGAGATCGTAGGACAAGATCTTCTGCTTGCCGCAGACGACGATCTCGACGCGGTCCGGAGTTTTCCAGACGAACGGGGTCGCCCAGGTACTTTTCTCCTTTCGAGGTATCCTCCAGTTCTCACGGCCGGTCTCGGTGTCGAGGGCGGCGATGTAGGAGTCCTCCTGGTTGTCATAGACATAGAACACCTGGTTCTCATGTATCACCGGCGAGGCAGCCGCGCCGTAGTCCGCCTGGGTTTTCCGGGGCTTGATCTCGTGAGTCCAGAGCAATGCCCCGTCCAGGTCGAAGCAGAAGAGCCCGACATCACCAAACAACACGTAGAGACGCTCCCCATCGGTGACAGGCGTTTCCGCAGCATAGCAACTCTTCGGGTGCCGACCGACTGGGGGCACACCCTTACGAGCCGAATGCCGCCAGAGTTCCTCACCGGTCTCCAGGTCGAAACACAAGGTGAGCCACTCGTGTTCCCCGGAGGGAATTTCTTTTCTCCCGGGTCCCAGGTAAAGCCCCGGCTTCGGCTGCGCGTTTTCAGCCTCCTTGTCATTCGTAACCGTGGTGAGAAACACTTTGCGCCCCCACACGACCGGCGAAGACCACCCGACTCCCGGAATTTCGGTCTGCCAGGCAATATTCTCCGTTTTGCTCCAGGTTTCAGGCAGATTCGGATTCTCCGTTATCTTCGGCACCCCGGTGGCAAAGGGACCACGGAGGCGAGGCCATTGATCTTCCCCATTCCCTTGCCCGCGAACGGGGATCGTCGATACCATGACCAATACACAAAAGATCAGGAGCGGGACGTGATAGCGTTTCATCGGTTAGAAGGAGATTGGTTTACGTGGCAGTATCGAATCACTTTCGCATCGAAGCGTGCTTTCTCAATTGTTCGGCAATCTGGGGACGAACTCGGCGGATCCGTTCCAAATCGAGATCGAGACTCCCCACCTCGTCGAGATATCGATAGAACCCAGCGAGCCCTTCGTCCCATTCGCCGGAAACGACGTCAACCGGCGTCTCACCACGATCGTTCTTCTTTTCGGTGGAGGCGCCGCGCTCGAGGAGAGCCATCACCATCTCCTTGCGACAGAGGAAGGCCGCCGTGTGAAGCGGCGTGTTGCCGTCTCGACTGGAGTGAGAGGTACGGGCCCCACGGTCGAGCAGGAAGGCAAGGATCTCACCTTCCCCGTGAAAGGCAGTTTCGCCAAGGGGAGTTAAACCAGAGTCGGGGTGACGTCCATTCAACGTGGCACCATCCCGGATCAATCGCTTCGCCTCGGCGACCTTCCCCTCCGAGATGGCCGCGCCCAGCACTCTTCGATGCCGGTTCGGATCGGTCGAACTGCTGAGTTCACGGGCTTCGGATTCGCTGGCCGCGACGTGAAAGATGAAGTCGTTGCTGAAGAGGCCGTCCGGATTCTGCACCTGGAGAAAATGCATGCCGGGAGCCGGCAAGGTCTCGAGGGCGATCTCGACACGCTCGTTATCGCCGAGAGTAATCGCCCCATCGACCCGCCGTCCGTCGACGATCACGCGAGCGCCTTCGCGAAGATGACGACCGCTGATCATCATCGATTTCGACTCGCCAAAGAGGACAGGAAATTCTTGCTTACCCCGCTGGGCATGAATCGGTCCCAGCGTCCACAAGGCCGGCTGTGGATGCTCGAAGTCGGCATTCTCTCCATGACGCCCGGTGAAGGTGCCGAGGAATTCCCCCTCGGAAGCGAGCGAGACCAGTTCGGCCCGAGAGTATTTCCTCCCTTCGCCGCTCACCGTGGCGTAGGTAGTTCCGTCGAACTGCAACACCGCTGACCTGCCTCGCTTTTCCTTCTCGAGAAAAACGCCCTCGGCCCGAAGAACGATCCCGCCCTCCGCCGCAGAAGACTCAAGGGCAGCAAGAAGATCACTCGTCGAGTCGCTGCCCGACGTTTCCTGGCTCAGCGTCACCTGTCGGGCAAACGATCCGGAATAGCCGGTGCTCCCCTCAAGGACCATGTCCCACACGGGATCGAACTCAGACTTGCCCTTCCACGACAAACGCCACATCTCCCTCTCGGGAATCCCCTGCTCTGCGAAACGCTGGTAGAAGGGAAGATCAATCACGTTGAGCCGTCCCTGGGGAAGGATGAGAAATCGATCGTAGGCACCCCGCCAGGTCGGTGCATCCATTCCCGAGCCCGGGTGATTGGTGCTGACCCAGAAGGGCATCCGGTGACAGTCGCCGCAGATATTGCGACGTGGCCCTCCTTCTTCATTCCCGACCAGGTGAAACAATTCGAATCCCTTCTCCGCCTGTTCCGACAACTCGTTCGTGTAGGCCCGCTTCTGGGCGGGCGGATAGGTGACGTGGAGGAGAAATCTTGCCATGTCGTCGCGTTCTGCCGCAGACAGCAGGCCCGCCTTTCCCTCATCGTTTGTCGTCTCATCCCCGACCCGCATCATCGTTGCTGCGAGTCCTCCATCGATGAGATGTCGGGTCGTGCTCTCCGGCTCGTCGAGGCTCGCGTTTGGCTCGACGTGGCTGTGAAGGTTGGCGCTGTTATTACCCCCGTAGGGGTCTCCGGGAATACCATCCCAATGGAACGGCGCCGTGTCCCGCAATCCGCGAATCGGCATCGTCGAACGCGGCATGATCTGGTCGCCTCCCGTGACAATCGGAGTCTTGAGCACCCACAGCAGTTGATCGGTATGCCCGTCCGGGTGACAGCTGGCACAGGAAAAGCTCCTGGTCGAAGAAGCCCTCGCCGTGTTGAAGGCGATTCGCCCCCGCTTGAAAGCAGGGGGCGTAGGATCCTCCAATGCTACGGTCGACTCCATCTTCAAAGACGCCGGATCGGAGACGTCGACCAGCGATACGGTGTTGGCGACCGCGTTGAACACCCACGCCCGGGAGGGTCTCCCCTCGGCATCCGACTCCAGGGCAATTCCGCGCGGCACAGCGTCGACTTCCGTCCGCCCGAGAACTGCTCCTGTCTTTGCATCGACAGTGAATACCTTGTCCGATCCCGCCGCCGATACCACCAGGGTGGAGTCATCATCGCTAACTTGGATGGCGAAGGGAGTCGCGAGGGCCTGGCCCGGTTCGGGATCACTCGGTGGAAGCGGCTCAAGATCGAAAAACTCAGGCTTCGCCCCTTCTCCACCAATCTGCACGTTCGTAATCTGATTGAGAAAAGCGCGATTCCCCAGCTCCGCCAGTCCGTGTTTCTTCGTTCCAGCGCGACCGTTGACCTCGTTGCGGGCATCGGTCTGGGCAATGAAGACGCGGCCCTTCGAATTGACGGCGAGCCCATAGAGTAGCGTTCCCAGCGTGTCGACGGTCTCGATGAGAGTATCGGTCTTCGTATCGAATACGTAGAGATCGCGATCCGGAACCTTGGGATGCTTTACGATGTCGGTGACGTGCCCCAAAGACAATATGTTGTTGTTATGAATCGAATGATCCCAGATATCGAAGGTGACGAGATCTCCATTGATATCCTCTTTCCGTCCGCCGGACAATTGGGTCTTGTTGTTGGACTCGAAAGGGATCACGTAAAGCCGGTCGCCTCGCACCGCGATAGCTCTCGGATCCTGCGCTGTGATCTTGAGCCGTTTCCTGATCTTTCGGGTCGGAACATCAATCACGGCGATTTCATTCTCTGAAGAAAGAGCAACGTAAGCCTTGTCGCTTCCGGCAAAGGCAATTCCGACAGGCTCGTCAAAGCGGGTGGCCTTCGTCTTCGGGTCAAACTCCTGTATCGTTGCGATGACCTGCAGGTAGGTAGGGCTCTCCGAAACATTGTCAATGACACTGACCGAGTCCGAAACGTGATTCGCCACCCAGATCTCTTTTCCATCAGGCCGGACCGCGATGCTGACAGGATCGATGCCGACATCAATGCGGTGCTCGATACTCTTGGTCTTTGCATCAATCACATCGACGGTATCCGTCGGCGTATTGACCACGAAGACCTGGCCTTGGTGCACGACGATTGGAGAAGCGTGAGGGCTCAAGAAAGGCGGGTGCCCGACCTTCTTGGGGAACTCAGGGCTCGTCGAAGCCGACCTTTCCTGCTTGGCGAATCCAGAGTCGAACCAACCGGTAACGGAAAATAACAAGCTGAGGTAGATTGCAGCGGCAACTAAGGCGAATCGAGGGACTGTTTTCATTGGTGAGTTAACTGAAAGGATGAATTGAATCGAATGGCGAGGAGACTTGGCTGGGTTGAAGTTCTGGCGTCACATTTCTCCGCTTAGGAATCGAATATTCGGATATTTACCTTCAACTATATGTCGCGAAGGATTTCCGAATATCAGCCTGTCGGGAGGATGCGGGAAGCATGCATAGTTTATTTCTGCTAGTCGCCTCTATCTGTGATCGGGATCTTCAGACTGGGTAACTCCAAGGTGCTTATCGAACCAGTCGAGTTCCATATTCAGAATAGTGTCCTGATGCTCGCCGTAGATGCCGTAATGCGTCATGCCCGCAATGACATGGTATTCCATTGGTGAACCGACCTTCTCGACAATCTCCGCGACGCGTCCACCGTTCTGCGTGATGTCCATCAACTCCTCCTTGCCGGCATCGATGATCATCAAAGGAGCCTTGATTTTCTCTGCTGCCTCGAACACATCGTAAACAACGTTCTTTGAGGAATTGTACCGCATGTGACTGTACGCGGCCATCGTTCCGCCGGGCGCACCGGTCTTGAACGGAACCGGTTCAGCCTCACCCCGTGCCTGGCGCGCCATCAGGGTATAGGCATGTTGGTAATACCCAAGGCTGCGACCACCTCCCATGCCTGGCACTTGTGCGACAGCACATTTGACGCGCGGATCCTTCGCAGCGATCCACGTCGCGAGACCTCCGCCATAGCTTGTGCCGAAAACACCGATGCGCTCGAAGTCGACGTTCGGCTCTCCGGCGATGAAGCCGATGGCATTGCGAATGTCGGTAACCTGATCACCGAAGTCCATCTGCCAGCGGATAGCACGGGCTGTAACACTGACATTCCCCTCGGCATCCGGTTCGGGAATGTCCTCGAGAGCCATCAACCGACTGTCGCTCTCGCCCCAACCGCGGTAGTCGAAATTGAGAAAAACGTAACCTCGTCGGGCACACTCGACCGCGAGCTTGATCGACCACGGCATTTTCTTCACGCCGCCCGTCCCATGCACGAACACGATGGCGGGCAGCCTGGCATCTGCGGCAGCGTCTTTCGGCGCATACACATCGCCAGCCATGCGTGTACCATCGCTCCAGATGACAACCTGCCTGCGGATGACATCGTCAGGCAGTGCGGGGTAGCCCTTGGCTTTCCAGGCGGCTCGTGACATATCCTCCTGCGCAGCCACAGGCATGATACTAGACAGCGCCAGTAGAATCATACCGGCTCCAAGAAATCGCTTTCTGTTCTTCATATTCTTCGCTTTGTAACTCAATTATTCCGTGCCTGCGCCCATTCGATCGATCTCATCCCGACCGGGAAGTCCGTATGAGATCAGAGCGCCTTTCAGCTGTTTTTTCAGAAACAGAATACTTCCGGTACCAACATAGATTCGGCCACGCGAGATTGACGGCCCACTCCACACCGTGCCGACATGGAAGTCTTTGAGTGTCCTCCCGCTGGCCGCATCGACCACGACCAGACGCTCACTCACCGTACCCGTGAAACAGGCGACTCCGCCTTGGTTAACGGCAATTCCGGAAGCGATCGGATCCCCCCCGTCATAACCAGGCACTCGAATACGCGGCCGCTCGTGACGCCAGTGCTCTTGCCTCAGATTGGTGGACAGGCACACGACCCGGCCAGCCTCCGGCCATCCAGGCTTTAGAGTTGTGTTAGTTAGCCAATCAATACCATTGGTGAAGATGCGCTTCCCGTCAGTGGCGCAACCCGTTTGAATGCCACCAATCGTACTTGGCAGCGCAATCATCCGCGGGTTGCGTTTCGGAACCAGTGGATACTCTGGCTTGCCCGTGTGAATTGGGGTATTGCCTAGAATTCTACCGTCTCCGGAGTAGAGCAGGTAAAAGCCACCGTTCTTGCATCCGACGCCGAGGACAGTAGCTGTCTCTTATACACATCTGACGCTGCCGACGAAGAGGATAGTGTAGAT
>OJCB01000095.1_pt1 | contig 37540 bp, 39 predicted proteins | sample 1591501 | NCBI WGS metagenome assembly OJCB01 (sample SAMN05416813, study PRJEB24817) | seawater metagenome | isolation source: Sea water | place: Canada:Atlantic | collected 2013-07 | reverse complement strand
TCAGTACTGTATTTTGGATAGATCCAGTAAATGATTTAATTGTTATTCAATTAAGACAAGTGTTGTCTTCTCCATTTAATAATGATATTAATGCAAAATTAGAAAAAATAGTGTACAGTGCTTTAGCTAATAATAACTAGTTTACTAACGTCTTAAACTAAAAGAGCCTCATCTAAATGATGAGGCTTTTAGTTTTTATAAGTATAAATTTATTACATGTTTGTAAGCCAATTTTTCGCGTCAACTTCTTGATTTATAATCTTTTTTAATTCAGAAATGTTAACACGCTGTTGCTTCATTGTATCTCTGTGACGAATAGTCACTGTATTATTTTCTAAAGTCTCATGATCTACAGTGATACAAAAAGGTGTTCCAGCAGCATCTTGTCTTCTATAGCGTTTACCAACGGCATCCTTCTCATCATAAAAAACATTAAAATCCCATTTTAAATCTTCTATAATTTGACGTGCTACTTCTGGTAATCCATCTTTTTTTAATAAAGGAAATACAGCGGCTTTGGTAGGAGCTAAAACAGCAGGAAGCTTTAATACAGTTCTAGTTGTATTGTTCTCTAATTCTTCTTCAACCAATGAATTTGAAAATACCGCCAAAAACATTCTATCTAATCCAATAGAGGTTTCTACCACATATGGGGTATAGCTTATATTATCTTCATGATCAAAATATTGTAATTTTTTTCCTGAAAATTCTTCATGAGCTTTTAGGTCAAAATCTGTTCTTGAATGAATTCCCTCTAATTCTTTAAACCCGAAAGGGAAGTTAAACTCAATATCAGATGCTGCATCTGCATAATGAGCTAATTTATCATGATCGTGAAATCGATAATTCTCATCACCCATTCCTAATGATTTATGCCATTTTAATCGAGTCTCTTTCCAATGCTCATACCAATCTTTCTGTGTGCCTGGCTTAACAAAAAACTGCATTTCCATTTGTTCAAACTCACGCATTCTAAAAATAAATTGCCTAGCAACAATTTCATTTCTAAATGCTTTTCCAGTCTGAGCAATTCCAAATGGAATTTTCATTCTTCCTGTTTTTTGAACATTTAAGAAATTAACAAAAATTCCTTGAGCGGTTTCTGGACGTAAATATACTTTCATTGAACTCTCTGCGGAAGCACCTAGCTGAGTCCCAAACATTAAGTTAAATTGTTTTACATCAGTCCAGTTTTTTGAACCTGTTAAAGGATCTGATATTTCTAATTCTTCTATAAGAGCTTTTACGTCTTTAAGATCTTCTTTTTCTAGAGAAGCTCCCATTCTTGATAAAATTGTTTTTATCTTTTCTTGATATCCAATAACTCTTCCATTGGTTGATAAAAACTCTTCTTTGTTAAAATTTTCTCCAAAACGTTTTGCCGCTTTCGATACTTCTTTATTTATTTTTCCTTCTATTTTAGCACAGTAATCTTCAATTAAAACATCTGCTCTGTATCTTTTTTTAGAATCTTTATTATCAATTAAAGGATCGTTAAAAGCATCTACGTGTCCTGAAGCTTTCCAGGTGGTTGGGTGCATTAATATAGAAGCATCTAAACCTACAATGTTTTGATGCACCTGCACCATTGCTTTCCACCAATAATCTCTGATATTTTTCTTTAACTCTACTCCATTTTGAGCGTAATCGTATACCGCACTTAAACCATCATAGATTTCACTAGATTGAAAAATATAACCGTATTCTTTTGCGTGAGATATTACTTTTTTAAACTGATCTTCTTGTTGTGCCATAATGTTGGTAAAGATACATGAATAAAGAAATTTTTAAAGAAAAATTTGTGCTACTTTATGTGTTTTATGAGTTCTGTATTTCTTGTTTTTTAGTATCTTCACATAAAAAGCTAAGAAAATGAAAAGATTACAAGATCTTTTTAATCTTTTTTATCCGTCTGTTTGTCTTTGCTGTGAGCAATACTTATTAGATCAAGAAAAAATAATTTGTATAGAATGTAGGTTAGATTTACCATTTATAGACAATGGTGATGTTACCAACAATCTATTAGCACAAACTCTAGAAGGGAGGGTTCTTATTGAAAAGGGGGCATCATTTTTATATTATCATCCTGTTGGAAAAGTAAAAAAGCTTATTCATCAATTAAAATATAAAAACAACGAGTCTGTAGGTGAATTTTTAGGAGATTGGTTTGGTCTAAAATTATTAGAAACTGCTAAATTTAATGACATAGATTATATCATTCCAGTACCTCTTCACAAGAAAAAACTAAGACAACGAGGCTATAATCAATTAACTAAATTTGGAGAACGTTTAAGTACTATTTTAGATATTGAATATCTTGAAGATGTTTTAATACGAAGTTCTGCTTCAAAAACTCAAACTTTTAAAAACAGAGTAGAACGTTTTAAAAACCTTATGACTAATTTTAGTATTGTAGATACAGAACTAATAAAAAACAAACATGTTCTTTTAATTGATGATGTAGTTACCACTGGCGCCACTCTTGAGGCTTGCTGCAAACAATTATTAAAAGCAGAAAATATAAAAATTAGCATAGTCACCATTGCGCTAACTGAATAAAAATTAACAAAACTCTGACATTATATTCCAAAAAATATATTGTTTATTTGTAGTAAAATACCTGAGTTGAAAAAAATACAATCTCTTTTTTTAATTGTTCTTGTTTTATCTTTTTCACAATGTGCAAAAAAAGGAAGACCAGATGGGGGGCCAAAAGATGAAGATGCACCATTGTTTGTAACAGCAAACCCGCCTTATGAAACTATTAATTTTGATAAAAATGAAATTAATATTTACTTCAATGAATATATAAAATTAAAAGACCTTAATAAGCAACTCATTATTTCACCGCCTTTAAACCCTGAAAATCCAACTCTAATTTCACCACAAGGAAGCCCAAGTAAGTACATTAAAATACAAATTTTAGATACGCTACTAGAAAACTCTACCTATATTTTTGATTTCGGAAATAGTGTGCAAGATAATAATGAAGCCAATACTTTAGAACGCTTTAAATATGTATTTTCTACCGGAGCCTACATAGATTCTTTAACCCTGTCAGGTAGTGTTAAAAATTCCTTTAAATCTGAGAGTGTTGAAAATATAAAGCTTTTATTGTACAGATTAGACAGCGCTTATACAGATTCTGCTGTATACAACAGAAAGCCAGATTATGTGACGAGTACTTTAGACTCTTCTAATTATGAATTTTCAAACCTGAGAAAAGGCAACTATCTTTTAGTTGCTTTAAATGATGCTGGAAGCGATTATGTTTTTAATCCAAAAACTGATGAAATTGGTTTTTTAAAAGACACCATTTGGTTGCCTAGAGATAGCATTATTAAAACTGAGCTCTCTATATTTAAAGAAGAATTACCTTATATATTTAGAAGAGGAAAAGAAATAAGAAAAGGACAACTTATTTTTGGATACCAAGGAAAACCTTCAAATATAAAAATAGAAAACCTCTCTGCTGTTCCAGATAATTTTCAAACCATCATTTTTCCTGAAAAAGATAAGGATACTTTAAATCTTTGGCACTCGCCCATAGAAAAAGATTCACTTATTTTTAAAATAAGCAACAATAACATTATAGATACTATAACTGTAGCATTAAGAAAAAAACAACTCGATTCATTAACTGTTACCAAAATAACTGGAGGTGTATTAAACATAAAAGATACCTTATTTTTTAGCACTAACAATCCTATTATAAAAATAGATACTTCAAAAATTAATTTTGTACATACAGATAGTATCTATATAACTTACAAGGCATTCATCTCAAAAAAAGAGAGTAGCGTTGGCTTTCTTTTTGAGAAAAAATTTAAAACATCTTACAAACTGAATTTATACCCAGATGCTTTAGTGGACATTTTTGAGACTAGTAATGATACCGTTATTTCTCAATTTAGAACAAGAAGTATAGAAGATTATGGAGAAATCTCATTAGCAATTCAAAATCCTGAAAAGGTTCCTGTCATTATTCAATTAACCGATATTAACGATGTTACAGTAGCTCAAGAGACTTCATCTGAGAATAAAACAATATCATTTAACTATTTAATTCCTAAAAAATATAAAATTAGAATTATTTACGACACCAATAATAATGGGAAATGGGATACTGGAAATTACCTAGAAAAAAAACAACCAGAACCTGTACAATACTTCCCTGAAGTTCAGGAAATAAGGCCTAATTGGGTATTAAATGAAGTTATAAAAATAAAATAATTTTCCTGTTTTTTAATGAGTAACTAAAACTATCTCTAATCCTAGAGAGATGGTAAATCCTTCCTAATATTTATTTTTCTAGTAAACTAAAATGTTAAAGTCTTATGATCTAAAAAAGACTTGACTAATAAAGCCATTAATTACATCATTGTAACACAATTGACAAATGAAAAAAGTGAGTTTATTTTAAATTTTCATGTTTTAATTAAAATTTGTTTTAATTTTGCAAAGCCCTAATCTTTATCATTGCAATTATAAATAATTTTTTGTAACAATGATTTATAATACCCCTAAACCCCAATTAAGAGCTTTTCTCAAAAAAAAATTATTACCTAAAAACAAATTTATTGTAATAATATCAGTAATTGTTTTTAACATTTCTTCATCAATATCACAAAATACTCCTCAAGGTCTAGGTGTACAGGTAGGTAACTCAATAATACATTCAGATTATGGAGAAGGACATAGCTCTGATGTGAACGCTTTATCTGTAAGTTTATCACATAGCTTATATTTTTTTGGCATATCATCATGGAGAAAACAAAATACATTAAATCATCACATAGCATTAAGAAGTGAGCTTAACTTTGTTTCCAATATAAAGTTAAGCCATAAAGGAAAATATGTCAACGGAAACGGTAATTTATCTACTCAGTTAAGAGCCATGACAGGATCATTTAAAATAACTAATATTGGCTTTCAAGGAGAAATTTATCTAAAAAATTTAAAAGAATTTATTTATTACAACAACCAATATGGAACAAATTTAAATCCATATTTATTGGCTGGAATTCAGTTTTCTATATTTAAAAACTCTCTAAATTCTACTTTAGGTGACTGGACGCAAGATAGTTCGGTGTTACCTGAAAAATGGAGAGACCCTACCGAGACATCCGTAGGCAGAGGTACTTCATTTTCAAGTACCTTTGGTTTGGGTACTCGATATAAATTAAATAATGAAATTGATTTGAATGCTCAATTTAAATGGCAATTTTTCTTTTCGGACAACTTAGACGGTTTAAGATCTAATTCTCCTGAAAATGAGGATAACGAATGGTCAACAGTATTCCAAATAGGATTTATTTATAATCTATTTTAGTCAGTAACCGAGAACAACTCTGTTAATAATATTGTTTTAAAAAATAATCCTAACTAGTTAAACAAGCTTTTTTAATGACATGATAACTCCCAAGTGAAGAGATTCATGAAAATTATTAAAGATTACTGCTTTTTCCATTGAATCAATCACAAAACCTGTACTTGTTTTATATGCTGAATATTCTGTAAATATACCTGCCTCATAATCTTCTTCTAAGGTGTTAGGCAAGCCTTTAAACAAGTCTAAAACTTCATCAAATTCTTCTTGAGTAAATTGACGTGTAGGTTTTGTTCCTTTTTTGAAGGCAGCAATTAACTCATCTGACACCAGACAATCTTTTTCGGAAAGCCTGTAATGTAATAATTGCTGAGTAACAACTATATGTGCAATATTCCAAGCAATATTATTAGTAAACCCTTCTGGAATAACATGCAGTTGATCTAAACTTAATCCTTTTATATAATGTAAAACTATAGCTCTTGTTTTTGTTAATATATCAAATTGTATCTTCATTTTTTTAATGTAATTTTATCAAAGATAATTCTTATAAATGAAGAAAGTATATTTTTTACAAACTTGTGACACCTGCCGTAGAATTTTAAAAGAAGTAAATTTAGAGGGTTTTGAGAGGCAAGAAATTAAAGCCAATCCTGTAACGGTTTCTCAATTAGAAGAAATGTATTCTTTTTCAAATAGTTATGAAGCCTTATTTAATAAGCGCGCCAAGAAATACAAGGCCATGGGCTTAAAAAATGAGCTTATTACTGAAAAAGAGTACAGACAATTTATTTTGGATGAATATACTTTTTTAAAACGCCCTGTTTTTATTGTAGGGAATGATATTTTTATTGGAAATAGTAAAAAAGAAATAGACCGTTTGAAAGAAAATATTGGTTAATTATTTCTTAAATATGTTTTCAATCTTAGTGCCGAATTATCTCTAATATCTTGCCAAAATAAATTCATATCTCCTGCATGATAGTTCTTTATCAGAGACATAAAAAGTCGCATTGGAAACTTGGGGTTGCTAGACCAAACTAATCCGTCAGTAATTTCAACTGTAAGTGCTTTTTGGTAGATTTTTTTATTGGTGTACAAAAAACCTTTGTGTTGTTCTAAGCTTGTTGTTTTAGAAGTATCCCAAGTAATTGGATTGCTTGTTACGCCTCCGTCATACCAATTTTTATCATTTTTAGGATAATGACCTTTTTTAAAGGTATTCCACGAAACAAAACCACCGGTTTCAGTTGGAGTTGTCATAGGTTTAATTGTCTTGAATTGATCTGGTTGTATTCGCATTCCAGGAATATACGCTGCTACTAATTTTTTTTGCAACTCTTTACCATCAAAAAAATCAGCAAGCAATCTCACTGTATGGGTGGTTCCTTGACTATGACTTAGCATAATGATGGGTCTTCCTTTATTGTATTTTTCTAAATAAACTTTAAAAGAATTCTTTACATCTTCATAGGCTAATTCTAACGCTTCTTTACCTCCTTCATTAAACATCTTATACGAACGAATATGAGCCTGTCTGTAAAAAGGAGTGTAAACTTTGCCTGAAATAGCCAAGGCAGATGCTTGCATTAAAACTGCTTTTTCTAGAACTTTTTTATTTTGTATTGTATCATTAATTGGAACATTCCATCGAATATCTTCCTTTTCTAAATTTAAAGTTGGATACACATAAAAAACATCTGCTTGTAATGTATCTATTTCTTTGGAAGCGTATTCTTGAAATGCCCTAGTATATTTTGCTGGTAATACTGCCCAAGATGACGTAAGAGTATAATCTGGTTTTTCTGGTAATTCTTCTACTTGAAAACCCTGAATCTCAACTATGGATTTGCATCCTGTTAAAAAAACGAGTACAAATATGAATAAAAGTCCATACTTCATGTTATTTCTTTTTATATGCTTCGTAAGATTTTTCTTCAACTAAATCTGATCCTGTGAAAATATTAATTTCCTTTTTTACATCAGATCGATTATCATTTACATAATAAACTGCTCGAGCCAAATCTATAAATGTTGGACCAAAATCATTTGCTCTTTCACATTCTCTAATATCATCTTCAATTTTCCACAACTTTTTATTCACTTCTAACAAATCATGATGAAGTTTTTTTAATTGATCTCTGTCTTTACAACTACTATAAATACTGTCAACATCTGGTGTTAATGTGTTGTATTCGTGTTGAATATTGATGATTTTTTTAGGATCTTTAATTTTGGAAAGTTTAATTTCTAAAATAGTGTATTTATCTATAATTTCTCCGTTGGAAACTTCTATTTTCATATTATTATCCCATAAAGATGGACTCTGTATTATTTAGAATTTGAAAGCAAGCAAAACAGCTTGTGATTATGTTATCAAATTCTAAGTTTATAAAAATTTACGTTCTATTATAGTCATAAAACGTTCTTCAATTTCTTCTTTATCTGCCCAGTCATAATCTGGTTTTACCATTTTATGAATAAACTTTTTTGCTTCTTTTTGAGTTTTAAATGAATTTAACTGAGAAACCACTCGGTTAAAATCTTCCTGACTTCCTCCAAACAAGCTTTTTACAAATGCAATTCGGTCATTTAAGCCTATTTGAATATCACCTTGTAAGGTATCGTTTAATGATTTTTTAGGGGCATTTTCAAATAAATCTGCAACTACATCTGCAGCAATGGTATCTTTCAATTCGTCCTCTAATGTATGTATCACATCAGTTGTATTGGTATTATCAATAACTTCTGAGTTTTCTTCTAAAACCTCCTCTAAAATCTCTTGTGATTGAGAAAATAAATCATCTTTTTCTTCAGCTTCATTAAAACCTACCAAAGATTCATCAATCAATAATTCAATTTCTTCACTAGGCAATTCTTCCGATGAATGTTCATTAAGCGCTTCTTGATCTTCTATTGTTACAACATCTTCTTCAATAGTTTCTGTTGTATCAAACTGTTCTATATCATCTTCAATTTTTATCTCTTTTTCTAGATTTTCACTAGCCTTATGAACCAACTCTAGAAGCTCATCCTTGGTATACTCAGAATTTGGTGTGTTATTAATATATTCCTCTACATATGCCAAAACAGCTAATTTTTCATAAACTTCATGCGCTTTCGTTTTCAAAGCAAAAACATCCTCTTTGTTTTTCATTTGTAAAATACTGTGAGCTAAACTAGTGAGGTCTGCTGCGAGTTTTTTGTGCATAAGTTGTGTTGTTTAATTATTTTTTAATGTCATTTTTTAATAAATTTGCCTACATTCACATTAAATAATATACAAATCCACTGAAGCCTTAAAATTACAAAATGTTTCTTGAAAATACAGTAAATCATACAGAACAATTTGGTTGGATAGAAGTTATTTGTGGCTCTATGTTTTCTGGAAAAACTGAAGAGCTCATCAGAAGACTCAAACGCGCGCAGTTTGCAAAACAACGAATAGAAATTTTTAAACCCGTTGTTGACACAAGATATGATAATGAAATGGTAGTTTCTCATGATGCCAATGAAATTCGATCAACCCCAGTCCCTGTGGCTTCTAACATTAGATTACTAGCCAATGATGTTGATGTTGTTGGTATTGATGAAGCTCAATTTTTTGACGATGAAATTGTGGCTGTTTGTAATGATTTGGCCAATCGAGGAATTCGTGTAATTGTTGCTGGATTGGATATGGATTTTAAAGGAAACCCTTTTGGTCCTATGCCTGCATTAATGGCAACAGCAGAATATGTTACTAAAGTTCATGCTGTTTGTACCAGAACAGGAAACTTAGCCAATTATAGCTTTAGAAAAGCAACTAGTGAAGACATTGTTTTTTTGGGAGAAACTCAAGAATACGAACCCTTAAGCAGAGCTGCTTACTACAAAGCACTTATTTCACAAAAAGAGGAGATTCTGAAAGAAAAAAATTCTGAAAATTAGTCCATACTAATCCTATGAACAACCATGTAACTGTTTTGGAAATTGATGGAAATGCGCTAGAGCACAACCTTCATTACTTTAAAAATAAACTACATCAAAAAACAAAAATATTAGCTGTTGTAAAGGCTTTTGGCTATGGAAGTGATGCTGCCAAAATAGCTTCTTTTTTAAAAGATAAGGTAGATTATTTTGCTGTTGCCTATACCCATGAAGGAACTGCTTTGAGAAAAGCTAGAGTAGCAACTCCTATTATGGTTTTACACCCTCAGATTCAAAATTTTAATCAAATTGTAAGAGATCAATTAGAGCCTAGCATCTATAACTTAAAAACATTAACTGAATTTCTAGCGTATGCTGAAGAGCAAGAACTCCTGTCCTATCCTATTCATTTAAAATTTAATACAGGATTGAATAGATTGGGCCTTTCAAAAGCTGATATTCCTTTAATTATGAATGCTATTGATGGCTCAGAACATGTAAAAATCAAATCTATTCTATCTCATTTAGCAGCTAGCGAAGATGCCAATGAACGAGTGTTTACATTAAAGCAACTCCATAATTTTAAAGAGATCATGAAAGAAGTTCATGAGTATTTAGACTACACTCCAATAGCTCATACCTTAAACACATCTGGTGTTATAAACTATCCGGAAGCTCAATTTGACATGGTGAGAATTGGTATTGGTTTATATGGTTTTGGAAATGATAAAAAAGAAACTTCACAATTAAAAAACTCACATATTTTGAGATCTATTATTTCTCAAACTCATTCCGTAAAAAAAGGAGAAACTGTTGGATACAATAGGGCTTTTATTGCTAATGTAGATGCTACAATAGCTACTATTCCTATTGGGCATGCCGATGGTTTGTCTAGAAAATTAGGAAATGGAAATGGATCTGTGACTATTCATAATCAAAGAGCTCCAATTATTGGCAATGTTTGCATGGATATGATGATGGTAGACATTACTAACATTAACTGCAAAGAAGGAGATAATGTGTTTATATTTAAAACCCAAGAAGACATCTTGAATATTTCTTCAGTATCAGAAACTATTTCTTATGAGGTATTAACTCTTATCTCTCAGCGAGTAAAAAGATTGCTCACTTACTGATATTTTCTTATTTTAGGTTTATTAATTTTTGAAAAACTAATATGCTAAAAGAATTTAAAGAATTTGCCCTAAAAGGAAATCTAGTAGACATTGCCGACGGTTTTGTTATGGGTGCTGCTTTTAAACAAGTAGTCACATCATTCACAGCAGGGATTGTTTCTCCATTAATAGGATTGGTTTTTAAAGCTGATTTTAAAGATCTAAAATAGGTCGCAAGAGAAGCAGACACCTCTAATAATATTTCAGAAGTTGCTGTTTTATATGGTGATTTTATAACCAATGTTATAGATTTTGTTATTGTTGCATTTGTAATGTTTATTATTATCAAAGGAATAAATGCCACTAAGAAAAAAGAAGCACCTGCAACACCTGCATTACCCGCAGGACCAACACAAGAAGAACTATTAGAGGAAATCAGAGATTTATAAGCTAAAAAGTAAATTTGTTTACTTTTTCAAAAAACGCATCACAAGCTCATAAAATGCTTTGGGCTTCTCTGCATGTAACCAGTGGCCCACATTGGCAATGGTTTTTATAGTTGCTTTTGGGAAATGAGCTTTTATCATAGGAACTTCACTCTCTGTAATATATCCAGAATTTCCTCCTGCTAAAAATAGAGTTTCTCCATCAAAGGTTGTAAACGATGGCAATGCTTTTCCTACTTCAGAATTGTTTTCTGTTAGTGATTGTAAATTAAATCTGTAGGCTAAGAGTCCTTTTTCTTTCCAATACACATTTTTTAATAAAAAAGAACGGACTCCAATATCCGGAATTAGTTCGGCGATTTTTTGATCAACCAGTTTTCTGGTATTGTGAATTAAAAAATCAACCGAATTCAATGCTTTTAAAATATCGGTATGATGCGGCTGATAATATCTTGGAGCAATGTCTACAATAATTAATTTAGCTACCAATGTTGGGTATTTCACAGCAAAAAGCATTGCAGCTTTTCCTCCCATTGAATGCCCTAACACAATCACTTTTTCCAGCTGGTGATGTTTAATGTACTGAACTATATCTTCCACTAAAAGGTCATAATCAAAATTACCTGCATGAAAACTTCGTCCGTGGTTTCGTTGGTCTATTAAATGTATTTGAAAATCTTCTCCAAACTTATTTCCTAGAGATTTCCAGTTATCACTCATGCCAAAATATCCATGAAGAATTAGTAAGGGAGCACCTTCTCCAATTATTTTTGAATGTACTATTTTCATTAATCAGTTATCAAAATTTCAAAATATAGTTCACTAAATAAAACTTCGAGAGCCCCGTATTACGTGTGTATTGAGCACTTAAAACACCTTCTAGCTAAGTCTATGCAAATACATATTCACCACATTTTGCAGACCTAAATATAAACTCTCGGAAATTAAGGCATGACCAATAGACACTTCTGCTAGATTTGGAATGTTTTGCTTAAAGAATTCAATATTCTCAAGATTTAGATCGTGACCAGCATTAATACCTAGTCCTAATTTGTGAGCAAAAAGAGCTGCTTCTGTGTATGGTTTTATAGCTTGCTTATCTCCTTTTTCATAAGCGCCTGCAAAATATTCTGTGTACAATTCAATTCTATCTGCCCCTGTTTTGGCTGCAGCTTCAATTAATTTTAAATCTGTATCAATAAAAATAGAAGTTCTAATTCCAGCATTTTTAAACTCGTTAATTACTTCTTTTAAATATGATTGATGAGTAATAGTATCCCATCCAGCATTGGAGGTAATTTGATTGATATTATCTGGAACCAATGTTACTTGAGTAGGCAGTACTTCCAACACTAAATCCATAAATTTACGAATAGGATTTCCCTCAATATTATACTCTGTAATAACTATTGGTTTTAGATCATACGCATCTTGATAGCGAATATGTCTTTCATCTGGCCTGGGATGGATAGTGATACCTTGTGCACCAAAATCTTGAATATCTGAGGCAACTTGTAATAAATTAGGAACATCTCCGCCTCTTGAATTACGTAATGTTGCAATTTTATTAATATTTACGCTTAACTTTGTCATTAGTTTCAAATAAAATACAAAAGTACGGCATTAAATGATTTTAAACTATATTCGTAAAGCATGAATATGAAAGAATACATACTAAATGATATAGAGGTTTTAACGCCAGATAGTTTGGTGAAAAAAGCTCAAGATGTCTGTAAAATGCTTCCCATCACACATATCCCTGTTGTTGACAAAGGAGAATTACTCGGATGTATCTCTGAAAGTGATTTTCAAACCATAGAAAATTCTTCATGTATTTCAGAATACCCTCATTTAATTGACTTCTTTTTTACTGATGAAAATACACAAATATTAAAATTGATTAAATTATTTACAAACAACCAAACTAATATAATGCCTGTTTTAAATGATAAAAAAAAGTATGTAGGGTATTATGAATTAAATGACATTTTAGAGATGTTTAGCGCTAGTCCCTTTTTATTCAATGAAGGAGTAAGCATTGTTGTAGAGAAAAATAAAAAAGATTTTTCTATAAGTGAGGTAAGTCAGATTGTAGAAAGCAATGATGGAAAGATACTTGGTCTTTATATCTCGTCTGAAATTTCCGATACAATGCAAGTAACCATTAAAATTAATTCAGAAGATATTAATGAAATTATTCAAACCTTTAGAAGATATAATTATAATGTAATCTCTGAACATAAAGATGATTTTTATTTACAAGATCTAAAAGATAGATCTGATTATTTACAGAAATACTTAGACATGTAATGATAAAAAAAGTAGCCGTTTTTGGTCAAACATATTCCGTAAATGCTAAAAAGGAAATTTCAATTCTTTTAACAGCTTTAGAAAAACACAATGTGGTGGTTTTTTTTGAGGAAAACTTTTACAAGGTTATAAAAAACCTTGGGCATCTTTCTAAAAAACACCCCACTTTTAAAAGCTTTCACGATTTAAATAGTTCTTTTGACTTATTTTTTAGTTTGGGTGGTGACGGAACAATTTTAAGAGCTATTACTTATATTAGAGATTTAAACATTCCTATTCTAGGAATTAATACGGGGCGTCTTGGTTTCTTAGCAAACATTCAAAAAAATGCCATTGAAGAATCTATTGATTTATTAATTGCTAAAAAATACACAATTCAAGAAAGAACACTATTAAGCATTAGAACTAGCCCAGCAGTTCATTCTTTTGGTGAACTTTCTTTTGCACTAAACGAAATTACAATTGCTAGAGAAAATACAACATCTATGATAGGCGTTAAAACATTTTTAGACAAAGAATACCTTACAAACTATTGGTCTGATGGTCTTATTATTGCAACTCCAACGGGTTCTACAGGATATTCACTAAGTTGTAATGGTCCAGTAATTTCGCCAAATTCAAAAAACTTAATCATTACCCCAATAGCACCTCATAATTTAAATGCAAGACCCATGGTGATTCCAGACGATACTTTTATAGAATTAGAAGTAGACTCAAGAGAAAAGAGTTTTTTAATTTCATTAGACTCAAGAATTACCTCAGTACCAAAAGACACAAAGATTTATATAGAGAAATCTCCTTTTACAATTAAAAGCGTTATTCCATCTAATCAATCTTTTCTAACCACCCTAAGAACAAAACTTTTATGGGGAGAAGATACCCGAAATGGTTCTAACATTTAGAGAACTACTAAGCAATAAAAAATCAAAATTATTGTTATTCAAAAAGACTTGACTATTAACTTTATAAAGCAAATAGATTTTTTTATATTTGCGAGCTATTTTTTAGGATGAAAAGGTATTTAATTTTATTGCTATTTCTTTACAATTCTAGCAATTGTTTATCACAAATAAATGAAATAGGTATCTTTACAGGAGGGGTAAATTATGTTGGAGATGTTGGGAAGACTAATTACATTCAACCCAATAACCCAGGCGGAGGTATTATATACAAATACAACTTAAACCCAAGAATAGCAATTAGAGGATCTTACAGTTATTTCTCTTTAGTGGGAGATGATGCAGATTCTGAAAATAAAATCAGACAACAAAGAGGTTTTAGTTTTAAAAACCCAATAAACGAATTTGCAGTGGGTATTGAGTATAATTTTTATGAGTATGACTTATCATCACAAAATAAAGCAAGCACTCCTTATATTTTGTTACAAGTAGCAGCTGTAGATTTTGAAACTCCTAGAGTACAGAATTTAGATGGTAGTTTTAACCTTACCAGAAATACATCTGTTGCTATACCCTTTGGAATTGGTTACAAAACGAAAGTTTATGGTAAAATAGCTTTTGCAATAGAAACTACATTTCGTTATACATTCACAGATAAATTAGATTTCTCTACAAGTCAGTTTTCAGAATTAGATTTTGGAGGTACTTCAAATGATTGGTACATGTTTTCTGGTGTTTCTTTAGTTTATACTTTTGGAAGACCTGCGTGCTTTGCTAATCAAAGATAAAAATTTATGGAAAAAAAATTACTCATTAGGTCTGACAATATACCAAAGCACGTTGCCGTAATTATGGATGGTAACGGACGTTGGGCCAAAGACAAGGGTATGAATCGTATTTTTGGTCACAAAAATGCAATAACTGCTGTAAGGGACACCATAGAAGCTGCCGCAGAAATAGGAACAGAAGCAATTACTTTATATGCTTTTTCTACAGAAAACTGGAAAAGACCCAAACTAGAGGTAAATGCTTTGATGGGTTTGTTAATAAACTCATTAAACAAAGAATTAAGTACTTTACAAAAAAACGAAGTTAGACTTAATACTATTGGAGATATAAATACTCTTCCAAATAATGCGCAAAAAACATTAAAAGAGGTAGTAAATAAAACTAAAAATAACAAAAAAATAGTCTTAACATTAGCTCTGAGTTATGGAGCTAGGGAAGAAATTGTTAATACTATTAAAAACATATCTAAAAAAGTTGTTAATAAGGAGCTTTCCATCGAAGAAATAGACGAAAAAATTATAAATAATCATTTATATACGTTTAATTTGCCCGACGTTGATTTAATGATAAGAACTAGCGGAGAACAAAGAATAAGCAATTTCCTTTTATGGCAAATGGCTTACGCCGAATTATATTTTACAAATATACTTTGGCCAGATTTTAGAAAAGAGCATTTTTATGATGCAATTATAGAATATCAGAATAGAGAACGAAGATTTGGAAAAACGAGCGAGCAAATTAAACCAGCAGAATAGCAATATATTTAAGGCTATTATTTTTACTTTTTTACTTACCTTGGTTGTTTTACCTACCAAAGCACAAGTACTTAATGACTCTACTGCAGTTGTTAAAAAAGATACCATTACAGTACAAGAAAATATCGTGTATGAAAAAGGCAAAGAATATATACTTGGCGGTATCTCTATTATTGGATTACAGAAATTTACAGAATCTACAGTAAAAGTTTTTACTGGTCTAAAAATAGGACAACCTCTAAAATTACCAGGAGATAAGTTAACTAGTGCCATTAAAAAACTATATGAAAGTAAGCAGTTTAGCACAGTTGATGTTTATTTAATCAGAGTTGACGGCAGCACCATATATTTAGAGTTTGATGTAAAAGAATTACCTCAATTAAACGAAATTAGCATAGCAGGAATAAGAAAAAATAAATCAAAAGCATTAAAAACTGAAGCAGAGCTTAAAACTGGAGCTATGGTTACAGATAATTTAATTGTTACTACAAAAAACTATTTTAAAAAGAAATATACAGACAAAGGGTTTTTAAAGACAAAAGTAAGTATAGACACTAGAATAGATTCCTCAGATATTAATGCCGTTAATATGAATATTTACATAGATAAAGGCTCTAAAATAAAAATAAAAAACATCAATTTCCAAGGAAACAAATCTCTTACAGATGGTAAATTAAGATCTGCAATGAGTAATACTAGAAGAAAGTTTTTAGGAAGATTCTGGAAGGGTTCTAAGTATGTAGATGATAAATTTAAAGAAGATCTAGAAAGTATATTAGACACCTACAGTAGACTTGGCTATAGAGATTCTAGAATTTTAGCGGATTCTATATCTTGGAATGAAGACAACACCATCAATATAGACATAACATTAGAAGAGGGTAGGCAATATATATTCGGAGACATTATTTATGTTGGAAATAAAAGTTATACAGACCAACAATTAAATACACTTCTAAAGATAGAAAAAGGAGATGTTTATAACGGTTCTGTTCTTAAGGAAAGAATTACTGGAGATGGTAGCCCTAGCTCAGATGATATTCAAACACTCTATCAAAACAGCGGTTATTTATTCTCCTCTGTAAATGCAGTAGAAACAAAGGTTGTAAATGATTCCATTACTGTTGAAATTAGAATTAGAGAAGACGAAAAAGCTACCATAAACAAAGTAAGTGTTATTGGAAACGACAAAACCAATGATTTTGTTATCTATAGAGAATTAAGGGTAAAACCTGGTTCTTTATTTAGTAGAGATGCAATTATTAGATCTATTCGTGAAATTGGACAACTTGGCTATTTTGACACCAATGTAACACCAGATGTAAAACCAAACTACCAAGATAAAACTGCGGATATAGAGTTTACTGTGATAGAAAAGGGAGGAAGTCAAATAGAGCTTCAAGGTGGTTATGGTGGAGGTTCATTTATTGGAACATTAGGATTGTCTTTTAATAATTTTTCTGTTAGAAATATATTCAAAAAAGAAGCTTACAAGCCTCTTCCAATGGGTGATGGGCAATCTTTATCTTTACGACTACAAACCAGTAGAACTTTTAATACCTATAGTTTTTCCTTTACAGAGCCTTGGTTTGGTGGTAAAAAGCCTCAATCTTTATCATTCTCGGTATATTCTTCCAAGCAATTTCAGTTAAATAGACAAACTTTTGACGTAGATAGAGATAGAAGTTTAGAAATTGTTGGTGCTTCTGTAGGAATTGCCAAAAGATTAACCTGGCCAAGTGACTTTTTTACATTATCACAAACATTTAGCTATCAAAGTTTTGGATTAAATGATTATCAATTTAGAGTTGGTACAGATATTTTAAATGAAGGAGATCTAAATAACCTAGCCTATAATATTAGCTTAAGTAGAAATTCTGCTGGACCAAGTTTAATATTTCCAACCTATGGGTCTACGTTTAGTATTAGTGCAAAAGCAACCGTACCCTACTCACTATTTAATAATACAGATTATCAAAGTTTAGATCCTGCAGAAAGGTTTAAGTGGTTAGAATACTACAAACTATTATTTAAAGGGAAATGGTACAACGGATTTACTGATAAATTAGTCTTAATGGCTAATGCAGAAATGGGGTATTTAGGCTTTTATAATGATGAATTAGGAAGCACTCCTTTTGAGCGTTTCTTTGTCGGTGGAGATGGTATTGCTCAATTTCAATTAGATGGTAGAGAAAGTGTTGGATTAAGAGGATATGAGAACAACAGATTATCTTCTATAGAAGGAGGTACTATTTATAATAAATTTCAATTAGAACTAAGGTATTCTATCACAGATAAGCCCTCTGCATCTATTTATACCATAGGTTTCTTAGAAGCTGGGAACTCTTATGACAATTTTACTACCTTTAATCCGTTTAACCTCAAAAGGTCTGCTGGTTTAGGTATACGTATTTTTATGCCTGCATTTGGATTATTAGGAATTGATTTTGCTCACGGATTTGATCCTTTACCAGGTTCAAACATTAAATCTGGATGGCAAACTCACTTTATCATAGGGCAGCAGTTTTAATTAAAAAGAAATTAATCTTAATTTTTGAACATGATGTTTTCAAAGCAAAATAAAATGATACTAAATATCTGTTTATGTTTGTTTCTTTCCAGTAGCATATTTGTTACAGCGCAAAAGGCACAAAGAATTGCATACATAGATATGGAGTATATTTTAGACAATGTTCCAGAATATCTAGAGGCTCAAAATACCTTAGATGCTAAAGTAACCAAATGGAGAGGTGCACTAGATAAATTAAATAGGTATATAGAAAAAGTAAAAACAGACTTAGCCAATGAACGAGCTATTTTAACAAATGATCTCATTCAAGACAAGGAAGACGAAATAACACTAAAACAAGAAGAATTAAGAAGGTTAGAGTCTTTGTATTTTGGTCCAAATGGAGATATGTTTTTATTGAGGAAACAATTAGTAAAACCTGTTCAAGATCAAGTTTATAATTCTATACGAGATATTGTAATTAAAAGAAAGTATGATTTTGTTTTTGACAAATCTAGCGATCTAGTAATGTTGTATTCCAATAAAAAATACGATATTAGCGAACTTGTTTTAAATGAAATAGTAAGAGAACGAAAAATAGAGGCTAATAAAGAAAAAAGAGCAAAAAAAAGAACTCCCAATAAAGAGTTAACAGACAGACAAAAAAAAGTAGTTCTAGATAGAGAAGCTGCAATAAAAAAGAAAGAAGAAGATAGAATAGCAAAAAAGAAAAAAAGTGCAGAAGCTAGAAAAAAAAGAATCGCTGATATAGCACAAAAAAGAAAAATATTAAAAGAAAAAAAAGAAGCTGCAAGAAAGAAAAAAGAACAGGTTAATAAAGATCAGGATAATAATTAAATTAAACAAAATGAGAAAATTTAAGAGTTTACTATTAGTTGCATTTTTAACTTTAGGAATGAGTGGAATTGCAAATGCACAAAAGATTGGGCATGTAGTTTACGAAAGGGTAATTGCAAATATGCCAGAAACTAGAGCATTGCAGGCAGAATTAGCTAAAATTACTAAAACATACAAAGATGATATCGACGGTATGAAGAAAAAGCTAGATGACAAAATAAAAAAGTATACGGCAGAACAAGCACAACAGACAGAAGACACTAATAAGCAAAGAGCACAAGAGGTACAGGTAGATAATTCTAGAATTCAGCAAGCTGAACAAGCTGCTTATCAAGATATTCAAGAAAAACAAAACAACAAGTTAGTTCCTATTATTGGTAAAGCGAGAAAAGCTATTAGTGAAATAGCCAAAGCAAAACAAATTCTTTATGTTCTTGATGCTTCTGCAGGAAGAAGTCTTTTGGTTTCTGAAGGAGAAGACTTATATGAAGCTGTAAAAGTAAAATTAGGGCTGTTAGCAGATGCAAAAAAACCAACTGTACCAGGTCAGAATTAATAAACACAAAAATACATTGAAAAAAAATCCTACTTTACGAGTAGGATTTTTTTATTTTTACAAACTTATGAATTCAATTGAAGATAAGCCTATTGGTTTTTTTGATTCTGGCGTAGGTGGTACATCTATCTGGAAAGAGGTACATCAACTGCTACCAAATGAAAGCACCATCTACTTAGCGGATAGTAAAAATGCACCCTATGGTAAAGAATCAAAAGAAAAAATAATTGAGTTTAGTATAAAAAATACGGAGTTTCTTCTTAATAAAAATGCAAAAATTATAATTGTAGCTTGCAATACTGCTACTACAAATGCTATCTCAATTCTTAGAAAGAAATATGATATTCCTTTCATAGGAATAGAACCAGCTATTAAACCTGCTGGATTGATTACAAAAACTAAAAAAATAGGGGTATTGGCTACACAGGGAACAATACAAAGCGATCTCTTTGAACAAACATCTTCAAGTTTAGATACCACAATTGAGATTATAGAACAAGTAGGAGAAGGACTGGTTGATCTAATTGAAAAAGGTGAGATAGAATCTAAACAAATGCAAAAGCTTCTTTATAAGTACTTAAATCCAATGATAGAAAAAAATATAGATGCGTTGGTATTAGGATGCTCTCATTTCCCGTACCTAATACCGCATATAAAAGATATAATAGGAAATAAAATTAAAATAATTGATTCTGGTTCTGCGGTGGCAAGACAAACAAAGAAAATACTAACTAGGTTAGATATCCTCCAAAATAACAAAAACAACCTTACTCACGAGTTTTACAGCAATAAAAACACGAAAATTTTATCAGAATTACTGAATAATAAAAAAGTGAAACTTATAAAGCAAAATTTTTAAAAAGAAGCATTTATATTAGGGCATGCAGCAGCTCTAGGTTTTTTTGTAAATAGGTTAACCCCAACAGATACTTGATGAAGACCAAAGTTTGTAAGTACAATATCATTTAATTGTCTTGTATATGTGTAAGAAAACATCCATTTTTTATAATTTACTCCAATAATGGGAGTCACATAAACCAAGTCTTCAATTGGCTTAGAATCGAAACCTCTCCTGTATGACAATGCGGCCCATAATTGAGTTTTATTAAAATCTTTATATACTTTTAAATTAAAGTCTACAATTCTTTCTCCAGTAGACTCCCTCAATTGAACCATCATTGAGGGTTCAAATTGAAACATTTGATCTTGACCAAAATAGTACCCCAACGATAGTACATAATTCCTTAAATCTAAAGGTTCAAGATTGTTATTAAGATTATTCTTAGCGGACAACAGTAGGTTTTTAACGGTAAAATAGGAAGAAAAACCTTTTTTATGGTAGGCTACACTAAAATCTGCATTAAAATAACCATCACTCCTAATTATTTGAGCTACAGTTGGATCTCCAAAAAATTGCGATTGATCTACTTGATTTTGAACTGCTGTTAATGAAAGACCAAAAGAAATTTGATTAAAAATAGAGGCTCTGTTTAAATCTAAATGATAGGCGAAAGTTCCTTGAAAGCCTTTTTGTGAATGAAAACCATTACTGTCATTAAAAAGAATAAAACCAATGGCTGCTTTCTCACGAAAACGATTATGAAAACTTATAGTTTGCAAGGTTGGTGCACCTTTAATATCACCCCATTGTTGTCTTGCAGTAAAACGCAATTTACCAGTATTGCCAATACCGGCAGCAGAAGGGTGAACTAAATAAACATTGTCAGATAAGTAATCCGAGTAAATAGGTAAGGTTTCTTGAGATGATCCTTCAATAATAAAGAATAGAGAGGTGAAAATTAAAATTAAACTTTTTAATAGATTCATAAAAGTTAAAACTTAGGGGTGTAAATATATTGTTTTATATCAAATATTACCATAACATTTAACATTTAAAAGTTTTAGTTTAATGTTAAATAATTAAATTTCATGAAAGCTATCTAGCAACTAAATCTCTTTCTAGCTCCTCTAAAGATTTTCCTTTAGTTTCAGGCACAATTTTTACCATCAATAAAAAACCAAATAAAGCAATGATACCAAAAATGAAAAAGGTAAGTGCATTTCCTAAATTTGATAATTCCCAAGGAAATACCAGTTGAACCAAAGAACTTATTAAAGAATTGATAAAAGCAATAATACCAATAGCTAATCCTCTATATTTTAAAGGATATAGTTCAGATAACAAGACCCACATTACTGGACCTAATGAAAATGCAAAGCAAGCAATAAAACCTAAAATACCTATGAGTATTAAAGTAGCATTAATACTGGTAGATACTTCTAAAATAGCACCATCATTTTTACTGTAAATCTTATTTCCTAAAATATCTTTTAAATCATTTTTAAAAGCTACATCATCCTTGTAGACTTTATCTATTAAAGGAAGTAATTTTTGAGATTCAGCAAATTCTAGTTGATCTATCTTTTCTGTAGTTAATTGATAAGTTGCTTGGCTAAAACCATAAGCACACAATAATAAACTAATTGCAATTCCTGCTGTACCAAATAATAACAGAGGTCTTCTTCCCATTCTATCTATTAAGTAAATAGCTACAAAAGTAAAAATTACTGAAATTGTACTTAACAAAACTCCAGATGAAAAAGCAGCATCTGTTCCTATACCTGTCTGTTCGAATATTGATGTTGCATAAAAATAAACAGCATTTATACCAGAAATCTGCTGAAGAATTCCAACGATTAGGCCAACAACTAAAATAAAACGTAATGATGGTTTTAATAAATCTTTAATTTTTAATCTGCCCTTATTTTTATTTTCGTAAATATTTTTCTCTATGGCGGTAATTTCTATAGCTCCTCTTTCATGTCCATGTATTTTATTTAAAACTTTCTTAGCTTCTTCATAATTTTCCTTCAAATACAACCAACGTGGACTTTTAGGAACAAAAAACAAAAGCACAAAATAGAAGATTGCTGGTATTAGTTCTACTCCTAACATATATCTCCAAACATTTTCATCTGATAAAAAAGAACTATCTAAAGTATTGTATTTGTTAAAAAAATAATTACTTAAGAATGCTGCAAAAAACCCAAAAACAATATTTAATTGTTGAAGAGAAACAAGTTTACCTCTATTTTCTGCTGTTGAAATTTCTGCGATATAAATTGGCGCTAGAACCAAGGCAGCACCAAAAGCAATTCCTCCAATAATTCTTGAGATATAGAGCATTTCATAAGAGATTGACATCGCAGATAAAACAGCTGAAATAGCATATAAAAAAGCCACAAAAATGAGTGTTTTTTTTCTTCCAATAATATCACTAATTCTTCCTGAAAATAGCATGGCAAACATTGCTGCAAAGGAAGGAGCACTAACTACCCAACCAGATTGAATTTCATTTAAATCAAATTCTGGCCCTGCATAAGACATAACTCCTGAAATAATTCCTGCATCGAAACCAAAAAGAAAGCCCCCCAATGCCACTATAAAACTTATAAAAATAGAATATGATTTGTTTTTCATTATTTTATATAATTTTTTTAAAAAAGTAAATTTAGTAAATTATTGTTTGCATTGCACTAGTATTAAAAAATCAAAAAAGAGAATTCATTAAGTCTAGCATTTTAACTCCTTCTGAAACCTTCATTCAAAAAAAAAGAACAGATACTGTATAAAAAAAGAACATATGAGAAAAAATGAGAGTGGTTTAATCTATTATAAGAACACAACTGTAAATATGATATCCTAATTTTGTATGAAAGGTATTTAAAATTAAAATATCTCTACCCCCTTGATAGTAAAAAAACCAAAACTTTATTGTTTTGGTTTTTCTTATTTAAAAGTAATTCTCAATTATTTTAACATTTAATCAACATAGGGCGCTGTAATAATAACAGTTAACTTATTTAATAATCAATTATAGTTTATACTGATTGCTTATTGTTAATTTAAAAATGCTATCTGTTCATAGTGAATACTTTTTTATCTTAAGATAACCATTGTAAATACTCTAAACAATAACAAAAAAGCCTCACTAAGATTACATTAAATTACAATGTTTGTTTTTTAAATCTCCTGCTTTAATACCAAACCTGTCTTGAAATTTCTTATAAAAATAAGGCCTACTATTAATTCCAACAGCATACATAACCTCTTTAAGGGTAGGGTACCTGTTTTTAACAATTAACTCATAAGCTTTTAATAATCGAATTTCTAGTATAACATTTACAAGGCTCAAGCCGAGCTTATATTTTAAAATCTCATTTAATTTCTTTTGACCATAGCCACAAGCTTTAGATAATACAACAACATTAAAATCTGGATTTGTTAAATTAGATAGAATACATTCTTTAATTTGATGAATTAAAGTTTTAGATGAACTTTCAAAATCTATGTTAGTAGTATCAACTCCTAATATTTTTTTTCTATTTAAAGTTCTTTCCAAAGAAAATTGAACTCTTGAAATAATTTCACTTTTCGTAAATGGTTTTTCAATGTATTCATTAAAACCTAATGTGTTTTTTAAAGTTAATGATTTAAAATTGGAGACAGAAGTAATCAAAATAAAAGGAATATCTTTATAATGGTCTATTTTATTGAGCTCTTTTTTAAATTGCGCACCATCCATTTCTGGCATTCTTAAATCAGATATAATAAGATCAAAAGATTTCTCACGTACATTTCTAAGAGCTTCTTTACCATTAAACGCAAAAGTACAATCAATAAAATCTGAAAATATATCTTTTAAATAACTTATCATCTCTGTATTATCATCTACAATAAGAGCTTTAGGGTAGTTGTTAGATCCTTTAGTTTTAGTGTCTAGAGACTTATCTGGAGTTAATAATTTAAAATCATTTTGAATTGAAGATGTATTAAGAGTATAATTAGATAATTTAAAGGGAAGTTCTACTCTAAAGACACTCCCTTTATTTATTTCTGTTTCTAAAGTAATAGTCCCTTTAAGTCTTTTAGCTAATTCATCTATTAAAGATAAACCTATACCAAACCCAGCAGTTGTTCTATTTTTTTTAGTTTGATAAAATCGAGTAAAAATCTTATCTTTTTCACTTTTTTCTATACCATATCCTTGATCTTTTACCGTAATAATTAAGCTTGATTCGGTTAAGTTTATAGAAAAGTAAACAGATGTATTTGAATTTGAATATTTAATTGCATTGGAAATTAAATTGTTAATTATAGCCTTCAAACTTTCAATATCATAAGTAATAACTAAATTATGATTGGCATTAGTCTTATAATAAAAATTCATTTTTTTTATCTCAAAATCTGGTAGATAAGTAGCGGTTATTTCTTTTATAAAATCTGTTAAATTAATTGATGTCTTTTGACTACTTTCAACTGGCGACTTTTCCGCGCTTAACAAGGTTAAAAAATTATTAAGAGAAGATATCATTTTTTTACTATTCTTAATAGCAATATTTGTATATCTAATTCTTTTTTCGGCTATTAAACCTTCCTCATTGAGTAAATTTAAATATCCTAAAATTGAAGTAATAGGGGTTCTAATTTCATGAGACATGTTTTCTAAAAATTTCTCTTTAGATTCTAAAATAGTCTTTTGAGCTCTCAAAGAAACCTCTAGTCTGTATTGTTTCTTTTTTCGTTGGTTATTTATAATTATAAAAAAAGAAGCAAAAACAATTACTATAAACATTCCTATAATTATATATTGATTACGGCTTTTTACAAGTAAATCATCTTTTTTTAGACTAAGCTGCTTCATTTTTTCTAACTCTCCATCTAATTGAACATAAAAACGTTCAATATCTAGTTTCATTTTTACTCTCTCACTATTTTTAGAATTTTTTATACTATCAGATTTTTTTAAAAATTCAAATGCTTTTTTGTAATTTTTTTTAAAAGCATAATAGTTACTAATAGTCTTTTCACCTAAGTAACTTTTAAAATATGAAATTGAAGATTCATCAGAATATTCTAACTTTTTAAAATAAAAATCTACACTAGATTTATTTTTTTTATAAATAGCATATTGTAATTTATCAATTATGTGAAAATAGTCTAGGTATTCTGAAAAAATTGAGCCATTCGGCTTAATTGATTTTTCTAAATAATACTCTCCCAAGTTATAGTTCTCCAAACCATTATAAGTATCATGTAAAGCATCATAATACTCTATCTTCAATGACTCGACATCAAGATTTTTCTCTACAACCTTATCGAGAATATTTTTAGCTTCTTTAAAATTTTTTGAAGTAATTAAAATACGTGCTTGTTGAACTTTAATCAATTCTTTGAGATTTTTAGAGCGTGGATGTGCTTTAAAATCTGAAATAATTTTCTGTAGTTTAGTATTGGTTATAGTGGCTTGTTCAACGCTTCCTAGTTCAAGCAAACAATTTGTTAAGTTTACCAAACTAAAAATTTCTCTATATTGTGTCTTTTTTATGTTAGAACTACTGTATGTATCTGAAGCTTTGACATAACTTTTTATGGCTTCAGCAAATAAATTATTGTTTTGATAAGCAAAAGCGGTTATCCCATGAGATTTACCCAATAGTCCTGAATCATTTGTAAGTAATGAAATTTTTTGTTGATAATGTTTTACAGAATCTACATTATTTTTTATGGTACCAAAAAGCATTAAATCAAGAAGCGTATTTACTCTTAAAGGAGCCATTCTTTCATGATCATTGATTTGTTGGAATTGATGTTGCTTTTGATTCTTTGATAGGTGAATATATTTTTGAGAGTTTAATAACTTTAAAAAATTATTCGCAAGTTTAGAAAAGCTCTCTGGGCTAACTTTTCGTGATAAATTATAATTCTTATCATAGATCTTATTTAAAGAATCTAAACTTACATATTCTATTTTCTGCGCATTTATACTACATACAGCAAAAAGCATCAAGAAAAACACTCTAATTTTAATCATAAATAATATAATTATTTAATAAAATGGGTAGGCATAAACTTTATTTATAAAAGTACAAATAAAATAATAAAGGGAGCGAAAACGCTCCCTTTGTTAATCACTATTATCACTCTCTTTTTCACTTGCGAAATAATAATTAAATAATTATTAAAACTATTTTGTTATTTTTGCTTCATCAAAAGAACAAAAAATTAGATAAAAATATAATATCATTACAATGATATTATAACAGACCTCCTTTACATAGATGTTAATCACATCTCTATATGCTGAAAAACAGCACATTATAGAAATTAAATAATATCGTTTTAATGAAGTTATCTTTAAAAGTTGTTGTTTTCCTCTTGCCATTAGTTAGTCTTTCACAAATAAAATTAACTCAAGAAGTACCCATTGGTATTTTATTAGATTCTATAAATCATCAAATAATTTATCATACAAGTACCTCCATACATAGATTAGATCTTTCTAGTCTTAAAGTTATAAGTTCAAAAGAAATTAAGAATCCTAAACCATCAGATTTTAGTATAATTCTCAAAAGAAATAAGCTTTTATTTTTAGAGAATCGTGGAGGAGATATTTTAGCTTTAAATTCAAATAATAGTTTAGTTAAAATTGACAATTCTAATATTAGTAATTTTTTTATTGGTAGTAGTATTTTTATAAGAAACGATACTATATTTAAACACGGTGGTTATGGATACTGGACCCAATCTAACTTTTTAACTTATTTTGAAGATTTAACAAAAGAATGGCAAATCTATCCTATTTCACAAAAATCTGAGATACCTCCAGATATAGCGGCTCATACCAGTTTAATAATTGATGATTCTTATTACTTTTTTGGAGGAGCATCAATTAGTGAAAACGGATCTAGAGTTGTCTCTAGTTTAAATGAAGAATTTTGGAGCTATAATTTTAAAGAAAAGAAATGGCGTTTAGTAGGAGATTTTTTGGGAGGTCACATTATTCCTATTTATACTAGCTTTACTAAAGGAAAAAATTTATTTGTTTTAGATGAGAAAAAACAACTTTATAAAATAAATATATTAGGTAATTTAATTACAAAGTACAAAATAGCTCCAATTTTATACAGATTCATAAAAAAAATAAAACCTATCTATTATAAAGGGTTAGTATATTTTTTAGATGATTTAGGAAATATAAATAAAATTCCAATTACTGAACTCACCAAAGAAGTAGAAGAGATTACCGTATTCTATCAAAAACAAAACTTTCTTCAAATTGTTCTGATAGTAACTTTTTTCTCTATTGTATTTTTTATAATTTTTTACTCTTATAAAGAATACAAAAACAACAAGAAATTAAAATTATTAGAGAACGGCATACGATTTAAAAATAAATTTATTGAACTAGACGAACTATCAATTGCTATCATAAAAATGATTGGACCAAAAGAGGCTGAATTGTCTAAAGTATATGATTTAGTCCAAAAAAATCATTTAAGTAAAATTCAAAATGAGCGTATAAAAAATCAATTTGTAGATCAAATAAACATGAAGCTAAGTGTACTTACAGGAAAGAAAGAAGATTTTTTAATTGTATCAAAATCTAGTTTTGACAAGAGGTACAAAAAAATATCGATAAATAAATCAATATTTGGAAAACTGTTTTAGGTGCTATTGAATAGCTCAATTAATTCAATAACAACTTAAAAAATAACTTTAATAAAATTAGGCTGTTTTAATAATTTGAGTTTTTAAATCTCTCATAAATCTGTGAAAATCTACCGTAATTCTATGTCTACTGGTATTAATTTGTTTCATATGTGGGTGTGTAACTTCTCTTTCACACAATACATCTATGTTGGCAGGGCGCTTCCAAGATCCTTTTAATGCTAATGCTGCTAATTTGCTTTGTTGTTCTGCACCAGGCCAAATACAACCCAGTGGCTGAAACATCCCTATAAAGTATAAATTATCATATGTTGGGTGAAACATTTTTAGATAAAGTGGTACAGGTCCTTCACTGTAATTTAAAAACTTTTTATCGAAAAAAGGATGTGCCAACACAAAACCTGTGCAAGCAATTACTACGTCAAAATCTTCTTTACTTTTATCTTTAAAAAAGACTTTTTTACCCTCAAATCGCTCAATTTCTACTCTAGGCTTTATCTTACCATGCCTAATTTTATATAATAATTCACTATTGATTGTTGGATGAGTGGCTCCAAATTTATGATCTGGCTCTGGTAAGCCATATATTTTATTAGATCCATTATTAATGTAAGCAATAAAACCAGCCAGTAAATTACGTAAAAAAATTGGCAGAAAATTCATCTTTATAGCAAAAACATCTGTAGGTTTTCCCATTAAAAACTTAGGTATAATTCGGTAACCTCTTCTCCAACTAATGGCAGTTTTAGTACTAACCCGACTTGTTTCTACGGCAACATCACAGGCTGAATTTCCACCTCCAATAACTAATACTTTTTTGTTTGCGAAGGATGCTGCTTTTTTGTATAGATGTGAGTGTAAAAAATCACCTGTAAATTTGCCTGAATAGTTAGGATATTTTGGTTCCCAATGATGCCCATTACAAACTACTAAATCTGTAAAAATTTCTACATACTCATTTTCATCTTTAATAGTCTTTACTTCCCAATGACCATTATCAAGCCTAACACAGCTTTTAACAAGCGTATTGAATTGTATATGACGGTATAAGTTAAAGTACTTAGCATACGATTGAAAATAGTTTCTAAGTTCTTCATGTGATGGGTAATCTGAGACCTCAGGCTTAAAAGGGTAATCTTCATACTGAGATAAAGTCTTTGAACTTATAATATGAGTAGTCTCAAAAACACTAGAGTGACTCTCTTTTTCATTGTAAATCCAATTACCACCTACATCACTATTATAATCATAAGCTACCACAGATATTCCTGCTTCACTTATGTTTTTAATAGCAGGAAGTCCTGAGGGCCCTGCTCCTATAATACAAACCTGTTTAGTCAAGATGATTTCTTATTTAAATAAAAAAATTAAAGGTATGTAATATGTTTATTCTTTAATGTGAAAATTCAGAGAAATATGAATTTATGAAAGGTAGCTTTGGGAAACACAAAGTTAATGATGTTAATAAAACCTCAATAACTGATTTCCTAAAAGAACGAAACTATATTTTTAATTTAAAAGTAAGTTTATTAATAGACGAGATCGTTCTGTTAAAAATAAAAAAGTTACTATAAGAGGTTATTCAAGCAATTCAACAAGCTGTTGAAACAAAGAAAACTCAAGGATGTTCTGAAAGCTTTATAAAGGATGCTAGCGGATTGCTTTTACCAAAAACGAATTCTGATATACTGACTATGACTAATTGAGATGTCTAAATACAATCCATCTATAAACAATGAGTTCCATTTATAAATAAATTTTTTCCACATAAAAAAAGCTTTACTCAAACATACAGAAAGTATCTTTAAATTCTCTAAAAAATAGGAGATTAATTAATGTATTTCTGAAATAAAAACCCCTACTGTAAGGAGGGGTATTGTTTTTAATTTCTAGGTTTTGAAAACTGGTTCATTGTAATTATTTTACCATTTTCAAATTGAAAAGATTCCATCCAATTAAAGGCAGTAGAAGTACCCTCTGAAGTTTTTACAGAACCATTATCCCACAGAAGTACCCATTCATGACCGTTATCTCCTGTAACAGCTAAATTAACAGCAACATTGTAATCTTCTATCTCTACAGAAGAATATCCTTCAACCATAAACTTCATACAATTCTCTTTTCCTGTAATAGTTGAACCGTCTTCAATATTAAATTCTACATTGTCTGCAAGAAAAGTTCCTGCCTTTTCATAGTCTTTTTTAATAATGCTTTCATGCATTTGTTGCACTTTTAATACCAGTTCTGAATTACCCATTTTAAAGGTATCTAAATAAGTTGCCTCATAAATATAGTTTACATCGGCTTTTGTTTCTTCAGGTTTTTCTCCACAGCTTACTATTACTGCCGCAAAAAGAAATGCTACTATAATTTGTTTGATTTTCATAATAAATGGTTTTGAATTAATTAATACGAATATATAAAATTGATTGCTTTAAAGAATTAATTTTACGTGTTATTAATAGAATAAATTTGTATAATTACATAGTATTTAGCTAATTATTATCATTGTTAAAGAAAAAACCCTCCGAAAAGGAAGGTTTTTATATTGTAATAGTTAAGGTAGTTATTATAACAATCCTGCAGATTCCATTATTAAAAGAGCCGTTTCTCCTTCAATCTTAAAAAGGTTTCATTCTTAAATAAGAATAATACACCTATAATTTACTGTGATTGTAAAGACTTAAACAATACAAAACAATTGTACCCCACATCACATAAATAAAATGCGAAGAAGGAATCCAAACATATGCTAACACTAAATTTGACACTAGTAAAATACCAAGTACAATTAAAAATCGTTGTCTAACAATATAAATCTCTAAGAATTTGTTAGGTGTAAAAGCGAGGAGTAAAAATCCTATTCCTAGAACATATAATCCTAAAAATCGATAAACCTGGGTCAAATACCCACCTAATGTTGAGTTTCCTTCAATAGAAAAAAGATCAACAAAAGTCATCTGTAATCTTTCTTCATTAGCAACTTGATCTAACATCCAAGGTTCTGAGCTAAGCAACCACCTTACGCCAGATAAACAAAGTATAATACTTATTAATACTATGGGATATTTGATATAAGTAAGTGATTTCTGTTCCATTCAAAATATATTTTTATAATAATATCTCAATGTACAAAATTTTATTTTTTAAAATAAACAACTTTTATCTTGAGATTGTTATTGATAGTGATATTCATTTTTATGAATTTTTAACAAGTTTAATTGTATTTTTTAGTTCATGTTATTTAAATTAGCATAAAATAATTATCTATGAAAAAATTATTAATCGCAACCTTATTTGCTATATTTACACTATCAGCTAATGCTCAAACTGAAGAAGTTGTTGAAAATAAATCAGAAATAATAACTACTATTCATCTTAATTTTGAAACAAGTATAAAAAAGATTGAAGATGTGAATAGTGTTAAAAAACTACTTTATAATGTTAGAAAAAATAGAGAAACTAATAAATTTAAATTAGCAGCTAGCTCAATTGCACTTGATTATAACAAAGAACATCTTGAATATTATGAAATAGCAAAGAGATTAATGTCCAAAGAAAACTAAACTCTGCTATTCAATTATTGGGTTTTAAGTTAGCTTATTTTTAAAGCTCTAGTTTTAAAAAAATTTACTTGCTATGAAAAAAAAAATGATACTATTATTATGTTTTTTAACAACTATTTTAAATGCCCAACAAGATTCTTTTCCTCAAGATACTGATAAAAAAAATGAAATCACGTTAACTCCATTAGTCCTTTTAGTCTCTGGCTGGGCAGATATATCCTATGAATATTTAATTAATAACAAATCTTCTTTTGGTGTTGATGTCCAATTCAATGATAATAAAAAAATATTTGATAGTGACGGAGATAGTGTGCCAAACCGAGATTACAGAAATTTCTCTATTACCCCTAATTATAGAGTATATTTCTCTAACAAATATGCAAGAGGTTTTTTTGTAGAAGGTTTTGGAATGCTTCATAGATATAGAGGTTACTTTTATACCGGTGTACCTTATTCTGATGACTATGTTCAAACAAAAAAATTAACAAATTTTTCTATTGGAATTTCTTTAGGTAATAAATGGGTAACTAAAAAAGGTTTTGTTGCTGAAATATTTGGTGGACTTGGTAGAAACTTATTGAATTTTGATGATAAAGATCCAAGTAATCTTGCTTTAAGAGGAGGTATTTCATTTGGAAAACGATTTTAATAAAAAAAATCATTCGATTTATGTTGAATTTATCCATCCTTACTATTGCATAGTATAAAGTGTATTTGCGTTTAATTGGCTATCTGTTAGTTCATTTATAACTTTTACTACACATCATCATAAACAAAGCTAATCTCAAAGAATTATAAAGTATTTGTAGCGTTATTACCGCCAGTTTAATATATATTTGATTGTGAACTTATGGTAATTAACAACCTCAGTATAGATAATATCAAATAAATAACACTCAACCAATACACTTTTAAAACATTTTTTATGCCTTGAGCTAATAGCTTAGGACTTTTTTTAATTTATTTTTTTATAACATAGACTGCAATCCATACTTTTTATATTTTAGGACTAAAGATTCATACAGTTTTTAGACAGGGTTAGACTTTCTCTTTACCTCTAATTTGGAAATGTTATAAATGAGTAGCTCCAGGGTTATGACTCATCTCACGAAGATAAAACCCATAATAAAAGTGATCTTATTTAAACAAGGGTTTGAGATTAATAAATGTTAGATTTTATTTTTGAGATTTTCACTGTCACATTTACAGAATGATAGAATAATTATCCGCCAGAATTAGCATCAGGCACTATACTTGTAGCAAATAACCCTACAAATAAAGAAGCGAAAGCGACTACCCCGAATGACTTTAAAATTGAAAACTTTTTAACTCTCACTTGTGAATTTCTTCCTTTAAAACTGTTTTAAGTATTTCCTTTATTTTTTAAAATTATTTTTCTTTTGTATTTAAAAACCAATCGACCTTTAACTTTTGTTTTATCTACCTTTTCAAACTCAAACTTTTGTTTTTTTTCAATTGCAATAGTATTAATATCTATTGACTTATAACTAAAGTAACTTTAAAATAAAATTGAAAATGACAGTAAAAACATAAGTTCTTTCATAATTAAATCGATTTACTCAAAATATAAGAAATGTAAGTTTAGCCTACCTAACAGGTTAAGAAATAGCTCAATTGACGGAGGTATATATACCTATGGTTGAGTAAGTCCTTTAAATTACTTTTTTATTATTTCTCTTATCCGCAATAAATAAGATTCTGTCAAATTTTTAAAATAAAGCGATATTGAGAACAGGAAGATTACTTTGGCATCTTAAATCGTTCAAAAACTGTAGCTGAAATCTCTGAAGCTGCATCACGAATTTTCGCAGCTTCCATATAATCAATCTGAGAGAAGAAGTGCTTAAAATGAGAATGGTCTCTAAATTCAAGAAGTACAACCTTATCGCTTACATATCAAAAGACAAAGCTTGCGGTTCTTCATCGGATGCGTGAATTATCACCTTTTCTCTCACAAAAATAGGTGTAGCGAGATCAACATAGCGTGAATAACCAACGAGGTCGTTAATAGCAAATTTAGCGAAGACAAGTGTGGGCATAATCTAATTATTTTGAAGTAAAGATAGAAGGAATTGATAAATAGTGTAAATTCCAATAAAAGATGAAAAATTTAACCTACTTAAGAGGTTTAGAAATAGCATAATTGAAAGAAAAGGATATGCTTATAGTTTAGATAGTTTTTTCTTTTTCAATAAAAACATTATATTTGCGTAAAAATTAAATATTATGAAAAAAGTATTAATGGTTGCAACAGTTGCAATATTTGCGTTTACGAATGTAAATGCACAAGAAGTGAAATTTGGAGTAAAAGTTGGTGTGAATGTTGCATCAATTTCGGGTGATGATGCTGAAAACGAGGAAGGAAGAACATCATTCCATATTGGAGGTGTAGCAGAAATTATGATTTCTGAAAATTTTTCTATTCAGCCAGAATTAATGTATTCATCTCAAGGTTATTCTTTTGCCAGTTCTGAAACTTTTGGTGGTGATACATATGATTATGAAGAGACTGGTAAATTAGACTACATTAATTTACCTATTATGGCAAAATATTATGTTGCTGAGGGATTTAGCCTTGAAGCTGGTCCACAAATTGGATTTCTTATGTCTGCAAAATTAGAGTCTTATGACAGTGAAGACGGTAGTTATAGTGACGATATTAAAGAATTGTTGAAAGATATAGACTTCGGATTAGGTGTTGGCCTGGGTTTCAAAATGGATAATGGTTTAAACTTTGCGGCACGTTATAACATAGGATTATCTAGCATTAGTGAAGATGATGAGTATTCTATTCAGAATAACGTATTGCAGGTTTCTGTGGGATTTATGTTCTAATAAATAGGACTAAAATGGAGGTAGTTCAAGTTTGAAGGTGATGATTTAATTTGTCTTACTATATCATACAATGAACTTGATAATTTAATTAATTACAAAATTTGGAAAAATAAAAACTCCTTGACTTCTCAAGGGGTTTTTTTTGAAGATAACTCTATTGAAATATCGAACTTAAGTTTTACACCAAGAGATTTTTCAGAAACAATTTTAATAACAAGGACCATATCAAAAGACAAGAATTTACATCCATTAGTGTTACCTTTATTCGTTATCTCAATCCATTAATATTATATCTGGATACGAAATTCCAAACTAATTCAGATGTACTCTGATCTTGGAAATTGGTGCTGAACCAAACATGTTCTCCTCCTATAAATTTATAATGCTCAACAGAAACTGAGCTATCTCCTTGGTCATAGACATAACGTTCAATATTATTATCACTTGTTATAGTAGGAGTTAAATTTGTATTATTGAAGTTAATCCAATGGTCTAATGTACTTTGTACAGAATTCCAGTCAGTACTCCCATTATAGGAAACAACACCATCAGAGGTTCCATGAAGATGTACTACTGGCATAGGATGACTGGTAGATCCTGTACAATCTAACATTGTTCCGGAAACAGATGCCACCGCAGCAATTAAATCACTTTTATAATTCGCAAGCCCGTATGCCATCATACCCCCGTTTGAGTATCCCGCAGCATAAATTCTTTCCATATCTACATTATACTGAGACGAAATCTCACTAATTATAGATTCAACAAATCCTACGTCATCAGCAGTACTTTTATTGTCTCCGCCTGTTGGGCAAGGATTCCAATGGGAAGAGCCATCTAAGCAACTACCTTGGGGATAGACTAAAATAAAAGTGTCAACTTCTGCCAATGAGCGCATATCTGCTTCTTGCATATAATCACTTGCACTACCACCAAACCCATGAAAATTAAGCATTAGTGGAACAGAAGATGTTCCATCATATGAATCAGGTATGTATAAAACATATTCTCTATTGATACCATCGTAAACTATGGACTGTACATTATTATTTAAGGAACATCCCTCTGGATTTTTATTATCATCTTTTTCACAGCTACTAAAAATCGTAAGTAAGAAAATAAATAGTAAAATTGATTTTTTCATCTGATTATATTTTGTTTTTTTTAACGATGACTTCTTTTTATTATTGTGCATAAATAAAAAAACGGTTACACTATATAATAGTATAACTATTTTATTGTTATGGTAGCGAGAGTTGGATTTATTTAATAAAAAAACTTATCTCTAAAGATTATTTATAATCTCAGGATTAATTTTCTGTAAATCTTCAACAAATTTAGTTTTGTGTTTTGGAGAGATTATTAATTCGTTAAACTTACCATATCTGATTTCTATTCTATCAAATGAAGCAGCAGGAGAAGAAATGATATTTGATGATTTAGAAACTTTTTTCATCTCCCCAATATTTACAGGGCGATATTTAATAAATCCACATTTTATATAAAGTTTTTCATTCTGAATCTTGTAAGTGGTATAGAAAAACATATGTAATATTAATCCAAATAAAATGATCAGAGCTAAAGTCATTAAGAACATATTAGTGTTAAAACCATCGTTAATATAGTTAGAAATTAATGGCCCAAAAAAAACTATAAATACAACGCTTAATAATGTATATGATACTTTAGAATAATAAATCATTCAATTAAAAATTAGATGTAAATATAAAAAAACGGTTACACTTTATAAAAGTATAACCGTTTTATTGTTTTAGTAGCGAGAGTTGGATTCATTTCTCCACGTTGTTCCGCAATGGGCTAAAGAAATACTCCTGTTATTTCTTTAATTGGTCAAGTTCATCAATCATTTCATCAATCTTTGTAATTAATCTACCGTAGACCAAATAATTTGATAATCTAAAAGAAACAATACCAATAACTGACAAGGATACTAATATCATTATAGATTTAATTAATAATTGTTTTGAAGAATACGTGTCTAAAATAAAATTTTCCATATTTGATTCAAAAATAAATATACAAAGTCCTACATATCCAAAAAATGGTAAACCAATGCCTAAAAGACGAGTAGTAAATCTCACATTATTTTTTATCATTTCTTGAAGTTTACCCAAATATTCATAGCAAGATTGGCTTGTATTTATAGTGTTTAAAAACTTTAATTTTTTTCTATTTAAAAAAAATAACGACAGTATTAATGCAGATATATACAATCCAAATAGGAGTTTTGATTTTATTATGAAAAAGATTAAAATTATAATTGACAGAGGGATCATACTCCAATTGTCTTTTTTTGAGACCGATTTTAATTTATCGACTGTTAATATTGATTTTTTAGTATAGAGATCATCTATTACAGGAGGAATTAAATATTTTTCATCCTGAAATCCTTTTGACCATAACTCTTCTATTGATTTATCCATTTAATTGTTTTTTTATTCGTTTTTTTATTCTTGTTATTTTTACTCCAATTGAATTACTATTTATTCCTATTATCTGAGAAATTTCTTTATAAGTCTTCTTTTCTAAATAGAGAAGAATGATAGCACGGTCAATTTCTGACAACTTTTTTATTTCTTTATAGAGTCTTGAAATGTCATTAGAGTAATCTTTTGACTCTTCATTTTCATCAGATTCATTAGAAAATTGATTATAATTTTGCTCAAAATCATATGCATCATTATGTTTTTTTTGTTTTCTCAATAAGGAAAGACAGACATTTAGAGCTATTCTATAAACCCAGGTAGACCACTCGGATTTATTTTTGAAATTTTCTCTACTTTTCCATATTTGTAAACAAACTTCCTGGTAATAATCTTCATAATCCTCTTGAGAATTAGAATAAGCTCTACAAATTTTGATAATTATTCCTCTATAGGGAAAGATATTCGTTTTATAAAAATCTTTACTCATATATGTGTTTTCTTATTTAGTGTCAATACTTTAATTTTATTACACTTAAGTTTAGTTTTAAATAATAATAACAGGTTTATAAAAGAAATATAACGTTGCTTAAAAGTAGTATATTCCGTAACAGAAATTTCTCTATTACCCCTAATTATAGAGCTGTCTCTTATACACATCTGACGCTGCCGACGAAGAGGATAGTG
>OJCB01000094.1_pt1 | contig 37582 bp, 28 predicted proteins | sample 1591501 | NCBI WGS metagenome assembly OJCB01 (sample SAMN05416813, study PRJEB24817) | seawater metagenome | isolation source: Sea water | place: Canada:Atlantic | collected 2013-07 | reverse complement strand
GATCTACACTATCCTCTTCGTCGGCAGCGTCAGATGTGTATAAGAGACAGCACCCCACCTGTGCTAATCTACCCCCGTCATGAGAATCTCTCCCATCCTTGCCGAAACCCTAACGGTCCTTTCCCTGTCCCTTCTCTCCGCCACTCTACCCGCCGACGACTGGCCGGGATGGCGTGGCCCGTCTCACACCGGAAGCCTGGAAGGCGGCGACTACCCGACCGAGTGGAGCGTCGATACCGTTCTCTGGAAAGCGCCGCTGCCCGGCAAAGGCGCGGCCAGTCCGGCGGTCTGGAAAGACCGCATCTTTGTGACCTCTCCCGAAAACGGAATCGACACCGTCTTCGCCTTCGATCTCGACGGCAAACAGGTCTGGAAGACGGCCTTTGGTGAGGAAACTCCGGGCAAGCACAAGAAGCTCGGCAGCAGCAGCAACGCTTCGCCGGTCACGGATGGCAAGGCGGTCTACGTTTACTTCAAGAGCGGGACGCTCGCGGCGCTGAAGATGGATGGCTCGGTGCGCTGGCAGCGCAACCTCGTCGAAGACTTCGGCAAGCAGGAACTCTACTGGGACCAGGGGAGCTCTCCGGTGATTGTGGGCGATCTGCTCATTCTGCCCCGTCTCCATGCGGGGAATTCCTGGGTCGCTGGCTTTGATCTCACCAACGGGAAAGTTCGCTGGAAGACCGAACGCAACTACGAGGTCCCGGCGGAGAACGACAACGGCTACACCACGCCCGTTCCGATTCGCCACGGCGATCGCGACGCGGTCCTGGTCTGGTGCTCCGACCACGTCACCACCTACGCCGCCGACAATGGCGAACTGCTCTGGGAGAGCGGAGGCTTTAATCCCAAAGGGATGAAACTCTGGCCCCACATCGCGACGCCCGTCGTGGTCGATGACGTCGCCGTGATTCCCGTAGGACGTGATGATCGCAAGCAGGCCTCCGTTCATGCTTTGCGTCTTGGAGGCGAAGGCGATGTCACCAACACTCACCGGATCTGGGACACCGACGATTTTGGCGTCTATGTCGCCAGCCCCATCGCCTACGAGGCCCGAGTCTACCTGCTGCGCCACAAAGGTGGGGTGGTCTGTCTCGATCCCCAAACCGGCAAGCCGCACTGGGAGGCGGAATTTCCCCGTGCCGCGGATGCCTACTACGCCTCTCCCGTGATCGCCGGAGGCATTCTCTACGCCGCCCGCGAGGACGGAGTCGTCTTCGCCGCCAGGGTTGGAGACAAGTTCGAATTGCTCAGCGAGAATCCGATGGGCGAACAGATCCTCGCGTCGCCGGTGCCCTTCGACGGGAAGCTTCTCCTTCGCAGCGAAGGACATCTTTTCTGCGTGGAGTAGTGGAAACAAACTTCGCCTTGGCCAGCGAGCCACTGCTTGTCATACCGGACCTCTTAGGGAACGCCCCCCCCAGGGGGCGGATCGTTCATTCTCTGTGATAAAAAAGCTTCCCTTTCTATTTCTCCGGCCCATAGCCCTTCGAGCCGTCGAAGTAGACACCGTCCACATCAACGCCTTTGGGCGTGCGCGGGTCACCGTTCAGCCCGAAGTAGACGATGCGGCAGTTGTTGCCTTTGCTTAGATCGTTTCGTTTCTCACTGATTCGAACGCTCAAGGTGTGCTCCTGAGTCGGGTCGAGTCCATCGCGCAGGATGTAGATTCGGTTCAGGTGCAGTTTGAAGCTGTTCTTTTCGACGAACAAATCCTGCTCCACCCAATCGGAGCCATCAACGCTGTGTTCAATGATCCCCGCGTGCGGTCCGGCGATCACCTGGATCGCGACCGCGGAACCTTTGAAAGGGAGCTCAAAGCTATCGCCTGGGTTGTATCCGATTAACTGCGGCCGCTCATTCCAGCCCTCTCGCACCTTTCCCCCTTCGACTGAAGCGTCGTAGTCGGTCTCAACCGCAAACCCCTGCAGTTTTTTGGCGATTCGCGGCGCAAAAAGTTTGCCTTCGCTATAGGAAGCCGGATCCAGTTTCTCCGGCATCGCATGAGCGACGACTGGACGGGGTCCATCCGACCACGCTTCATTGAGCAGCCGCTCGATGCTGTCAGAATAGAGTTGTTGTCCGAATTCAGAAGGATGCACGCCCTTGAAATCATCCTTCCAGGTGAACTCTCCTCGCTTGATGCGCTCGTGGATCTCCTTGGTGATATCCAGTGTTGGCACTCCGTAGTGTTCGGCCACCTGGTCGAAACTCTGAATCACTTCGGGCGTTTTCCCGTTCTCGTAATCTTCGAGCTTTTCCACGCAGGCAAAATGCATCATGACGATGTCCATGTCAGGGTTAGCCTGACGCGCACGCCGCACAATACCCTCCATGCCGCGAACACTTTGGTCTGCGGTTCGCAGGATGGCCACATCGTTCACTGCGGCTTCTTCGAACATCAGATCGACTTTGCCTTTTTGAATCATATCGCGCTCCAGTCGAAACGAGCCATACATCGTTCCGGTGGAACCGACTCCGGCGAGGATGAAGTTGAACTCCGTTTCCGGGAAACGCTGCTTGAGGTTTTCCATGACCTTCTTTCGCCAGCTCATTCCGGTAATGGAGCCACCGACAAAGGCGACCGTGCCCTTCCTGGTTGTTTCGAAAATGTGCTGCGAATTCTTCAAGCCGTCGTGCATGGCAAACCAGTTCTGTTGCAAAGGTCCGCTGTAGTTTTGCCAGGGGTAAGACGGTGAATCCGTTTCTGCGGTCGGTTGGGCAGGAGCCGCTTTCTTTTTGGCCTTCGGTTTCGGTTTCGCTGCCGGTGGTGACGCTGCCGTTTTCCGAGGCGGCGCCGGCAGGGTTTCGTCCCAGGCCGTGACCGCCTTGCGCATAGTCGCTGCTTTCTCAGGGTTCTCGGCAATGACGTTCGTGGTTTCGTTCGGGTCATTGGCCAGGTGATAGAGTTCGTCACCCTCACGTCGGTTCACATGATATTTCCAATCGCCGTGCAGGGCAGTCGAATCCTGCTTCTTCCAGAAGAGATAACGTTCCGGATTCCAAGTCTCGCCGAGCCAGGCATCGGCAGCATTGAGTCCCTCGAACTGATCCTTGTCATAAGGCGTTCCGGTGAGGTGACATACGGTGGGCAGGAAATCCAGGCCGGAGAGAATGCTGGTCTCGTTGATCGTATCAACCGGCACCTTGCCCGGCCAACGGACGATGAAGGGAATACGCACTCCTCCCTCGTACATCTCGTGTTTGCCACCACGAAATCCATTCGCCCATCCCATCATGTTGGCGCGGGTGGTGTCACCGACCTGGTTGGCTTTTAATGTATTGAGCGTGTTCCTGGCGGGCCCCTGATCGCTGGTTAAGACCACGATGGTATTCTCCGAAAGCCCCAGTTCATCCAGCTTTTTCAGCAAACGACCAATCGCTGCGTCGAGACTCCAGACGTCGGCGAGGTAGTTCCTCATGCAGGTATCGACATCGATTCCCCATTCCTCTCTACAGATGTCGAACTTGTTGGTCTTCATGTAGGGACCGAAGAGGGATTCATCAACTTTCAGATCACTGAACTTCTCGGCAAACACTTTATCCGACGGAATGCTGAAGTGGCTGATGTGGGCCCACACGTTGACATAAAACGGTCCGTCCTTGTGGCGCTGAATAAAGTCGATCGCCGCCTCGAAGGTGTTGTCGTCGCGCCCCTGGGTGCGGTCCTTCACGGACTCGAGCACTTTGATCTCGTCGATGCCATAACGTGATCCAGAAGCCGGAGGAACCCTTTCCGATGCCTTCCCTCCCCCCTCTCCGGGACCGATGTGCCACTTGCCGAAATGCCCGGTGGCATAGCCATTTTCATTGAGAAGTCCGGTAATGGTCGGACGACCATTAAAGCCGTAGTCGCCGACTCGTTTCTCGAAACTGCGTGGATGTCGGCTGGTCATGAAGCCAACCCGGCTCGGCTGACAGGTTACGCCGGTGGCGTAGTAGCGCGTGAACCGCGTCCCCTCTTTGGCGAGGCTGTCGATGTGGGGAGTCTTGGCGTAGGGGTGGCCGTAGCAGACCAGGTCCCCGAAGCCGAGATCATCTGCGAGGATGAAGACAACGTTTGGTGGCCCGCCATTGGGGGGCCCGCCGTCGGGTTTTTCCTGAGCGTCAGCGAAGGGCGCCGATAGGAGGAGGGTGAGAATGAATAGGCTGAGAGAGCCAAGGGGTCTTTTCATAAGATTCAGTCGGTAAATTTGATCACGCGGCAAAGATTTCAGTTCTTCGTGACGGTCACGTCTTTGGTTTCGAGGGTGCCCCAAATGTGGCCAATACCGCATTTGATGACTTCGTTTCGGAGGCGGTCGTCTTCGATCGTGAAGGTTTCGTCATTCACACGAATCGTCGCCACATTGTCGGCAAAGGTAACGCTCGTGGTATGCCACTCTCCCGCTTCGGCGTGATGTTTTTCCGTCGTGACCGTCGCCTTCTTTTTCTTGGAGCCAGGAATGCTCGCGTAGGTCACAAAACTGATCACATCGTTGGTGGCATGGTCCTTGGTCGGTCTGCCATTGATAAACACCTTGAAGAGGTGCGTGGGCTTACCGTTCTCTTCCGTCTCAAAAACAAGATTAATCTTCTGAGGTAGGTCCCGTTTCCATGAGAACGAAAAGGTGCCGTCAGTGAAGGGCACGTGGTAATACGTGATCGGCCCATGCGTATTGTGTTCGTGGTATTCCTCTTCGGTGCTCACGACTTTCCGCACGCCGCCTTCCTCGCTAACATTGCCCCATTTTATGGTGATCTGTTCACCGGCAGGTTGGATCTCTTGCGCGGAGGTAATAGTTGCCGACACGAGAAGGGTCAGTGGAAACAGGCTAAGGTAGCGACTTGTTCTTTTCATATTATTTCTCCAATCGAATGGTTCCCAGCTCGACGACGATTTCACCCTCAGTCGGAACGGGAAGCGCAACACCAATCCGCCCCTCCGGAGTCCACTTCGGCCAGGCAGTCGACTCGGTGCCCCTGATGATATACTCATGCCACTGCCCATCAGCAGTCGGCTTGAAAGGCAAATCATCGCCCTTCCAGGCGGTATCGCGCAACACCGCCCGACCCGCGCCAACTGACGTGCCGCCGCTAATTTTCATCTCAAAACGGAGCGCTGAATATTTCTCCGTATCCACATCCATGCCTTTGTAGAGAAGAGGCGGCGTGGCTCCGGCTCTCACTGTCACTTTGCAGATTCCGTTTTCGATCACGGGATCGGAAACCAGGTCTTTGGTCTTCGCCTTATGAAGCTTTCCGTCAAAATTTTTGGATTCAAAATCCAGCACAATATCATCAGGCAGGTTGGCCGGCGAACCGAGCTGGTCTCGTAGCGGAATAAAGTAATCCGGATTCTGGTTCACCACTTCGGATTTCCAATCATCGAACACCGATTTCATGGCCGTATATTTTTCCGGCATCTGCTCCGCGAGGTTTTCAGTTTCGCCCAAATCATCCTTCAAATTGAACAGCTCGTCTTTGTGTTCGGTGGACCATTTCTTATCACCCACATACTTGAACGAACGTAGCAGCTTCCAATCGCCGGAGCGGAAGGCTTCCTGGCGCAGATAGTTTCCGCGCCCGCCCCAGTCCCGGCGACGCCAACCGAAATCGCGTGGCGATTCGGTTTCCTCCAGCAGGTTAATTCCGTCCAGAACACGACCCTCCGGCACGTGTTTTAATGCCTCAGCAGCAGCGAGCACGGTGACCGAGGCATCCATCATGATGGACGGCTGGTCGCTCACGGTTCCGGCCGGGATCTTGCCGGTCCACTGCATCAGGCAGGGAACGCGAATACCACCCTCTTCCAGGTGCTGCTTCGATTTCTTCAGCGGCCAGCAATTGCCGGATAGCATGCCGCCGTTGTCGCTGGTGAAGATGATCAGCGTGTTCTCCAACTGCCCCTGTTTTTCGAGGGTTTGGAAAATCCTGCCAATGTGCAAATCGAGATGTTCGACCATACTAACGTATGCTTTTCGACCCTCCGAGGTATTGGACTTAGGTCCGGCATCAAATGCGGTGGACGAATTGGAATCAGGATCCTGCAGCGGCGCGTGAGGAATGGACCAGGGCAGGTAGAGGAAGAATGGCTTTTCGTTATTCGTTTCAATAAACTCGAGAGCCTTATCGGTCCATAGGTCAGTCAGGTATTGCCCTTCCATATCGGTGACGCGCTTGCCGCCGGTTTCAAAAAGCATGGGACGCCCGTTGCAGTCGGCGTTCTTATTCTGGTGCTGAAAATAGCCCGTGTTGTGATCGATGATGAGCCAGTCATCGAACCCATGCGCGCCGGGCCAAGATTCCCCCAATATCTCGCCCACGTTCCACTTGCCGTAGACGGCCGTCGCATAGCCCGCCTGCTTCAGCCACATGCCTATCGTCGGATCTTGGGAAGCCACCACCCCATCCGGAGAACTGGAATAGGCCTCGGCCCATTCACCCAGACGATTAGGATAACGTGCCGTGAGCAGAGCCCGGCGCGACGGCGAACAGATCGGCGCCGCGGAATGGAAATCGGTGTAGCGCACCCCGAGCTCCGCCATTCGGTCCAGGTTCGGCGTGCGAATGGGCGTGTTGTTCGGTGCTTCACCTTCCGCCTTGGGATTGTAACTACTCAGGTCTCCGTAGCCGAGGTCGTCGGCCAACATGAAGATCACATTCGGTTGCTCTGCCGACAGGCCGACGGTTCCTAAAGCACCCATCAGGGCTGCCATGAATAAAGGTTTCATCATCATCTTTTTTCTACGATGGAGTTCTATCGTTGGGCTGGATGAGCGGTCACAATCGTCGCCTCGACTTCATCAATGTAACGGGCGACACCGGCAGACGCCTCGGGCAGGTCGGCGGCCACGATCGAAAAGACCAGGGTCTTCGTGTTGGCCGGCAGATCCATCCTCAGACTTCCTTCGTGCCAGTCGCTCGAGCCCACTGGAATGACGACACCCTTTCGAGCTTCACTAGTGACTTGATCGTCCAGTTTCTCCGTACTGCCGCTGATCTCTTCGGCTTCCATCGTGAACGCCCGCAACACGAGGAGCATCTTATACCGGTCGACCTCGCCGTCGCAAAAGAAGGAGGCGGAAAACTCCACCGCGGCATCCTCGTCCGGGACGAGGTGACTGACGTCCACGATCTGCTCGATCCGCGAGAAACGTCGACTGTCCACCGGCTCCATTTTCAGCATGGAACGGCCCTGCTTTGGCGTCACGCCGGAATCTCCTGATGTGACCACGTGAGAAGGATCACCATTCCATCGATTCAGGGTTCGAGGCACTACCGCAGACACCGGTGTGGTCGTTTGCTCAAATCCTGGATCAACCAAAGGCACGGGGATCCGCGACACCTTGGGGACTTTCGGCACCGCATAGGCCCATACCGCTGAGGTCATCACCCCGCCGAGCAAGAGCCCGATCGCAGCGGCGGCTCCGAGAGGTTGAAAACGGCGTCTCGGTGAGGAAGCCATCGAGAAACTTGGCGACTCAATGATGTCTTCCTGCTTGGATTGGGAGAGCATCACCCGCAGGGCTTGGGATTCTTCCAGGTAACCGACGAAAGCCGCCTGAAACTCAGGATCACTGTCGAGGCGTTGCGCCAGCGCGGTTTTCTCCTCGGCGGACAACTCGTCCGCCAAGTAGCGCTCAAAGAGGTCGATATCGGATTCGTTCATCATGTCGTAGGCAATTCGTTTTCGAGGCAGTGGCGGAGAGCGAGGCGAATGCGGTAAAGGCTTTTTCGCACCGCCGCTTCGCTCATCTTTCTCCGCACGGCGAGACCGGAAAGGCTGAGTTCTTCCGTGTAGCGTCCGGCGATCAGTTCCCGGGATCGTTGGGGCAGCTTGTTCAGGCAGGTTTCGAGTTGGGCCCGGCGTTCCCCCCCCTCCGCCTGTTGCGCGGGGGTTTGCACCTGTTCGAAGCTGTCAGCGACACTGTCGTAGAGCAGCGCGTCCTCCGTTGCTATTTCGCGTCCGGTTTTGCGAAGCAACTGAAGCACCTCGAGCCGGACGATTCCCCGGCACCAGGCGATCACGGATTTCTCAGCAGAGAACGTGTCCGCCTTGCGCGTGATGACGACGTAGGCACTCTGCACCGCATCCTCCGCCAGCGCATGATCGCGAAGCAGCGCGTAGGCATAAGCCACCAAAGCGTCGTGGAAACCGAACGCGGCTTTGAGCAGATTATCTTTGGACAATTCGTCGGGCATGCTGAGTCAATCGGGAGGAGTCGGCCTTCGATGGACAACTCGCTCCATGAAGTATCAACACCAGCGGACAAAAGCGGGACAACTTTTTGAAAAAAAGTTGGGCGCCACGGACCGTTCTCCGCAAAACCACCGATCAGGCCATCCCCGTCAACGTCCCCGTGCTGCTCCCGAAGCGATCGGCTTCGAGCCCCATCTTCTGGAGCATGCTGACGAACACATTGCACAGCGGCGTGTTGTTGTGTGGATTAAACGCGAGGTGTTGTCCATGATCGAACCCACCCCCTGCGAGGAGGATCGGAAGGTTGGCGTTGTTGTGGATGTTGGCATCCCCCATGTGGCAGCCGTAGAGCACCATGGTGTTGTCCAACAGGCTGCCGTCCGTCTCCTCGACTTCCTGAAGATCCCGAAGCAGTTCCCCGAACAATTCCATCTGCGCGATTTCGATCTCTTCCAGCTGTTTCAACTTCGCCTCGTCTTTGCCGTGATGAGAAAGGTTGTGGTAGCCACCGAGCGAGCGACCGTCCTCAAATTTCACCCCCGGAGTGCGCACGCTTCCGAGGAACAGCGTAATGACCCGGGTCGAATCCGTCTGGAAGGCGAGGCGGGACATGTCATTCATCATGCGCACCATTTCGAAGAACTCCTTCTTGTCCTCGGGATACTCCGGCATGGCCTCGTCCACCTTGGGTTTGGGCCGGGTTTCCCAGGCTTGCGCTTCGGTGAGCCGCTGCTCGAGGCTGCGGACCGCGGTTTGATATTGATCGATCCGCTCGCGGTCGGACGCGCTCACGCGTTTGCTCAGATCCGAGCTCTGGCCCATCACGACATCGAGAATGCTTCCCTTTCGTTGCAGCCTCACCAGTTGCGCTTCCATCGCCTTTTGGTCGCCCTGGAGAAACATTTTCTTGTAGAGCTCAGCAGCGCTCTTGATGGTGGGGATCTCGACGCCAGCCTGGGTGTAGGACAGGCTCCTCACATCGTTGATGCCAAGTGAAAGCGACCGGAAGCGGGTCTCATGTCCGACCTCGTTGGCCATCACCTGGTCGAGAGAAATACTGTTGCGAAAACTCGCCCGTCCCGGATGTGGTGCGGCAGTCAGGAAGGTTTTGTCAGCACGGTGCCCCCCGTCGACGCCGGGATGAGAAAGTCCACTGAACACGGTGAGCTGATCCCGGTGCGCCGCGATCTTTTCGAGGTAAGGCGACAGTCCATAGTCTCGTCCTGCCGCCTCCGGAAAGAAGCGCTTGGGAATGAAGCCGAGATCCTGATTGATCGCGATCATGCGCTTGGGAGCGGCCGTTGCCGAAGAGGCCCCGAAGGATTCGAGTACGGGCAGGCTCAAGCCGACACCGGCAGCGCGCAGAAAAGTTCGACGGGTGGTTTTCATGGGTCTATTTCCTCAAGAACAAGGGACTCTGAACAATTTCGTGAATGATCGTCCGCACGCCGAATTCCGACGCGCGACTCTTTTCGAGAATGGCGGAAACGTCATCGCGATCGGCGAATCCAATCGGCGCTCCCGTGGCATACACCAGGAGCTGCTCGGTGACATTGTGGGCAATGGTTTCCTCATCCTCTAACAGGAGTTTCTTGAATTGCAGGATATCGTCGAAGGGATCGCCCTGAGGCGTCACCCCGGAGGCATCGACATCCTTCCCGATGAAATGGACATACTCGTTGCCGCTTCGGCCCACGCCTTCGATGCGCTCGGATCCCTGGCCAAGTGAGCGGTAGTGGGTCCGCCAACGCCCCATGACGTCGAAGCTCTCCAGGGCGAAGCCCGGCGGATCGATCTTCTGATGGCAGCTCGCGCAGGACGCATCCTCCCGGTGCTTTTTCAGCAACTCACGAATCGTCGCCGCACCGCGGATATCCGGTTCGACGGCGGGAACGGAAGGCGGTGGCGGAGAAGGAGGATCGCCGAGCAGTCGCTCCATCACATAGACCCCGCGCAGCACCGGTGAGGTGACGGTTCCGTTGGCCGTCACTTTCAGCACCGACGCCTGAGTGAGAATTCCCCCATAGGGATTTTTCCCGGGAAGTGTGACACGTCGAAATGAAGGCCCCACCACGTTGGGAATGTCGTAGTGACGGGCGAGGCGTTCGTCGACAAAGGTGTAATCAGCGTCGATGACATTTCGGGCCGGGCCATCGCCGGCAATCAGGTCGGCAAAATAGAGGCGCGACTCTTCGATCATCGAGTTCACGAGCCACCAGTCGCCGGCGTATTCCGGGTAGAGTTCACGGTCGGGGTCAGTGTCGTTGATCTCGTCGAGCTTGAGCCAGGCATCGAGAAACTCCTTCACGAATCGCTTCGATTCCGGCTTGTCGAGCAGGCGATCGACCTCTGCGCGCAGCGTCTCGGGATCGCGAAGTTTGCCTTGCCCGGCGAGGGCGCTGAGTGACTCGTCTGGAATCGATTCACCGAGAAAAAAGGAGAGACGTTCTGCCAGGGCAAAGTCATCCAGTTCGCCCGGTTGTCCGCAGTGGAAGAGAAACTCGGGCGAAGCCAGCACCGCCGAATACGTCGCGATCATCGCCTCCGTGAAGGGTTCGCCTTCCTTCAGCAGTTGCTCCGCATAGCCGTAGAATCGATCAAACTCCGCTTTCTCCACCGGACGCCGATAGACCCGCTCCATGAACCCTGACAAAAGCTCACGAACCTCATTCAAGGGTTGTTCAGGAACCGCCACGACATGGCTCCCAGACGGTTCCAGAGGAAGATCTCCAAAGAGCGCACGGTAGGATGCCGGCGGCCACTCCTCGATAAACGGCCCTTCCACTTCGAGCCAATGGAAGGCGACTCCGGGATAGCCCTCCGGCTCAATTTTCTGAATCGTATGCGGCATCGCCGGAACCATCGGACTGGGCAGGCGCATGCAATCAAGCTTCACCATCGCCCCCTCCTCGAAGAAGGCTTCCATTTCGAACACCTCGGGCGCCTCAGGTGGTGCCTCGAACATCCCGATCGGCAGCATGCTCTGGTTGTTCGGTTCATACAGGGTGGACGAATAGACTTTGACCGGCTCGCTGCGCTTTCCAGGAAAAACGCGATCGTTCACCGGTGTCGGATAACGCCGCGTCGCATCGAGCACCAGGTTCGGATAGTGGCGCGGCTGCTTGTCCCCCTCCCAATCGACATAATCCGTCTGGCGAAGCACGGATCGTGCCTTCAGGCGAAGCTTGTAGTCACCACGGACCGGCGCTTTGAATTTTTCAAAGCCGTAGTAAAAAGGCGTGTAGGCTCCGCGAAAAATGGCGGTGGACGCCAGCTCCTTCGAAGGCTGAGCTTTCTGCTTCTCCTTTCCCAAGTCATCGAGAGGCACAAACTGAACGGCATCCGCGATGACCCAACCCTTGGCGTCCTTGTTGCTCAGCGAGACTTCGGCCATGACTGGCCCGGACTCCGAGTCATCATCATTCGATCCAAACGCAAAACGTCCCAGAGGAAACCAAAGGCCTTCGATAGTGGGCGTGACGCTTTGGTCGATTGTCAGTCGAGTTTCGCCCTCCGCATGACGCACCAGATAAGGGGCTTTCCTGGCCAGGCTCTCGCCCCCGCCGAAGCTGACCCGCACTTCGTAGGTCCCGGGTTTCGGCAACGCGGCCTTCCATGTGATCGCGTAGGCGCCCGAGCCCTTGTTGTCGTCAGCCAGGTAGTGGGTCCCGACATGGTTGGAGCGACGGGTAGACTCGCGCCAAGGCCCAGTGAGTTCCGCCGCGGCGTTGTCAACGATGACCCCCACGGATTCAGCCTTCTTGACCGGGGCAAAGCCTCGTTTCTTGAAGGAATACTCGTCATTAATTTCCAGGCCCTCCAGCGCGAGGGAAAATCGCGCCCAGCCGCCATTCCCCCCACCAGCCCACATCCGACCTTCCTCGCGGGCGTAGTAACGATTCGACTTGGGCTGGGGTTTTGCCGCGGGGAACTCGAGTGCGCGACGAAGGGCAAGCTCGGCCGCATCGAGATACGCGTCGACCTGGACATGGGACACATCGAGAGCGCTCCCCACTTTCGCGAATCCGTGGACTTCCCCATCCAGAGGCAACTGGTCCGCCACCTTGAGGGTGGGATCGTGCAACAGGTCGCGCAGCACATTCTGGTATTCAAACCGGTTCATCCGTCGCGAAACCGAACGCCCCTGCCGGGCGTAGGCGGCCCGCTGGACTTCCAGGATGCGACCCGCCAGGACCTCCACTGCTTCCGCGCGTTCCGCATCGCCCAGGCGACTCTTCTCCTTCGGCGGCATTTCCCCCGCCGCCAGAAGATCGTGAACTTTCACCCACCGCTCGGTGAGGTGGGCATCCTCGAGATCAAACTCCAGGGAAAACAAATCCAATCCACCCTTGGGATCCAGATCATCGTGACAATCTGCGCAGTGATTCTCAATGACCCGATTCAACGCTTCCGGCATTGGATTGCCGAAGGACACTGAGGCGGTGAGCATCCAAGAGAGCAGCACAAGCAGACCGGTCCGCTCCATGCGGGAGCGCCTGTCGAGGAACTGCTGGATGATAGAATTACAAGGGGGCATGCGTGCTTTACTTTAATAAGGACCACTCGGGACCCTTTGGACAAACTTTTTCAGCTGGCGCATGATCGCGTGATAGCATGGGAACAAGAATCAATTTTTCAAAGAACCGATCAAAATCGAAGGATACTGCTTCGTTCCCTCTGGCAAACCGGTGTTGGGTATGAATACGATAAGTAAATGAATCAAAAACCGTGATATGAGAATCGTTCTAGCCATCGCATTATTACTGAGTTCGGCTGCCGGTCAGGCTCAGGAGAAAACCGTCACCATCGGCCTCATCGGCGATTCCACGGTCGCGGAACAATCGGGTTGGGGCCCAGCTTTTGCAGAACGGTTTGGCGGCCGCGCCACGATTCTCAACTACGCGAAGAATGGCGCTACCCTGCAAGCCTTGTCAACGAAACTGGATGAACTCGTCCAACACCAACCCGACTACGTCCTGATTCAATTCGGCCACAATGATCAGAAGCGGTATGACACCACCGTCTACCGTGATCACCTGAAGTCATACGTGGACCGCATCAGGAAGGCTGGCGGCCAGCCGGTCATCGTGAGTTCGGTCACCCGTCGCAGCTTCGACGCTCACGGGAAAATCGTGTCCAATCTGGTCAAAAACGAGAAATACAGCTACAAGGCAACCCTGACCGACTACGCCAATGCCGCCGAAGCGGTGGCGGAGGAATTGAATTTGCCCTTCATCGACCTGCACCGGGCCAGTATTGCGCACCACAACGAGATCGGCCGCGAGGCGAGCATGACCTACAATTTCAAGGAAGGCGACAAGACCCACTTCAATAGAAAAGGGGCCGAAGCGATCGCTGATTTGATCCTCGAAGAACTCCAAACGGTCCTTCCAGAGCTGGCTACCTATGTGAAAGTAGCGGAACGTCGCCTCGATCGCTGACTCTCGAATCCGATTTTGACGAACTTTTTTGTCCAAATCGAGATCGTTTCCTGGACCTGATGTGGAGATCGCGTTGCAGCCTTTGCCAGCACAGTGCCGCAGACTGCATCCACGCAGATTAAAAATCCTCCCCCAAAATCTTTCCCTATCACGGACACAACCACCATGAATCATCTCTCAAAAACCCGGGCCCTGGTATGGTGCCTCATTCTCCTCACCGCTTTACTTTTGCCAATTCTCTACGCCGAAGAACCCGCCTTCGAATCAGAACTCTTCAAGACAGGCACCCTCCTCTACACCGACGATTTCGACGGCGAGTTCAACCGGGATTTCTGGGAGACACGAACCAAATCCTGGGAGATCACCGACGGCACTCTCGTGGGCAAGCCGGACTACGACAATGCTGAGGAAGCGATGGCGGCCCTGAACCGGGATCATCACCTCGGGATGTCCCCGGTCATTCGCCTCAACCAGCTCCCGGAAAAATTCGTGCTCCACATGCGCCTCAAATACGAAGGCACCAAATTCTCCCTCAATCGCCCCAAGTTTGATATCGGTCATCACATCAACCTGCTCGCCTTTACCGAAACGGGCTACACCCTCGCGCTTTACGACGGAGAGGTGTTCAAAGGCGAAGCCCCCGAGGTCAAACTCAACGAATGGTTCGACGTGGTGCTCGAGTTCGAAGAAGGCCGAATGTTCATCAAGGTCAACGGCGTGGGCCAGACCATCGAACATGAGCAAGTCTCCCTCCAGGGCCACAGCGAGCTCACCTTCAAAACCTTCGAGGACACTCCCAACCGCATCCTGTTTGATTCGGTCAGGCTCTGGAGCGCTGAGTGAATCAAGGCTCGATTTACAACACACTCCCCTGAATATTGAATAGTGGATTTGCCCACCGACTGGCGTAACAAGGGCGTTTTTCAGTAAAACAATGTAACCTCAGGGCGCCCTCCCGGAGTATCTCTCCGAAGCAACCATGCCCGAACCCTCATCACCAAGCCCCAGCGATGCCTTTGTCCGTGCTCTCACTCAGAGCCAGACAACTTTGCGCGGCTATTGCCAGGCCTCGCTCGGCCACGGCGAAGAAGCTAAGGAAGCCCTTCAGCGAACCAGCATCGTCCTCTTCAAAAAATCCGCAGACTGGGACCCTGACACCGAATTTCTCCGCTGGGCCATCAGCGTGGCCAAGTTCGAAGTCCTCGGGGTCATTCGCGATCGTCAACGCGAGCGCCATCGCTACGTCTTTGATTCTGACGTCGTCGAACAGATGGTCGACGACGCTGAACACACCGTTGCCTCCAGCGACTACCGCTCCGAGGCTCTCGAAACCTGCCTCGCCAAACTCAGCGCGAAAAATCGCGAGTTGCTCTCGGCCTACTATGCCCAGGGGGAATCCATCCAGGAAATCGCCACTTCTGCCAACCGTGGCCTCAGTGCTATAAAGGTCATGCTCCTGCGCCTGCGCCGCCGTCTCGGCGAATGCATTGAAAGCCAACTCGCGAAAGGAGAAGTGGCATGAGTGAAGCGGCCTTCAATCAGGAACGACTCGAGGAGCTCCTTCTCGCCTCAGCCGATGAAGCCTTCGCCAGCTCGGAGCACGACGAGCTAAACACGCTGCTTCGCGACGATGCCAACGCCCGCGCCTTCGCTTCCCAGTTTCTGGCTCTCGATGCCGCCCTCGCTGATCAACTTGGCGCGGACGCCATGGAACAACGTTACGCTGTCGAATATCCAACGAACTCCGCGAAGGTCGCCCCCTTCCCATTCGCAAAACGCGCCCTGATCGGGGCCGCGGCTGTCTTCCTCATTCTCGCCATTGGCATTCCATTTCTTCGCGAAAAAGGGCGGAGCGACAACGCGATCGCCGCGACCGTCCAGAGAACGGATCGTGCTTCTGGATTCACCACGGGCGACACCTTTCGTCCCGGCGATCCCATTCGCTTCGAACGCGGACGCATCGTTCTTAAGTTCCTCTCCGGCGCCAAACTCGCCACCCAAGGCCCCACCGAAATCCTCATCACCGGTGACAACAGCGCTGAGATGACTCGCGGGCGGGCGACCATTCGCGTTCCCGGCGAGATCAAGGGATTCACCCTTGATACCCCCGCCGAGCAAGTTGTCGATCTCGGGACCTCGTTTGGAGTTGCCGTTGCCGAAGGTGGCGCGACCTCCATTGCCGTCTTCGAAGGCGAAATCGAACTTCGTGGCGAACAACACAGCGGTGGGCCTCAACGTCTTCTTGCGGGCTCCTCCGTCCAGGTGGCAGACAAGAACGAGTCGCCCAGCGCCATTCCGTATCGGTTCGGCGACTACCTAGATACCTGGCGAGACTCTTTCGGGATCGATGTCATTGAAGGTGACCTGCGGATTGCCAATCCCGGCGAACGCCAGAACCCGGGCGCAGTCGTCGATACCAGCCACCTCCTTCTCTTTCCCGAGAGCGAATCCGTTCTTCTTCCCACCGGCTTCCAGCTCAGCGCCACCGAACCGGGGATCTTCAGCAACGAACGCAAACCAAGAGCGGCCAAACGAGAAGTCACCCTCACGGCTCCTCTCAAAGTCGACAGCCATCTCCTCCAATTCAATCCAGGCGGAAACGATTCCGGCAATCAACCGCGCCGCTTCAGCGGCCATCTACGCTTTGACCGCCCCATCGTTGGCCTGCTTCTCAGCAAAGCCATGCTCGACGAATCCGATGCGATTCTCGCGCTCCCTTCCACGAACTTTGAGGGCATCTTTCGACGCGGAATCAACGTCGGGGATCAAGTCGAACTCGCGCCCGACCGCCACTCTCTTCGCATCTCCTTCGACATTCAGAACGGGGTCGATCAGATCCGCGTCCTCGTTGCCACCGAGCCCGAACTCAATTAGATCCGTAAAATTATGAGCCCACGTAAGCCTCACACCATCAATCGCCGAAACGTCCTTCGCGGACTGGGGATCACCCTCGCCCTTCCCGCATTGGATAGCCTGAATACCGGTACCGCACGAGCAGCGAAAACGGACAGCCCGAAACGCCTGCTTTGCGTGGGCAGCCACCTCGGGTTCTACCCTGGCCATTTCTTTCCGGAAACAGCAGGTGAGGACTACAAAATCAGCCCGACCCTGAAGAGCATTGAAAAACACCGAGATGATTTCACGGTGTTCTCGAACCTTGATGACGGGGCGAACGGAGGGCACTCGGCGGTGCACAGTTTTCTCAGTGGCGTCAAAAAAGCCGAGGCCTCTGGTTTCGGCGCCAAGAACATGACACTGGATCAGGCGGCGGCGGAGTTTGTGGGCAGTAGTGCTCGCTACCCCTCGATCGTGGCAGGCCTCGAAGGAGGGACGAACCTCAGCTGGAATCGATCGGGCGTGCGAATTCCCCCGGTGAACAATCCAGCCAAACTGTTCCAGGCACTCTTTGTTGAGGCCGACAAGACCGCTAGAGAATCGGAGCGGGTTCGCTTGATGCATCGCTCCAGCGTGCTCGATGCGCTGCGCGAATCTGCCAAGCAATTGGAAAACAAACTCAATGCTTCAGATCGGGACAAGCTTGATCAGTACCTCACGTCCGTTCGCGACGTGGAAAAGCAGCTGCAGATGTCGAAGGAGTGGCTGGATCGGCCTAAGCCGAAGTCGCCGATTGCGGATGTCGTGGATCAGGAGCGCATGCATCTTGAGGAGATGCCCCTCTTCTACCAACTGCTGACATTGGCCCTGCAGACCGATTCAACTCGGGTAGCGACTTTTGAGATCCCCATGGGATTTAACACTTCAGAGCTGGAGCTCGGCAGTTACCATGGCCTTTCCCACCACGGAAAGGAGGAGGGACGACTGGCACAGTTGGGAGTGGTCGAGGCGTATTTCATGAAGCAGTTCAGCTTCCTGCTCGATCAGTTGAAAGAAGCCCAGCTCTTTGATTCAACCATGGTGGTAATGGGCAGTGGGATGGGCAATGCCCACTCACACAGCAATCGCAATCTGCCCGTCGTCCTGGCGGGAGGGGGCGTCCGCCATCGCGGACACGTGGCCTGTCCCGATGAATCTCACCGCGTTCCGCTGAGCAATCTCTGGCTCTCGACGCTTCAGTGGTTTGGGATGGAGATCGAGCAGTTTGGAAAGAGCACGGGGACGTTCTCGCCCATGGAATTGGGAAAAGCCTAGTGCAGAGATGCTGAATTTTTTACCATTCGGTTTTGTTGATATGGATTTGATTCAATGTAGAAGACGATACGTAGCTTGTCTGGGTGCGATTCTTTTTCCTCTCTGCGCTTCTGCATCTCCGCGCGAGGATTTCGTCGCGGAGCATTGCGTGGCGTGTCACGGGCCTGATAAGCAGAAGGGCGACAGACGCTTTGATGATCTTCCTTCGGAGATCACGACACTGGATGAAATCGTGCGTTGGCAGGAAGTGGTGGATCTGATGAATCTGGAAGAGATGCCTCCGGAGGATGAACCGCAGCCTGACGAGGCCGAGCGGGTCGCGATGATCAACTCGATGACCGAGTTCATCTCCGAAGCGGCGACGAGGCTCGCTGACACGGGCGGTCACAGTGTCTTGCGTCGAATCAATAGCTGGGAATACCAGCACACCATTGGAGACCTGCTTTCGATCAATGTGTCGGACTGGAATCCCTCGGAAAACTTCCCTGCGGAAGTGGTGGTGGATGGATTCGACAACAATGGCAAGGAGCTGGTGACCTCCGGCATGTTACTGGATCATTACCTGCTTGCCGCTGAAGGGGCCATTGAACGGGCCACTCACTTTGGCGAGAAGCCGGAAAGTCAGCAATACGAGCAGGCCTCTCCTTTCTATTTCAGCGGCCGAGAGAACAAGCATTTGCCCAAGTTATTTCATGTGGACCGATTTCGCTTCATTCCGGAAACGCCCTACACGGACATGTATGGGCGTCACTATCGGGGTGGCCATATAGGCTTTGAGCCTCTCGCACTGAAGGGCGTGCCGCAGAGCGGCATCTACACTGTGCGGGTGAAGGCAGCTGCCTTGGATAGCGATCACCCTTACGGGAAGGCCCTCAACGATTTTCGTAGCGGCGATCCGCTCGTACTGGAGTTGGCGGCGGTGAATCGCGAGGGCAGTGTGGAGAGTGAGGGCAGCGTATCAGAGCATCGCACCCTGGCTCTGGAAGAGCTCACCAGTCCCGAACCGAAGTGGCTGGAGTGGGACGTCTACCTGGAGAAAGGCTTCGAGCCGGAAATTCGTTTCCGCAACGGTACCATGGCCACCAAGCGATTGGTTCGAATCATCACCAGCAACGCGGGAGAGCATCCAGAGGTGGCGCCTTTTGCGGAAATGAAGGCAGGGATGGAGAAATCCCATGGATTGCTCAAGGTGTATCGCGGGCCCAAATTGCGTGTCTGGGAAATTCAGGTCGAAGGGCCTCACATTGAGGAGTGGCCGCCAGAAGGCCATCGCAAACTCTATGGCGACCTGCAGCCAGATGAGCTGACGCCAGGTACGGTATCGGAACGGCTTCATGCTTTCGCCAGAAGTGCCTATCGCCGTCCGCTTGAGGAGGAAGAATTGGCCCCGATCTTGAAGTTGGTGTCAGATAAGCTGAAGGAAGGACTGGAACCGATCGAAGCGCTCCAACTGGGTTTCCAGACCATTCTCTCCTCTCCCAGCTTTATTTATTTGGCGGAGGGCGAGGGCGCATTGAATGACTATGCGTTGGCTTCTCGCCTCGCCTATTTTATCTGGTCCTCGACGCCGGACTTCTTGTTGTTGAAGGCGGCCAATGCGGGCAAGTTATCGTACCCCGAAGAATTGCGTCGTCAGGTGGATCGCATGCTATCAGATCCAAAATCCGATCGTTTCGTTTCGAATTTTGTCAGGCTATGGCTGGGTCTCGACAGCATCGGAGAGATGCCGATATCAAACGCTTTCCAGGAGTATTTCCGGAACAACCTGGAAACAGCGATGCGATCGGAGACGGAAACATTCTTCCGCCACTTACTCGACGAGAACCTGCCTCCCTCGGAGTTTTTGACCGCAGACTATTCGTTCCTCAATCGGGAGCTGGGCATGCACTACGGCATCGAAGGACTGGAGGGCAATCACATGCGCAAGGTGTCGCTGGCGGATTCCGGTCGCGGTGGCTTGACGAGCCAGGCACTCTTCCTGACGGCATCCGCCAACGGAGTCGATACCTCGCCGGTGGTGCGCGGCATTTACGTTTTAGAGAAAGTGTTAGGCTATTCTCCTCCCCCGCCGCCACCCGATGTGCCGGAGATTGAATCGGATATCAACGGTGCCACTTCGATTCGTGAGCAACTGGCAAAACACCGCGAGGCGGCGAGTTGTGCCGAGTGTCACCGCAAGATTGATCCGCTGGGTTTTGCCTTGGAAAACTACGACGCGATCGGAGCCTACCGCGAGAAGTACCCGGACCGGATCGAAATCGACAGTTCCGGTGAACTACCCGGTGGAGAATCGTTCAATTCCCCCGTGGAGTTTCGCCATTTGATCGCAAAGCGCGGCGATGACTTCACCCGTTGCCTTAGCGAAAAACTTCTCGCCTACGCCCTCGGCCGCGAACTCGAATTCGGTGACCGCGAGGTCATAGATGAGATCACTTCAGGCCTGCAGGAAAGCAAGGGAGGGATGCACGATCTCATCAAGGCAGTGGTGTTGAGCAAGTCGTTCGGGAAGAACTAGGTCGAGCAAGAGATTTGAAACCCTCCGTGGGAAGGTGAAGGAGGCATAGGTTTTCAGCAAAAAGCAGAGCCGCCCCGAAACAAAACTCTAAGCGTGCAATTTATCATCCCACCAGCTAACAATTCAATTCCATGATATGTGGCAAAACAAACTTTCTATCCCTTCTCGCAAGCTTCACGGTCGTCGCTCCCTGTGCGCCCGCTGCTGACCCGGCCTGGAAGTCCCCGTTCCCATCTGACACAGTCCCCGCTGTCACGGAAGACGGTCAACGCGTCCTCCACCGCGATGATTTTTCCACCGACACCCTGGGCAATTACTGGGGAACCTCTTCGAAGACCGCGACCATTACCGAAGGCAGCCTCAAGGCCACCCGAGATCCCGACGGTAACGGCAAATACAAGGTCGCCGTCGAGCCTTTCAAAAACGCCGAGTTCAATTTCCGCTTTCGCTTTCACGACGCTCCCCATTTCTGGTTTGGCACGGATGACCTAACGATCAAGGACACCGTTCACGGCGGCCATCTTTTCAACTGCATCGTCGCTACGGACTCGCTCACTTTCACCGACTCGCTCAGTGGAAAATACAATCCCCAGCACTACCCGAAATTTCTCAAGGCGAAAAAGGACAAGCAGGCCAAAAAAAATAAAGCCTACCCTCCAGAACTGTTAGCCATCGAAAAGGCGACCACCAAGACCGTTCCTCTCACCCTCGAGCAAAATCGCTGGTACGAAATCAAGATTCTTCTCCAGGATGACACCATCACCGTGTTTCTCGACGGCGGGAAAGCCGGCAGCTACACTTCCCCCGGCTTTGCCCACCCCCGCAAAGATATGTACCGCTTCATCATGGGGGGCACCGTCGAAATCGATGACATCCTGGTCCGCGCTTTGGATACGGCTGAATGAAAAACAAAAGAACCCATTCCTTTGCCCCTGTTCCTCTGCATGAACTTTCCAGGCTCTTCGGGGTTTGTCTTGCCGTTTCGTCACTGGTTCAAATGGCCCAAGCTCAGGACGCCAAACAGGCAGCCCGCCCCAGCGTGCTCTTCCTGAATATCGACGATTGGAACGACTGGAACAGTGTGCTCAAGGGCCACCCTCAGGCGATCACGCCAAACCTGGAGCGCTTTGCGAAACGCAGCGTCACCTTTACTCGGGCGATCTGCTCCTCGCCCGTTTGTTTTCCCTCGCGAACCTCTCTCTTCTCCGGCCTGCATCCTTCCCGCACCGGCGCCAAGTCCAACCCCAATGGCGGCAAGCCCTGGCGAAGTTATGTCCCCGATGCTCTCACCCTGCCCAAACACCTCAGCGCCCGGGGCTGGACGACCGTCGGCATCGGCAAGAACTTTCACAATGGAGACAAAGACGAGTTTGATCGATATGTCGGCCGCAACAAGGAACCCAAGCCCATTCCGGAATCCTATCGCAACCTCAACCCCTCCGGCCGATGGGGCGTCGCCGCGGTGCCGACCACGGAAATGCCCGATTACGTTTCGGTGAGCCAGGGGATCAAAGCCCTCGAGTCGAATCCCGACAGCCTCTTTCTCTCTCTGGGAATATATCGCCCCCACGTGCCCTGGGTCGTCCCCCAGGAATACTTCGACCGCAATCCCCTCGAGACCTTGCTCATGCCCGAGCACCGGGAAGACGATCTGGACGACCTGCCCGAGCGCTTCAAAACCATGGCGCACAACGAAGCCAAATTCGGCCCCGGTTATCACGACAAGCTCGAGGCCAAAGGCTACGACAGGGAAAAGGTCCAGGCCTACCTCGCCTGCGTCAGCTTTGCCGACGAACAAGTTGGCCGCCTCCTCGACGCCTGGTATGCCAGCCCCCATGCCGAAAACGGCTATGTCATCCTGTGGAGCGACCACGGCTACCAGCTCAGCGAAAAAGAAGGCTGGTCCAAAATGAAACCCTGGTATGACTCCTCCCGCGTGAACCTCATGGTCGCCGGGCCGGGCCTGGCGAAGGGAGTCTTTTGTGACAAGGCGGTGTCCTTGTTAGACCTCTACCCCACCCTGGTCGAGTTACTGGAACTCCCCGCCCCACCTCAGCCGCTCGACGGCAACAGTCTCGTGCCCTTGCTCAAAAACCCGCATGCTAATTGGGACCAACCCGTTCTCATGTCGAGCGAAGCCGATGGCATCCGCTACGACGTGGTCCTTTCCAATGACTACCGCATGACCCGCTTCGCCACGGGAGAAACCGAACTCTACCAGCTCGACAGCGATCCTCACGAGTTCACCAATCTGGCCGACGATCCCGGATACGCCGAGATCATCGACGAACTGAGCCAACACCTGAGCTTTAAAGAAACCAAGCCAGACAAAGACGGATGGCTGGAAGCAGAAGATCTCCCTCACCAAACCTCATCCGACTATGGCCAGCGCGGCAACTTTCACTATCCCAAGATTCAAGCCGGAGCCTCGCAGGACACCGTGGTTTGCGCCGACCTGCGCACGGGAGCGGGCAGTTACCTCGAATTCGTGGTGCAGATCGAACAAGCGGGAGACTACGAGCTCTCAGTCGCGCTCTCTGCTGAAGGCCCCTGCTCGCTCTCGACAGCAGCCGTTGTCGACGACGCCCTGCAGGCTGGCTCAGATTACCCGATGAAGAGGCTGCTCAACATTGTGAATAATAAATCTGCTGCATTCCAAACCGTTTCGGTAGACACTGTTACCTTTGAGCAATCAGGTCTTCAACTCTTGCGCTTTAGCTCCCAAGTCAAAAAACAGCTGATGCAGATCGACCGTATCCAGCTTAGGAAGCTAGACTGAGCCGAAGCGTGTGTAATCCATGACATCCATGTTCCATCCTTTTAAATCCATGCAAAAAATCCCGATGCATTGAATTTTGCATGGATTGAACATGGATTTTGAAGGATTTCATGGATTTGTATTTTTTAACTCCAATCACGTAGAGCCGAACCAATAATTGATGACTACCAAAGACAAAACAACAGATCGCCGGGATTTCCTGCAAAGCGGATTGCTGGGCACGGCAGCGGCGGGTCTGACTATTGCCTCGACGACCAACGTCTCCGCTCAGGCTCCCGCCGAAGCGCTTGAGCCGGAAGTTACCAACAATGTCGATGTCCTAATAGTCGGTGGAGGCACCGCCGGACATGTCGCCGCGATCCAGGCCGCTCGCGCGGGAGCCAAAACATTGCTAGTCGAACGCGGCGCGCAACTCGGCGGCGCATCAACCACTGGCGGCGTATCCTTTCCCGGTCTTTTTGATGCCTGGGGCAAACAGGTCATTGCCGGGATTGGTTGGGAACTGGTCAAAGAATGTGTGGAACTCGATAGCGGGAAGCTGCCGAACTTCGCCAAAGTGCCGCAACGTCACTGGGATAATCAAGTTCTCACCAATCAATTTCTCTACGCCCTGCTTGCGGAGGAGAAATGCACTGCCGCCGGCGTCGAAATCGCCTTTCACGAGTTTCCTCAAGCCCTTACCAAAACAGAAAACGGCTGGGCCGTGGATTGCGTCGGTTTCGGCACCCAACGGCGAGTCAACTGCAAGCAGATCATCGACTGCACCGGCGGGGCTGAAGTCGTGGGTATGTTAGGGTTTTCCCGTCTACGGGAAGAAGAGCGTCAGCCGGGGTCCTATCTCTTCCGACTGGGTGATGGACATGATCCGGGACGAACCCGACTCCATCGTCTTTACGTGCACGGCGCGGATTCTACCAACTCGCGCACGGTAACCGTCGCCAACATGACGGGACGAAAATCAATCCTCGGAAAGATTCGCAAGGAAGGCAAACGCATCACTCACCTGCAACCCGAGACTGGTTTCCGCGAAAGCTACCGAATCGAGGGCGAAACCGTGGTCACAGTGAACGACTACACCTCCGGCCGCGTCTTCGACGATGCGATCAGCTATGCCTTCTACCCCGTCGATCTTCACACCAAAAGCGGGGTTAAGCCCAAGCCGCTCAAGCCGGGAACGGTGCCGACGATCCCTCGAAGCGCGCTGATCCCCAAGGGCAGTGAGAACATCATCGTCGCCGGCCGATGTGTCAGCAGTGATCGTCTCGCCAACTCGGGGCTGCGCGTGCAGGCGTCGTGCATGGGCATGGGACAGGCAGCTGGTGTTACGGCAGCCCTCGCCGCCAAGACCGGAACAACGCCGCTCGAGGTTCCGCTGAAGGACATTCATGCGCTCCTGCATGAGCATGGCCAGATTGTCCCCGAGGGCACCAGGGCGTAGGCCGAATGAAAGGAAAACGCAGATTTTTTCCGCTGCTGACCACATCGAGCTTTGTCGTTCTCGCGGCGACGGGCATCCTCGCGTTTGTCAGGCCGTTTACCATCCGGATCGTCGGCCGGCACTCGCTGATGGGCTGGCTGTTGCAAATGGCCGCCTTTTCGTCAGCACGGATCGCGGCGGCATTTACAGTTTCTCTCAGGCACATCTTAGATAAAACTTCGAGCTTAGAAACAAATCTATGAACGTCCCATCAATTTTCACCGCAGCGACTGCGGCGGTGCTGATCACCTTTGCCGCAAGCGCGCAAGATTCCGATTCGCCCATCATGCTCTCCGGAGGATGGCTGCCGGATGACCCGCACCAGATCGACTACGCGAAATTGCCGCGTGTCACTGCCGAACACGCCATCATCAGTGACGTTCGTGGTCAGGCTGGAACCCGCGTGCATCAACACGCCTACCTCGCCCATCATGACGGCCGCTTCTGGGCCATGTGGAGCGATGGTCCGGGAGGGCCGAGGGCTGGCGCTACTCCGGAGCAACACCGCAACATCGTTCCCGCTCACGATATGCCGGACACCCGCAACTCCTTTGCCACGAGCAAGGATGGTTTGCACTGGACCAAGCCCGCTGATCTGACCGGTCCGCCCCGAATCAAAGGCTATGGCTGGATCGCCCGTGGTCTGTGGAAACGCGACGGCGAACTTCTCGCCCTCGCCAGCCATTTCGATGCGCCGGGATACGCGGGCCTTGGACTGAGCCTGGAAGCCTTTCGCTGGAACGGCGCGAAATGGGAAGCCCACGGCACGGTCCTTGACGACGCCATGAACAACTTTCCCCCGAAGCTTCTTCCTTCCGGGGAATGGATGATGACCCGGCGCGATCACCAGAGACAGGTCTCCGTCATTATCGGCGGGACAAAGGCGTTTAACGACTGGCGCATCAACCCGCTCGCCGCCTACGACGGCAAGGGCCGCCCCGAGGAGCCCTACTGGTATGTTCTTCCCGATGGCAAAACCATCGTCGGCCTTATTCGCGACAACGGACGGTCGAAGTTCCTGCTCCGCACCTTCTCCCGCGACAATGGCAAGTCCTGGAGCGAGATGCATCGCACCAATTTCCCGGACGCCACCAGCAAGTTTTTCGTGCATCAAACCAGCCGCGGCTACTACGTGATGGTGTCCAACTCAAATCCCCGGAAGCGCGATCCGCTCACGCTTGCCATCAGCAGGGACGGGCTCGTTTTCACTAAGCTCTTCTGGCTGATTGGCGGTCGTCACATCGACTATCCCCACATCATCGAGCATGACGGACATTTGCTGGTCGCTTTCTCGGGAGCGAAGCAGACGATGGAAGTGATGAAGGTGTCGCTGGACGAACTGGAACGCCTCGAAATGCCGGAGTCAGTTGAACTCGCCAAAAATCTTCCGCCTGTCAAACAAACTCCGCAGCAAGCGCGGCCCCACTGGATCGATCTCGGAGACGAAGGGAAAGAGCTGTGGGCTGCCGCTGATCTGGTGGTCCCGAAAACCGGGAAACGGGCGGCTTTTGCATTGGCCACGGCCAACGGCGCGGAGCGGGTCATTCTCGGAATCGACGAGCAGGGTCGGCTTACCGCTCAGTTATTTAAAGAGACGGTAAACGGCCCGAAGCTAGAGCCTGGAAGTCGTCATTCTCTATTGATTCGCCTTCACAGTCATCACAAGAAACCGGACGAGCTGTTCGTTCAACTCGGTGCCCCGGGAAAAATCCCCTCTGAACCGGAGAACTGGATCTTATCGAACACGAAAGGCAGCAGCGACGCCGATCTGTCCCGCGTTGTTCTGCACAGTGGCGCCGGTGATTCCGCAGGCTTCGATAATGTCCGTGTCGCCCTGACTCGCGAAGGACTTGCGACGGCGAAAGTAGTCGCCGAGTAAGTGGAAGGCGAAGCGGTAGGCAACTATGGAGCTTTCCCCAGCGAGTACAATCGCGTTTGCGTGCGCAGATACATGACCCCCTTGGCGATGGCCGGTGTGGCGAATGTCTTTTCGCCCAGTTCCATTCGGGCCAATACTTCAAACTCCCGGCTGGCAGCGAGGACCACAATCTGACCGCGCTTGCTGATGCCATACAAGCGCCCATCGATCCAGATCGGTGAGCTGTAGAACTCACCTTCGACGCGCTCTCGCCAATGCACTTCTCCGTTCGCCGCGTCGACACAAGTAACGATGCCGCCGTCAGTCCATAAATAGAGAAGGCCGTCTTTGACCACGAAACAGGGAACCAGCGGCACGTTCTTCGTGATATCGTAGACAAGCTCCCCTTTCGCGCTGCCGGGCTTCTCGGGACGAACAGCGACAAAGCGTTGACCGGACAGGCCCTTGCCGAAACTCGCATAGACCAGATCACCGAACAGCTGCGGGGAGCTGACCGTGCGATTGTCCCAAATCCCGTCGATCTCCCAACGGATGTGCCCAGATTGCAAATCAACCGCCGTAATGCCGTGTGCGGTGCTGCTGAAAACAACTTCGGCTTCGCCGCCCGAACGGCGAATGCAGGGAGTCGCGTAGCCTGCCAGTTCCGATTTCCGGTCCACTTTCCATCGTGTCTCACCCGTCTTTCGATCGAGAGCGATCAGAAAGCTTTTTCCCGGATCCATATTTGTTCCCTCGGGGAGGTACCAGGAAAAGCGCTTTGGATCCATTTGATCATTCGCCAAAACAACCAGGCCGTCGGCGATGATTGGAGAATTCGAAGAACCGTGCAGTCCCTTATAGGGTCCGAGGTCCCGCCGCCACATTTCCTCTCCATCCAAACTCAAGGCCGTCATCAAGAGTTGGTCCGGGTTTGACCAGACAACAATCAGGCCATCCGCATCCACACAGGGCGTGGCGGAAGCGAAATCGTTGTCCCGGTGCAGGTAGTGTTGTTGGAGGGAATAATCCCGGCGCCAGAGAATCTGACCGCTGTCTGCGTCGATGCAGAGAACGCTGCGATGACCCGCTTCGACATCGTCACCCATGAGAAAGAGCCGCTTACCCCATATTACAGGTGAACTGCTGCCTTGTATTGGCAGGTCGATCTGCCAGTTGTAGTCGTCGGCGGTCCACTTGAGGGGAATGTTAGTCGCCGGACTGATCCCCGACCCATTGGGGCCGCGAAAGCGCGTCCACTCCTGAGCCGAGGACTCAACTCGGGAAATGATCAGGGACAGGATTAGAAGGGAGAAAACCGTATGCATGCGACGCCCACCCTACTGAAAAAAGGGCGCCCACACAATACCCGGGAATCGTCAGGGAAATCGGTAGGCACACTTTGCCTCCGGTGGTTTGCCTGACGGCTATTCCGGCTCCGCTGCGCTTCGGCTGTATGCCGTCCGCGTAAGGAGTTGCGGAACAGGGAGCCTATTAAGAGAGTCGACAGGAGCCCGATTTTTGAGGAGAATGAAGGCAGATGAGTTTGCTATCTGCCACGACTGTTGAAAGCGCAACGTCACCCCGCAGACTTATAGGCGTGGGAATTGCGGTATTGATGTTAGGGGCACTCTGGCGAGTTGGTGTTCTGGCCGACAACAATGAGTTGCCGCAACCGGTGACAGTGGATCATTTCAGCGCGCTCCGGGAAAGCTCACCCTTCACCAGATCGCTGAATTGGTCGGACTCTATCTTGCTGACCGGTGTCGCTGAGATTGACGGGAAGCCGGTTGCCACTTTGTTCAACATGGAGACTCGGCAAAGTTACACCGTCTCTGAAGCCCCCAATTCTCAGGGATGGAAAATGGTGGGGATCACTCAGAATCATGACCTCCAGAAAATCGTTGCGACAATCTCGATAGCCAGTGGAGATGTCGTGGCGGTGCGATTCGACAACAAACAACTCAATCCAAGAGCTGGAAAACCGGCTGCCTTGGCGGTCCCGGCTACTCCGCTCGGTGTAGATCACCGCACACCGCCGACGGCTGAGGAAAGAAGAAAATTTGGCGAATACGTGCAGAAGCGGATAAGTAAATTTACCGATGAGCAGAAAGCAAGAACGAGGCAGATCATGCTTGAGAAGCATAAGATCAATCCCAAAATGGGGGGGCGGCAGAAACAAGAAGTTTATGTAAAGATTCTCGACTACGTGGAATCGAATCAGAAGTGAAGGAGGCGGGTTGGAAAGCAGAGATCAATGGGACCCCGCCCTCTGGTTTTCGGGTTAAAGTTCACAACACCAACAAACAGTCGCGACTGCAGCGATCAAAAGCGAAATAGTAATCCGGACATGAAGACCCAACTCATTCTCTTTCTCACCGTGTTCATTGGTTTCCATTCCCGGGCAACCGCCGAGGAAGCCAAGGCGCCCCGACAAGGCCAGGGCTACAATCAGACCAACACCATGGGCGGGGGCGTCGCACCGATTCCTGAATCCGGCAAGTTTCGCGTCTTCATTCTCGCCGGGCAATCCAACATGACAGGAAGCGGTCAGGCCAAGGAACTCAAACCGCCCCACAACCAGCCACACGACCGCATTCGCCTCTGGGCCAAAGGACGCTGGGAGTATCTTGTTCCGAAGAAGAGCTTTGGACCTGGCGTTGCCATGGCGCATCAACTGGCCGAGTACTGGCCCGATGACACCATTGGAATCATCAAGGTCGCTATCGGCGGCACCGGCATCCTGTCATTCCAACCCGACTGGACACGGGAATCGGCCGATCGCACCGCGGATGGCCGGAAAGGCAATCTCTACCGGGACATCACCGACGCGGTCAAAGGGGCGCGAAAGGTCTCCGATTTTGAACTCGCGGGCTTCGCCTGGAAGCAGGGCGGAAAGGACATGAAGTCGGTCCAACTCGGGAATGAATACCTGGCCAATTTTGAGAAAATGATTACCACCCTGCGCGACGATCTTGAGGCTCCCGAGATTCCCGCGGTCATTGCTACCATGCTTACTCGGGAGGAATACGAAAACTACGACGGCCCGACAAGCAAGAGCCGTCCAGGCGCCCCGGGCGTCATTAAGGCGCAACTCGACGCGCCCGACAAGATCCCTCGTGTGGTCACCTTTTCGCACGGCAAACTCCCTTGCCGACCCGACGGCATTCACTTCAACACCGAAGGTCAACTCAAGTTGGGCCGAATGTATGCTGACGCGGTGGAGGAATACTACGCGGACTGACCCTTACATCTGATGAAACTCACTTCCCCCCCTTTTCCTCACGGCTCTGCTCCTTCCCGCTCTCAGAGCTGAGGAACCCGCTTTCGAATCCATCTCTTCAGCAAAGGAACCCTGATCTACTCCGACGATTTCGACGGTAATCTCGACTAGGAACGCTGGGAAAATCGGACCAAGTCCTGGGAAGTGGCGGACGGCGTCCTCGCTGGAAAAGCCGATTACGAAAACGCCGAGGAGGCGATGAAAGCCTTGAACCGCGATCATCACCTCGGCATGTCCCCTGTCATCCGACTCAAGCATCTACCGGAAAAGTTCGTCCTCCACCTCCGCGTGCAATTTGAAGGCAAGGCCTTCGCCACCGGACGCCCCAAATTCGACATCGGCCATCACATCAACACCGTGGTGTTCAATGCGAAGGGCTATTCCGTCAAACTACACGGAGGTGAATCTTTCCTTGGCGATGCTCCCGAGGTCAAACTCAAGGAATGGATCGATGTGGTTCTCGAGTTTGAAGAGGGCATGATGTGGATCGCCCTCAATGGGAAAGGACAAACCATTGAGCATGAGCAAGTGTCCCTGCAAGGTCGCAGCGAACTCACCTTCAAAACCTTCGCCGCCGCCCCCAACCGCATCCTGTTTGACTCGGTCAAGCTCTGGAGCGCGGAGTAATTTCGGATTCAGCCATACTTTTTGTTACTACTCTTCCTGAAAATAGATAGTAGCGAACGCCTTGCTGAAGGGGGCCGATGACCTGAACGACTGCCTCAACGGTCACCCGCAAGGGCAGTCCCCGAAGTTCGATCGTCTCGCGGGACAGGAACAGAATAACAGCTGCGGGCTTGTAACAGGAATCCCCCTGCAGTATTACTCTCCTAACAATGAGCAATCAAAGCGCAGGCAATACCAAGCAATCGAACCTGTGCCGTCTCATCTACAAGAGCGATACCTCGTGGGACAAGCTTACCAACGAGTCACTGGTCGAACTGGCCAGCGGGAGTGCAGAGAACAACCGGAAGAGCAATCTCTCAGGCCTTCTGATTCTGTCAGGGGAGACTTTCCTCCAAGTGCTGGAGGGTCCCTCAGTGGCGGTGAACGCCCTGTATGCCAGGATTATCACCGACCCTCGCCATTCAAGGCTTCGACTGCTCTCATTCGAGTCTATTACCAGCCGTCAGTTCAGCGAGTGGAGCATGCACATCGTAGACCTCTACGACCTGCCGCTGCATCACCGGGAGTTGCTGACTATCAAGTATCCAATGAAGGATGACTGCATCGAGATCCCCGATGTAGCAGAACTGGCCCTCTCACTTCTTCTCGACGCCAAAGCCATCTGCATTTCGGAAACGAAGAGTGAACCGGACGGCGAATAGTCAGACTCCGGATCTCGAAATCCCCTGAAATCGATAGGAAGTTTTTTGTCATTCCCCTCCCCCTTCCAGGTCTCACGGTGTTCAGATAGCTATGGAGTAAAGGAACAAAAGAAACTAATCAGTGCCAGAGAGGGCCCTGCGCAAATCGGCCATAGCAGAGGCAGCAGGATTAGTTTCACTTTCTGTGTTAGGTTTTTGCGCCCAGCCGAGGATTACTAGAGACCAAACCTGAAACTATGAGAAAAACACCCCCTCACCCCGGCCTTCGGATCGCGACGGCGTTCACTTTCATTTTCTTTGCCGGATCCATCGCCGTGCCGCTTTTGCACGCGATTCCCAGCACCTTCAACAATGGAATAGGAGTGCCATTTATCAATCCCGCGAGCATGCGCCTCGAAGATTTCGCCAATCGCGAAGACATGTGGAAGCAGGATGCCAAACTAAAAGGCGATTGGGAAATGTGGAACGATCCCGAGATCGATGATTCCACGATCGAACTGATTCATCTGAAGAACAGCGCTTTGGTTTTTGGGATGCCGGCCACAGAAGTCACTCTCCAGCGCCGTGACAATCGCCCGCTGCGCTTAGTAGTGGTGTTCTCGACTGCCGATGAAAAGAAACCTGGAAATACACAGGCGCAACTGACCGCCAACATCAATGCCTGGTCCGGGAAATCCATGGAACTCGATTCCGGATCTGCCTCGCTCGCCTACGAACAACTCTCTGTGCAACTCACTAAAGCTGCCGACTCGATTCGGATTACTCTTGAGCCTAAGGACGCTGACGAATCTTGATTTTAAGAATCTCCAGAACCTTGACATCTCCCTTTTCCATCCCACGGCCAAGTCTCTACCGTGTTTCGTTAGCAATCCGTTTGCTGACCGGGATTTCCCTGTACTTTGCCGCAAGCCTGCCCAGCGCCAGTGCGGAAGATTTCCCAATAGCCAGTGCCCTGATTGACTCAGCAACTTGGGCGCAACCCGGTTTTCACGCTAGCTGGATTCCTCAGCGAACCACCACCCGGATCGCCCATCGCATCTGGCCCCGCCCCGGAAGCCAACGCGGAGCCCCACTTCCGTATCCCAGGATTTTTGGTGTGCAGCCGCAGGTAATCAGCTCGCGCTTTATCGATGGCGACATCCGATCGATCACTCTGTTGTTCCTCGACTCCGGCACTCACTTTGGCTATATTCCACGGGGAAATGCCGTACAAACAGCCAAGGATAACCAGGAAAGCTTTAACAAACTTTACACGATGACCGAAAGTGCTGTGCGTGCCGGCCTCACTCAAATTGCCACCGATCGCCCGGAGAAAATCACACTTGGCAGTGAATCACTACTGCAGCAGGAGGTGGAAATTTTTCGCACCGGCGACCTCTATGCACGCATGCACAAGATCGAAGACCAACTGGTAAAAGTCACCTTCTTCCTCGATGCCGCCAATGCGCACAGTTGGCTGGCGCCCGAAGCTCGAGACATCAAACCTCGCGACCGCGCCCCTGCATTTGAGAAAAATGTCAGCGCTTCTGACGACGATGTTCTACTCAACGAAATACCCATATTCCCCCAGGGCGACCGCGCCTACTGCGGTGTCTCGGCTCTCAGTATGGCGATGCAGTACCTCGGTCTTGACATTGATACCGAAGACTACGCCGCTGGCGCCGGCATTCGTTACGGCAGCACTCGCGGGTCGAATATTCGGGAAACCTACGAGGCTGCCGGCGATGAACTGGGATTCGATGTGCGCCGACAGACCAAGTTCAATTTTGAGCGCGCCTGCAAGAGTATCGATGCCGGGATACCGGTCCTCGTCTGGCGTCGATGGAGTCAGCAACGCGACTACCTACACACCCAGTACGCCAAGCGCCGGGCCAAAGACCGAACGGTCAAGCTCCCGATCGTTGACAACAATGAGCGCGCACTTTGGCCCGACAAAAAAGCCTACAGCCACGCCTCGGTAATCACGGGTTACAATTCCAAGCTAGGCGAAGTCATCTTCACCGAGAGCTGGGGCGAAGCGGTTCGCAATCGCCGTATGCGCGTTGCCGAAATGGAAGCAACCTGCTACTACACCTTTTACATTTCTCCCTGATGTCACTCGCGATCCGATCCGCTTTTCGAGTCGTCACAATGATATTGCTTGTGACCCTGTCAGGAATTCTTCCCGCCTGGAGCCAGGAACCCGAATTGGATCCGGGAACAGCGCCCGGGTCCGCAACTGTTCCAAAATCCAAAGATAACTCGACAGCGGCTCCGGCCATCGCACAACCGCACCGGACCTGGACTGATCAGAAAGGCCGTCAGCACTCTGGCAAACTGCTCGCCTTCGACAATGTCCGTGCCACCCTGCAACTCGACGATAGCCGGGTGATTTCGGTCACTCCGCGTTCCCTGAGTAGCGGCGATCAAACATTTCTTGCGGAGTGGCGAAAGGACAATACCGACGGCTCCTGGGTCGATCCCCGGAACATGCCAGCATGGCCCATTCGTTCCGGTACGGGTAGAGCCAAGGTTATCGCCGTCCAAAACAAAGCCAACAATTCACGCTTCATCTATCACTCGGCAAATTTTGCCATCACTTCCGATGTCTCGCTGCCACTGAACACCGTCGCCGACATGGCCACCGCCTTCGAAGCTACGCGTCGCGCGGTTCTCGACCTGCCTCTCGGGCTGGGAGCAAAACCCAAACTCCCGCCCCGGCGCCGGGGGCCGAACCAATCCCTCAGTTTGCAAATGAGACCTGCTTTCTCGGGCTTTTCCCCCTACGGAAATGCACGGCCTCATACCAACACCTCCGCCCCGCAATCATCAAGGCGTCTCCCGGTCGAACTTTATATCACGCCCCAGGCATACGGACTCGCAGGCGGCGCTGCTGGCACCGGTGGCTACTACTCAGCCTGGCATCGAACCATGCTCATCTCGCTACAGAATTTCGGGATCAAAATCGACGAGAACAAGCGGGTGACGCTCGACTATCAGGACAAGGTTTTCATCCTTCGCCACGAAGTCAGCCACCAGGTCATGCGCGACTGGCTCCCTCATCTTCCAGTTTGGATTAGCGAAGGTATGGCCGAATATCTTGCCGCTCTGCCCTATCAAAATGGCCACTACAATTTCACCAAATTAGAAAAACCCTTCATCGCCTATCTCAACAAGTGGCGCTACGATGATGACCCCCGTGTCATTCCGATGATCGCTCCTGCGAAAATGCTGACGATGACCAGCAAGGAGTGGACCGAAGCCCTGAGCATGAGCACGCCCATCCTCAACTACAACTCGGCCGCGCTCCTCGTTTGGTATTTTCTCTATCAAGACGGCGACGGTAAAGCCTCTGATCTCGCCGCCTATTTTCAGGCGATTCAGCAAAAGCCGCAAAACGCTCAGGCATTCCTGCAAATCCACCTGCTACGCGGTCGTGCGCCGGAAAAGATTGCTACCGAAATCCGCGCCGCATGGAAGAAAAACGGTGTCGAAATCGTATTTCAATCGCCACCCGAACCATAGGGAAGCGAAGGACAACAAGCCAATATACCCAAATGCGCCGATTCATCCGGATAGCAGAGAGTCAGGTTCATCGCTCTCTTCGGAAGAAGAGTATTTCGGAAGGGCCGGCCCCATAGGATGGCTCGCGTGTGATTTAGGCTGCTTGCAAAAGCCTTCCTCAATCCTGATTTGCGACGAGGCCATCGAGAGAGCCCTCCCCCTTGAGGTTGCTGAACATTTTTGTTTATCGTTTCTATGAAACCGTATAAGAACCATTTCATGTTAAAGACGATCACCCTTTTGGCCTTAAGCCTGAGCACTCTAATAATAGCGGGGCTACAAGCCAAAGATGCAGTGGAGGTGGATTCATCGCTCTTGAACTTGCAGCGTATCTTCACAGACAAGGATTTTAAGAGCGAAAGCTTCGGGCCGATCCGCTGGTTGGAAGATGGCACGGGGTACACCACGCTTGAGGATTCAGTTGAATTTAAGGAGCTCGAGGGAGAAGCGAAAGCCGGGGAGGTCGAGGAGGATGAAGCCGAAGATGATGAAGCCGAGGATGATGACGACGATGATGAGCCGTTTAAAGACATCGTTAAAAGTGATCCCGCGACAGGTGAGAGCCAGATCATTGTGTCCGCCCGCAAATTGATCCCTGACGGTGAAGAAGAACCTCTGGAGATCAAGGATTACTCATGGTCGAAAGATGCGACGAAATTGTTGATTTACACCAACAGCGTGAAGGTATGGCGCAAGGAGACACGCGGTGATTATTGGCTGTATGAGATGGCATCGGGTAGCCTGAGGAAACTCGGCGGCGATGCGGAAGAATCGCGAATGATGTTTGCCAAGTTCAATCCCGATGGCAACCGTGTGGCTTACGTTTACCAGAGGGATATTTACATACAGAACCTGGAAACCATGGGGATTTCTCAGCTTACTCACAGCGGTTCCGATCTGATTATCAATGGCACTGCAGACTGGGTTTATGAAGAGGAGTTTGGTTTGCGTGACGGATTCAGCTTCAGCCCGGATGGGCAATTCATTGCCTACTGGAACTTTGACACAGAAGGCGTGGAAGAGTTTCAGCTGGTCAATTACACCGAAGAGCGTTACCCGAAAATTAAAAGCTATCAATACCCTAAGGTGGGCCACTTAAACTCAGCATGCCGCGTTGGTGTTGTCAGTGTAACTGGCGGCAGTACCCAATGGCTCGATACCGGGGATGATCTGCGAGAGAATTACATCCCGAAAATGTCGTGGATACCTGATACCAATAAGCTCGTCCTGCAGCGGATGAATCGATTGCAGAATCGCAACAAGCTCATGGTATCGAGTGTTTCAAAAGGGTTCTTAGGCGGGGTGAAGGCAACGCCCCTGGACACCATCATCACTGAAGAAGATGATGCCTGGATTGATATTAACAGTGACCTGAAATGGGTGAAGGGCGGCAGTCGATTTACCTGGACGAGTGACCGGGACGGATGGCGTCACCTCTATTTGATTTCGGGTGAGGGAGAAAAAGTGGAGCTGCTGACACCGGGGGAATTTGATGTGATATCAGTCCTTAAAGTCGATGATGAAGGAGGCTGGATTTATTACATCGCCTCGCCAGAAAACGCGACCCGGAAATTCCTGTATCGAGCGTCGATGAATGTGATTGGAAAAAACGAACGCCTGACTCCGCTTAATCAGCCAGGACATCACAGTTACGACATATCTGAAGATGCGAAGTGGGCGATACACACCTATTCAACATTGAATACCCCGTCTCGAATCGACATGGTCAGCCTGCCCGATCATCAGCAGGTAAGAATACTCGAAGCGAACACCGAATTGCATAGCAAAATAGGTGAACTGAAGATCGGCAGTGCCGAATTTTTCCGTGTCGAAGTCGCCGACGGTGTCGAACTCGATGGCTGGTGTTATAAACCATCGCATTTTGACCCGAAGAAGAAATACCCCTTATTTGTCTATGTTTACGGTGAACCTGCGGCGCAGACCGTGATGGATCGTTGGGGTGGTGAAAAAGGGTTATGGCACCGGATGATCGCTGAGCAGGGTTACATCGTGGTCAGCATGGACAATCGTGGGACTCCCGCTCCCCGGGGACGTGGCTGGCGGAAAAGTGTTTATCGACAGATCGGTATATTGGCCTCGGCTGACCAGGCGGCTGGGGTCAGGAAGATCATCGACACATGGCCTTACATTGACTCAAAGCGAATCGGTGTTTGGGGCTGGAGCGGTGGCGGATCGATGACTCTTAATGCCTTGTTTCGATACCCGGACCTCTATCACACCGGGATGGCGATTGCCTTTATCAGTGATCAACTGAATTACGATACGATCTACCAGGAGCGTTTCATGGGCTTGCCTGATGACAATCCAGAGGGTTTTAAAAATGGTTCACCGATAACCTTTGCCAAACAACTTGAGGGCAATCTCTTGATTGTTTATGGCACAGGTGATGACAATTGCCACTATCAGAACTGTCAGGTTCTTGCCAATGAACTGATCAAGCACAACAAGCCATTCAGTATGATGTCCTACCCGAATCGTAGCCATGCGATCAAGGAAGGTAAAGGGACGCGGCGCCACCTTTACGAACTCTTCACGCGCTACTTGAATGGCAATCTGCCGGCGGGCGGTCACTGATCGAGAGCATTCCTAATTGCATGGTAAGATCGGCGAGGGAAACGCAAACAGGATCATACAAAAGGTCTTGTCTCGAAACCCCTATCCAGCCTTTTCCGATGCCTCAACTGCTTGTACTTTAGATTTATTTTAACCGACCCGAACGGCACGGTTTTAAGGACACTTCCCGTTAAATCCGGGCGTGAAAAACCCGGCGCAGAATCAGTGGTTTCGATATCCCTCTCATCATTCTTCCGGCAACACCGGGACCCACAGATGAGCGATGGCTGTTTCACCGCGTTCATTGCTTCGTTCGACACGAACAATGTAATCACCGGCTTTGTCGAAGACATGCTCGGTCACTGCAAAGCCATCCTTGGCGAGCCTTTTCACGGCACCATCGGAACGAACCACCACAGGATCTGTCTCTTATACACATCTGACGCTGCCGACGAA
>OJCB01000093.1_pt1 | contig 37736 bp, 25 predicted proteins | sample 1591501 | NCBI WGS metagenome assembly OJCB01 (sample SAMN05416813, study PRJEB24817) | seawater metagenome | isolation source: Sea water | place: Canada:Atlantic | collected 2013-07 | reverse complement strand
TCGTCGGCAGCGTCAGATGTGTATAAGAGACAGCCTTTGTCCTCGCCCACACTCGATACTTACCAGCCTCAGAAATTTTGATCGTCGTAACCGCATCTTCCACAGGTTTGCCGAGACCGTGAGCAAGCAGATAGGGAGAGCCCATTATCTCGATGAACTGCGTATCGATCTTCCATCCACCGTGTTCTGCAAATGCTTCCGCTTCGACGAGAATTGGATCAGCAGCACGAGCAAGGCCAAGCAGCCCGAGAAATACGATTGAGAGAGTTCTTAGTATTTTCATTGTGTTTTGTTAGTAAAGAGTTCAAGAGTCGGCCCCGATGCTTCAGGATGAGAGTCGCTGGCAAAAGTGTGCACCAATCCACGGCTCTCGGTTTCAGAAGTTTCCCGGACGAGGAGAAAGGTAAGAGTGGTTCCGGGATGTTCCTGTATGAATCGAAGAAGCTCATCGCTATTGATTCCCACTGCCGCTCGTTGCTGGCTCCGGGGAATCTCAAAGCTTCCAAGAAGCTTTCCACTTTCGGGGAGCGGAACATTTTCCCAGAGGATCCCTGAATCCCAAAACGCAGGGGATTCGCCACCAAGCCCATAGATTGAAAAGCGATTCACCTTAGGGAGATGCCCGGCGAATCCGATTCCGCTTGGGACAAGGTTCAAACGAATCCGTGCAGACTCAATCTTTTCGATATCGATTCCATCCAGCGAAAACGAAAACACCGAACGCCGGTCGAAATCAATTTTACCTACCGACTTCTTCGCCATTAGAAAATCGGGATGAAGGTAGTCTTCGTCATTGTTCGCGATGACCGATACAGACATTCCCTGCGTTCCGACTCGGATGATATGATCATCCCTTTCCAGGGTCGCTTCGGGAATCGGACCGTCTCTTTTCTCCAATCCGCTACTGGTAATGGTCGTCGCCTGTTTACCTGAGAGCCGCACTTCCGATTCTGTCTTTGGATGAAAAACTGAGATCTCTCCATCGAGCACTTCAAAATCGGTTCCCTCGTTCTCTTCGCCCACCGAAACGGCAAAGCGCGTTCCGTGATCAACAGCGTAGCCATCAGGCGTCTCCATCACAAATCCGATCGCGGATTCGGGAACATCGATCACGGCCGCACCTCTGAGCAAACGCCCTTTCATCGGGGTCTCGAGCACAAAATCAGCAGGAGCTTCCAGCAAGACCTCCGCACCGGAACGGAATCGTATCGTAGCAATCCCGGAGTTCAGTTTCAAATATCCAGCGACGAGATCCGAACCGGGGGCAGTAGGTAAAGCACTTTCCCATGAGGCGTCTTCCGACGAAACGAGAGTCGCAATCACTTTGGGGCTGGAGAATTGTGTCCACGTCAGGCCCCCTAATAAAATGACTGCTGCGGCAGCCGCCATCCATCCACCGGATCGAAATGCAGGCCTGACAACCTTCTCATCGGACACTTTCGGCTCCGAGATTCTTTCCAGTGCAATTTCACGGAGCGCGGTGTCATTTCCTGCCTCAAACACAAACCTCCTGCGGAGCCCGGCATCCGCAGCAAGAAGCGCATCCAAGTCTGCGACCTCCTCTTCAGAAGCCTCCCCCATGAAATACCGGCGTATGAGATCTTCCGGTTTCATACGGGATTCCTTTCTTCACTGGAAAGATTCTCATGAACACAATCCGATAGTTTTTCACGGAGCCGACCCAGCAATTTGTAGAGAGCGTTGGCCGACTTGCCGGCTTTCTCTGCGAGCTCTTTGACCCGTCCTTCACCCGAGTAGGGCGCGAGGAGGAGTTCCTGATGAGGCTTCGAGAAATTGACGAGACAGGACCGAAGCGCCTTCATTGCAGCCGCTTGCTCATCAGCCTCGATGGAGTCAGCTTCATCGGCCAGCAACTCGAGAACTCCATCGCTAAAGACATGGCGATCACGTCCCAATTTTCCAATTGCCGATAGACATTTAAAACGCACGATAACTTTGGCCCACGGGAGAAAGCCTTCCTCTTCGCGAAGCTGACCGATCTTTTGCCACAGGGTCAGGCTGGCTTCCTGAATGACTTCATCCACCAGATTCCAGTCGGGCAAGAGGGAACGCGAATAGGCACGAAGCGCCGGCTCATGCTGCATCAGCAAGCGCATGAAATCGCCTTCGTGGAATTTTGCTTCGGGATGATTAGTATCCGCCATTCACCACCTTATTCTGTTCCGGTAGCGAACCTGCCGAATTTTTTCTCTTTTTTTAGGAGAACCTTGAACAGGGTTCAATCCTTCGACTTACCCTCTTGAATCGGAGCGAAACGAATGGTGCGGCTTTTGGATTCCGGGAGAGGAAGAGTGAAAGTCTGACTCCAGGTTTTGTTCGCCGGATTATAATCGGTCTGCCAGAAATCTTTGCCGTGAATACCTTGATCGACGGCTACCCCATCAACCGTAAGCACAAACTCAGATGGCGAACTCAGATTTTGAAACGTGAAAGGAACGTAGGCGTGCCCGCCTGCAACAGCTAGCTCTGCGATATTATTCTCTGTCGTGATCCGAATATCAGGAAAGGTCCTTTCCAGCTTTCCCGTTTTCATTTCGATCTTGCGATCATTGCCGGTCGCCTCGCGATGAATCATCCGCCAGGTGTTCGCGCCTTTTGCCAAAGCGGCGCGAAGTTCAAGGTTCGGTCCGTAGTAGTCTTTGGCAAACTGCGGCACAATGATGTGCTCAATCGTCGCTTCCACAAAATCACCAAGCTCCAGTTTTGTCACCCCGGGAGGGGGGACGATATCGAGGGTTGAGGAGGTGTTCCACTTATTCACGTCGAGCCCTCGTTCTGCCATCCATGGATTGGCCGGCTTCCCGCCGAGTTTCGCTTTCCAATCCCGGATCACGATTCCCCGGTTTGCCCAGGCTCCTGGCTTTTCCTCATCACGCCGAACCGCCTCGTGAAGTGATGCCCAGTTAATTCGGCCCTTAAACTCGCGGGGCACTGTGCGGTAGACATTTCCTCCCCACTGCGTTTTCCATTCTTCGACGAGACCGGATTCATTTCCGATGGCCATCTTTTGCTCGCCGGTCGAGCTGTAGGTGTCGGCTCCTATTTGAAAAATCACGAAACGGGAAAAGTCGACCGGCTTTGTCACATCCATCCGGATTCGATAGGTACCGCGAATGAGGTCGTCGCTTCGGGAAATGCTCACTCCGGCACGGTGATTGATTCCCGTCTCTCCAACTCGCCCCTGATAGATCACTTCAGTCAGGCATGGCCCTTGCCGGAGATAATCCGCTTTCATCGCCGTGTGCGGAACACGCTTATCTTCGGAGTCAAAGGTTCTGAAAAAATCTCCGCCGCCAACATTACTCGTCCATCCCCATTGCTGGTTTTTCCTCATCGAGGTCACCATTAAGGGACGAACATCGGTGATGACACAGTTGGCTTGCACCTGCTCAGGCTCGTAACAAATGCTCTCACCCCAAGAGCCGAGCGCGCTCTGGTCCCACCGTTGGTTTCCTCCCCAGCCAATCAAACTGAGTTGAGCATGTGAGGCTGCGGGCACTCCTCCCCAATGTCCGTAGGCGATCACCAACTCGAGCTCGATGTCTGTCTTTGCCGGCAATCGAACCTGGCTGATACCGTGAAACCACTGACCGGAATGATCTCCTCCCTTTTCGTGAACGTGCCAGTTCTTGCTAAGTTGGACCGGGATGCCGGAAGGATTCCCTTTGCTGTCCCTTAGGATTGCGGAAATCCCGGTGATCGGAGTTCCGATTCGCTGATGAATTCCCCGGAACGTTTTCTCGAACATGAGCCGGGCAATTTGTTCCTCCCCCGTCGGATTGGAAAGGGCTATCTTGACGCGCTCCATGGCATTATTGTCAGGGTTATTCGATCCTGCCGGAGGAATTGGATCAATACGATCAAGGTTGATCTTGTGCCAACCGAGGGCGGGATCAAATTCAACGGGCCTCTCCTGATTGCTGGCGAGCTCCTTTGCTTTGATTAGGAGCCTACTTTCCGTGGCCTCTTTTTGAAATGTCACCGGATCCAGAGCAATCGATACAGTCTTTGCCACTTCTCCTGTCCAGGCTTCACCATTGAGAGATTCCCATTTCGATTCAATCCTACGCTTCTCTTTCGATAGCGAAATCTCCATTGCTGCATCAGTCCATTCCTCCCTCACCTTCGCCATTGAGGCTCTCCCATTCTCCTGGAATTCCCATTCCCTCATCGGCTCAAGAGCTGGATGTTCCGCTTCCGGCTGATGAAAATTTCGCCGTAGATCCTCTACCGTAAGGTCTCGATTGTAGTAGCGAATTTCATCAACGACGCCACGAAAAAGATACCCCTCCCCGAAACCGTCCTGTCTACCTCCAAAGGCGATAGCCCCGGCCTTTGGCACGCGTTCCTTTCCAACCTTCATCTCGCCGGAGATCCTGCCATTAAGGTAAAACCGAAGCAGATTCTCATCGTAAATAATTGCGAGATGGTTCCACTGTTCGAGCTTGAATGAATGGCCGGCGCCCATCTCCAGAGTCACTGCATTCTCACGACCTCCACCAATATTCATCCGGACCTGGGGCATGCCATCATGACGAACGGTGATCCCAATATTCCCGTCTGCGAGCTCGTTTCGATTCTTACAAACCAACCAGGGGGCAACTTTCGTCGCCTGAAAATCAACGGGGACAAAGGCCCAGAATTCCAGGGTGAAACTTCCTTCATCGAGTTCAGGAACCGGGGGAATCTCAAAAATGTTCGAACCGTCGAGACCGTATCCCCCGCGGACCCTTCCAAATGATTTCTCCCCTGCTTCGATGGGCTTCAATCCCGGCCTGGCGGATAGAATCATGGATAGCTGATCCGACCAGGCAGCTGTCTCGAGACGAGCCTCGACGTTTAACTCTTCCCCCTCGTCGCTGGTAAACACCAGACCGGTGACGTCCGCTCGCTGGAAGAACTTTCCCGATTCAATCAGACGCGGCCCCTCGAAACGCGACCAGGGTGCTGCTTTCCGGCCATGATACACCTTCTCCCCCAGTCGAATTTTGAGATCCAGCTCAGCCCCTGGAGAATCAATATCCTCTCCCAGGTGGAGGATCTCCAAAGTCTCAGTATTCAGCACAAAACCGAAGTGCCCGGTTTCAATACAACGATGCCAGGGCGCACCCTCAACCACTCCCGGAAATCCATCCTCCCACCACATCGATGTGAAGTCTCTCTCCCCCGGCATAAATGCTGATGAAACTTCCGGAGACTGGCAGTTCGCCACTCCAGGGAAGATCGAAAGAAGAATGACGAAGAAAATAACAGAAGTGAACTTGGGCATCTCAGTATCAGGAATAACTCATAAACCTTTACCACAATATCCTGTGGCGTTACCTCTTTTGCTGGCTAAAACGAAACATCCCCGCTTGAGAAATAAAGCGAAATAGGTATGAAAGGTGTCTCCCCTATCAGTCTGCTCCATGACAATACCAGCAGCACGGGAGGGCATTGACCTCTCTGATCACCGGAATTGTTGAGTATAAGCCACCCGGGTAGAGAATACTGCTCACGCTTCCTTTTCCTTTTCTCCCGTATTTTTCTTACCGAAATTTTCTGCTACCCACGACGTCTTACCAATATGGCCGAAACTTTTCCAGAGCTCTCCAGACAAATCAAAGCCTGCACCCATTGCGAGCCCATGCTGGAGAATGGAGTTCGACCGGTCTTTCAAGCGCATCCGGATTCAAAGATTCTTTTAGTCGGGCAAGCGCCCGGAAGACGTGTGCACGAAACCGGAATTCCTTTTGATGATCCGAGCGGCGACCGGCTCCGCGAGTGGCTGGGCATTTCAAAAGAGGTATTCTACGACGAGAAAAGAATCGCGATTGTGCCGATGGGATTCTGTTACCCGGGAACCGGTAAGTCAGGTGATTTTCCTCCACGACCGGAATGTGCAGAACTTTGGCGGGAAAAGATTCTTAGCCACCTTCAAGAAGTTGAACTCACCCTGGTCGTCGGGAAATACGCACACGACTGGCACTTCGGGAAGTCGAAAACAACGCTCACGGAGAACGTGAAAAACTGGCGGGAGTTTTGGCCCGAAAAGATTCCGCTTCCCCATCCGAGCCCGCGAAACAATTTGTGGTTGAAGAAAAACCCGTGGTTTGAGGAGGAAGTGATCCCTGAACTGCAAAAGTCAGTAAACAATCTTCTCGGGTGAGAGTTATCGATTACTTCCTGTCCTGATCCTCACGCTCCACTGATTCCTTCACCGCATTGTCAAAAGCGTCGCTGAAGGCGGCATCGGCATCCACTTCTGATACACCGCTCTTTAGATAAGTTCGAGGGCGCGGCTGAAATTCGCCGCCTTCCCAACGGATATTCCTAAAAGTTGGAACTTTTCCCTGCCATTCCCCCTTCACTTCCTGAGGACGCTCTTTCTGTCCAGGCGTCAGGATGAGGGCAGTAACAAAATCATAGCTATCGAGAGAAGTTCCGTCTTCCGTTTTAAAATCGGACACCGGTAGGGTCAGGGAATTCACCCCCGGCTTCTTCAGCTCTACCATAGCCACATATCGCTTTGTCTTCCGGCCGGTATATCCCCGCCATTGATCTGTTTCCAGGATCACGGCAATCGTGTCTCCCGGATCACTGACCTCAATATCCATGGCCAGGGATGCCCCACGCGGCCCGAAATAAGCAGGGTCATTCACTTTGTGGCTTGTATAATTCCAGTGGGCTCTGTGATTCACTCCAACGAGTGACCAGTCCCGCCATCCGTGTTTAAAATCTTCAATCAGTCGTTGTCGCTCTCCGACCGGCTTTGCCCCTGCTTCCTTTAATTGTTCCGGGAATGCAGCGCTGGGATGGCTCGTCACGGTGAGGAGAGAATTCTCGTTCATTCCCGGCGGCATTGGAATCGAATCATTTGTTTCGTAAGTGACGTTGGCGAAAACAAACAGAGGTTCATTCAGGTCTAACACCGGACAATCTGCTGAATAAGTGCCCCCTTTCTCTACCACCGCAGCAGACCGCCAAAATCGAACTCTCGGCTCTCTGTCATACCCATAATAGATCGAAACCTTTTCAATTGGATAAGGAACTGACAGGTCCGGATTGATCGTGTAACGAGGAATCCCGTTCTCTGTCTTCAGCTCTAACTGACCACCCGGCATTCCCGGGAAATCAAAATCCCCTTTCAAGTGAGCATCCATCCACCGAACCCGGGCCGCATAGTTGTCGACCGTAAAGCGATGGTTCATGTGCGGTGTAAAGGACATCGAGTTGTTCCGAGTCGGCAGACGCCTGAATCCCCGAATGACGTGCTCCATCGGTGAATTGAAATCATTGGTCGCTCCGAGGAACATCAAGGGACACTGGATCAGCGGCCAATAGTCCTTGCAGTCGAGCGTTTTCAAATAGAGCTCACGCCCTTCAGTCATCCGTCGGCCCGAATCGGGAATTCCCGTGATATTCTCGTAGAGGAATCCACTCCCGCCGACGGAAGGTGACGCGGCTTTCACTCTTGGGTCAATTGCTGTCAGCACCGTAAGCCGACCGCCCATGCTGTGTCCCATCAGGCCGATTCGATTTCCATCGGCCTCGGCTTGTTCCTCCAGAAAAGTAATCGCTCTTCGCGCCGCCGCCGAGTAGAGAATCCACGAACTGTTCCAGGGATGTTCGACATCATGGATCGTTCCCTCTCCGGGCTCGACACCATTGTGATGCGTTGGGTCGAGGAATCCCGCAGGAATACCTGCCCAGTCGGTATTTGGATCATCGGGTTTATCGATCACTTTTCCACCCCAGTTCACCGCAATCGCCGCATAGCCTCTGGCAGCCCAAAACCTGACGGCATCCTTGCGCGCATACTGCCCGCCCCCGTGGACCTGCACAATCGCAGGGAGATTTCCCCCTCCTTCAGGAAAAGCATAGAAGGCTGCGACTTTGGTCTTTCTTTCATCAAAGGTCCCCACAACATAGCGGACGTAGCGCAGGACAATCCCGTTCTCGATCGTTTCCCGAATGGTTTCGACTTCAAGAGCTTCAGCGCGCGGATCAAAATCCTCCCACACTTCAGGAACGGATTGAGGAACTTCTTTTGAGAGAGCGGCCCCCGCAAAAGCTAACAAAACAACAGCGGCAGACAGGAAAGTTTTCATGGGAAATCAACAATGCGTATATCTAAGCCAGCAGTTCGGGAAGATTCCCAGTGCTGTGACTGAATGAATCCATCTCAATACCAGCCTGCTGCATCAGTGTCAGCCAATAGTTCGCCAAGGGCGTATTTTGTTTCGGCAACTGAATGTGTTTTCCGTGTTGAATATCGGAGGCGCCTCCACCGGAGAGCAGAGCGGGTAGATTCTTCAGTTCGTGACCACTGCGCAGATTGGTTCCGTAGCTGACAATGCAATTGTCGAAAAGGCGACTACCATCCATGTCACGGGCTTCCTTTAAGCGGTCGAGAAAGTGACCAAATAAAGCGGAGCACTTTTTATCCCTCTGGCGGGACGCCATTGTTCTTGGCTCGGAAAATCCGTAATGACTCAGCGAATGCGCCTTCAGGGAAATCCCCATGCCCTCAAGAACAGAACAAACCGGCTGACGGTAACTAAGCACCCGACTGGCATCCGTCTGCAGGGCAATGATGATCATGTCATACATCATGTGAATTTCCTCTTCACCCGTGAGCCCTTCACCCGGCGCATCAAATGGAGCGTCCGGCTTGGGGATATCCGCCCACTTCGCCTGACGCTCGAGACCTTTCTCTACTTGCCGGATGCCCGTAAAATATTCGTCGAGCTTTTCCTGATCACTCTTGCTCAAGGTGCGCTTCATGCTACCGCCATTCACCCGGACGATATCCAGGATGCTTTGCTTTTTTTTAAGCCGGGCATCCAACTCCTCACGTGAGTCCCCGGGATTTGCGAAAAGAGTGTGGAAGAGTTCGACCGGCTTGTTGATTCCGGGTATCGGATTCCCGTCACCATCCCAGGAAAGCGAAAGCCCCTGCCCATGGCCGGAGTTCTGCCCTCCGTCCGATTCCTTGGCGGAAAGAGAAAGAGAGGAAAACCGGGTATCATTTCCGAGATATTTCGCGGCGAGTTGATCGCAGGAAATTGAATTGAAAAAGCGCTTACCCGGAGTCCCTGCAACGTCGGCTCCGGTCAGATAAGAAACGCTCCCGCCGTGTGGATTCGTCGCACCGAGATTGGTAAGATTCGACACCATCGTGAAATCATTCTGATGCCTCTTGAGCGGCGACAGGCCTTCGGTCAGGCCAATTTCGGAAAAACGTCCCGCCTCAGTCGGGTAGAAGGTATCCTTGGTAAATCCAAATCCTCCCCCGAGAAAAATCATTCGCTTCGGGGGCGCGGCAGCGCTTGCCTGTGCATTGGCAAACGTCTCCAGAAACGGAAGCGCCATGACTGCTCCTCCCGCCCGGAGAATTGAGCGCCGCGTTGTCGAGTTCGTGTGAAACTGGCTCATAAGGTTTATACTAAGTTGGCAGAAATCAGGGGTTTTGCTATTTGGTATGGAAGAGACGGCTTGAGGCAATTTCGTGAATCATCGAACGAAGCGGATACTCTTCAGCGCGCAGATTCTTGATGATTTCTTCGACATCGTCAGCATCAGAAAATTCTATGGTCCTGCCCAGCGAGTAGGCAAGCAGCGCCTCGACCAACTCGGTTGCGAGACCTTCCTTCTGGTTTAGCAAAACCGATTTCAATCCGTCAACGTCGTCAAACACGGCACCTCCGGGAAGTTTCCCTGCCGTCTCAATAGGAACTTCTTTCCGACCTACCAACTCGGTCTCGCGCCATTTTCCAATTGGATCAAAATTCTCCAAACCGAATCCGATCACGTCCATTTTCCGGTGACAGGATGCACAGACAGCCTGACTTTGATGCAACTCTACCATCTGCCGGTTAGTTGCCGGCTTCTTCGAACCGGCACCGAGCTCGGGCACATTGGGTGGAGGTGGAGCCGGTTTGTCATGCAACAGCTTCTCCATCACGAAAGCTCCACGAATTACCGGAGATGATCGCTCACCGTTAGATCCCAGGGTCAAAAAAGCGGTCTGACCAAGAATGCCACCGCGAGGGGATTCTGCTGGCAGTTTTACTTTTTCAAATGCGTCGGCATTTACACCATCGATTCCGTAGTGCTGCCCGAGAAGGGAGTTAACCACTACAAAATCAGAATCGACGAAATTCGAAACCGGCAAGTTCTCAGCGATCATCACCTTGAAAAACTCCAACACTTCCTGCCGCGCCGAATACCGGATTCCTTTATTGAAAAGAAAGAACTTATTCTCATCCACCGTAATCGCATCAAAGCGGTCCAACTCCCCCCACTGACTCGCAAATCCTGAAACGAATGCCTCCGCCCTCGGGTCGTCCAACATCCGTTCAATCTGCTCGCGAAGCACTTCCGGTTTCTGAATCGTTCCGTTTTCGGCACAACTATAAAGATCATTGTCAGGAGGACTGCTCCAAAGAAAATAGGCAAGGCGAACCGCCAATTCCCGATCATCCAGTTTTCGTCGTTCGGTTTCGTCTTCCCCTCCTGCTTCCTCAATGAAAAGGAACTGCGGCGAAGCCAACACAACAGCGAACACCTCAGCCATTGCATTATTAAAATTGGATCCCTCACTTTTGATTCCCTCAAAATAGACCATCAATTTATCCACATAGGCCGGGTCAGCTTTTTGATGCCGGAATGCTTCGTAGGCAAAACCTTCAACCAACTCCCTGGCATTCCCAAAATTCCACGCCATCCGATTGGGTTTTCCTTTCCCGGGCGCGTCAGGATAGAGGAGCTTCTCGAACCAGAATCGCTCTTCCCCGTAAAAGGGCCCCTCCGTTTCGAGCCAGTCCATCCAGATCGACGCAGCTTCCTCTTCAGACTTCAATCGCTTGAGATAGGCATCGAGCACCCGGATATCAGCACGGTTTTCTTCCACAGAAAAGTTCACGTTCTTTTCACCAAATCGAGGTCGGTAAGTCATCTCCACCACTTCCGGATTCTCCGTAGTGCCCTGCACCTTCAAAATGCCCACCGTTCCAACATTGTCAGTCAGTCGTATAAATTTTCGAATCTCCGGTGGATCCCCGAGAATTCCCGCGCGCACCCTTAGCCGATAGGTCGCACGAGGATCGCAGCCTCCGTGATTGGTCCCGAACCGTTTGGTCTCATTGTTCACTCCGGCAAAATAGATCCCACTTTCGACGAGCGGCTTCGTCAAATACTCACGAGGTTTACCCGCCCTGTTTTTGAACTGGCTGAAAACGATCTCCGCTTCGCCTTCATCCTTGAAACCCATTTCGCGCCAGGACTTGCCTTCGTTCTTCATCCGCATCTTATTATCCAGATCGGCAAGTTTCTCCCTCAGTCTGTCAGTCACATGGGCCTCCGGCTCACGACGGTTCGTCTTTGAATCAAACGGTGGTCGCCCCGCCCACATGAAGCCTTGAGTAGCGATCTCCTTTCCCAGTTCCAGATACTTCTCAAAATGGGACGAAGTGAAAAACTGTTCAGAACCAACGGTATCAAAAGTAGCTACCTCCCCGTCTTCCGGAATCATTTCAGCAGGAATCCGAAACCCGAAAAGCTCTTCGATCGTTTTGGCATACTCTCTTCTGTTGAGTCGCCGCATCGTAATTTCCCCGCCACTGTCCGTGAGCCTCTTTCGGGCGGTCAGGAGATTATTGGTGAGAACATCAAGAGTTGCCGAAAGCTCGTCACTAGTGGGTTGCTCTTCATCTTCGGGCGGCATATCTCCGCCGTTGAGAACATCCAGGATATCCTGCCAACGCTGAGCTTCATCATTGCCAGTAATTTGATAGGAAATCTCATCCAGCCGCAACTGCCCCTTTTCCTTCTCAGGGCCGTGACAGCGGATGCAATTTTCTTTGAAGAAGGGCGCCAGCTTCGCCTTCGACATATTCGTCACCGAAGCGTCCCGGGAAATACCCCAATGGGGAGAAAGAATGAGCAGCGCGACAAAGGCAAAGGTTCGGGCAGTCGACATAGAAAAATGAATGAAGGGACAAAATATCAGGGACGGGTCTGGCGATAAATGTCGCGAATTTTGCCATCCTTCAAAGCCACATTCCAAATCGTCATCTCGTCGATTCTGCCAACGAAGTTCCTGATTGAACGGCTGTTCGTCTGAGGCCGCAGAGGCATCCCCCAGTTTCCAATCTCAGCAGAACCAATTTGCAGGGACTGACGAGCTTTCATTTTCTCGGCGGAAACCTCACGCCCATTCAGATAATGACGAACCTCACCAGCTCCTGAATCGTAAACACTACCCACGAAATTCCAGGTTCCGATTCGGCGCGGGCTGAAAAGCACCGGAGACTCATACCCACTCCCGTGAACTTTTTTGGCACCGGATGGCAGACGAACCCCGAACCGTAGCCCACCCTTACCGGAAAACTGCCAGTGCACGTGGCCAATTTCATAACGGTCAGTCAAAAGCAGCGACTGATATCTTCCTGTTTGCGCGTCCATCCGAATCCACGCAGTCAGAGTTAGGTTTTCAAATTCCCCGGGAATATCGAGGCGAACTCTGTCCCCGGGGCGTTTGAATTCGAGAGCTCCTTTTTCGGGCCACCGACCTTTCGTCCACTCGCTCCCGACGATACTCCCGTTCGCGTCGGAAGGACCCGCATCGAAAAGTTGTGAGCCTGAGGAATTTTCGAAATCATAATGGGCAACAACCCGGCTATCCACACGAAGAGACTCATTCCAGCTCTTCCAATTTTCAAAGCGAACCTTTTTCGCAGCCCTGGTCTTCGTCTTCACATCATCAAAGGAAGGAAAACTTCCCCCTTCCGGCTCCGCTTCCGCAGAGTTCCCTTCGGTATCAAAATTAAGGCCCGCACCTTTAAGAAGCCGCTTCAACTCGTCGGGAGATCGCTTCCCGTTTGGTGGATAAACTTCCACTTCGCCATCAAAAACCTGGACTTTAGCCTCTCCCGATTTGTTGACTTCGATTCCAAACTCAGTTCCCAGATCAACCAGTTCGAACTGCGGTGACAAGACCGTGAATCCCCTCGCATGAGGCGGCACCTGAGCTCGTAATTTTCCGCTGCGGCAGATAGCGCGGCTCGGAGAAACCAGCTCCAATTCAACCGGGCCCTCGAGAACGAGGCGGGCCCCGCTGTAGAATTCGATCTGAGCCAAACCACTCTTCAATTTCAGATTCCCGGGCGAAAGGATGCCTCCGACTTCCGGGTCAAGTTCCCCGTCCCAAATCGCGTCAACACTTTCAGAAAGCACGGCAACGCCATCGTCTTCCTGTTCCTCGGCGGCCATTCCGGCCGACCCCGAAAACAATCCGTGCCCTGATCCGAGACCAATGGCAAAAACCACCAGGGCCGCAGCAGCAGCCCAATGCCAGGCAAACCTTTTCCGTGAGGTCGGTTTAGTGAATAGAATCGGCGCCTCAATCTGCGGTTCGATCGCACCGGGGACCTCCAACTCACAGGCCGCTTCGATCATCTGGCCGAAGATAAAATCCTGCCTCAACGCCGAATCATTTTTCAAGGCATCGCGGAGCCGGGTCACTTCCTCTTCAGAAAGTTCACCGTCACGATATCGTTCCAACATTTCAAAAAACTCTTCGTTCATCAGGAGTTCAGCTGTTTCATTTCAGTTTCAATGCAGGTGCGCAAGCCGCGGCGTATCCGCATCAGGGCCACCTTCACCGCAGAGATTCCCTTTTCTGTTTTACCGGCCAGTTTCTGGATCGACATCTTTCCGAAATAGCGAAGGTCGACCAACTCACGACTGTGCTCAGGAAGCTTCCCGATACAGCCGCGCAAAGCGATGCGAAGATCTTCAAACTGAGTCGCCTGCCCCTCCACTTCATCCGCCAAGAGCTCTGCGAGTTCAGGGTCCATCAGATCAAGACGGTCCCGTTTTTTGTCCCGCAGATGAGCCATAACCTGGAATCGGGCAATTGCGAAAGCCCAGGGAATAAAGTCAGCCCCTTCCCGAAATTCTGATGCTTTGCGCCAAAGGACGAGATTGCATTCCTGCAATACATCCGAAGTTCGATGATGATCTCCGATCAATGAATAGATGTACCCATAGATTCGATTCTGACTTTCGGTCAGAGACTGAACAAAGCTTTCGGCGGGAGACTGAGGTGGCATCTAATAGCACTTACCACGAAACAGGGGAAAGTTACTTCTTCTTTTTCGCTCCCCGATGATAAGGAGAGTCCCTTGGGATTTTCACCATGGGTGCTGCGTCCAATGGCAAATTCTTTTTGAGCCTCACTTTCACCTCCTTATAAGCCGGATCGCCAGCCAGATTGACAAATTCTCCACGATCCTTTTCCAGATTATACAATTCTTCCACTCCGTCGGGATAGCGAATGTATCGAAACTTTTCATCGGAAATTCCGTGCGAAGCCTGAGTCTTGTCCCGATTAAAAACGAACGACGTCAAAGACACCCGCCCATCTGTCTTGTCCGGATGCGTCAACGCAGGCACCACCGAAGCTCCGGTGCATTGCTCCGGAACCGGCAAGCCCGCGAGCTCACACAGCGTCGGATAGAGGTCTGTTAATGTTGTGGGCTGTCGGGTTCGTTCACCGTCTTTGGATACGCCCGGAGCATGAATAAAAAGCGGCACCCGCGTGGTCTGTTCCCACAGGGCAAACTTTTCCCAGTTTTCTTTCTCGCCGATGTGAAACCCGTGATCGGACCACAAAACAACGATGGTGTCCTTCGCCATTGACGATGAGTCGAGTCCGTCCAGCAAACGGCCCAACTCGTGATCTACGTAGCTAATCGATGCGAGATAACCCCGCATGAGATGCTTCCACTGCTTGTTATCGGTCACCCATTTGTGCCAGCTTTCGCGGCCGTGACTGCGGGCGTCTTCCAAGTCATTTTCACGATCATCCGGCAATTTCACTTCCTCCTCCGGATAGAGGTCGAACCATTTCTGAGGCACCTCCCAGGGAATATGAGGACGAAAAAGCCCAAGCCCAAGAAAGAGAGGTTTGTCACCCTCTGATCGGGATTTCATTTTTTCCACCGCCCAGTCTACGACCGCACCGTCGCCCTGCTCTGGAGCCAACTCGACCGGTGCTGCTCCGAAAAGGTGGAAATTCAAGGGGCGCTTCCCGACAAAACCCTGGTTCTGAGGTTTCGAAAACTCAGGGCGCGGCCAGTCCTTTGAAATAGGATCCAGCGGATCACCGCGATACTCGTCCCAGGCATCCGGATCATTCTGCGAGTCACCCGGAGTCCATTGCAAAGTATGGAAAATTTTTCCACCACCGGCTGCGTGATAACCATGATCCCGAAAATGCTGCGACAACACCACTGCTTTCTCCAGCACTTTTGACTCGTGCCGCCAACGGGGACCGTGAGCCCCGAAGAGATTCCGATAAATACCGGACTTCACCGGATGCACCCCGGTCATCACTGCCACCCGCGAAGCGTGGCAAGCCGGGGCCGCACAATGGGCATTCGTAAACGTGACGGATCGTTCGGCAAGCCTGTCAAAATTCGGAGTCTTTACCCCCGGATGATTGTCCAACGGTGAAATATAGTCATTTAAATCATCGATCGAAATGAAAAGGACATTTGGTTTGTCGGCAGCATAGAGACTACCAAACGCAAAAAGAGTGAACAAAAAAATCAATCGAATCATGATATCAACAGGCTTGGATCGATGACCTTACCCTCTTGAATCGACGATGCCCAGGATGGATGAGACAGGAAATATGATGAACCGGCAGGCAAATTTAAGAACTTCTGCTAATCCTACTGCTCCCCATAAACAGGCGGCTTCCAATCCTTCGGCAATTTGCCTTGCGGCCTCACTCCAGGGGATTCCGCCGGGATCGCTGCATCCTCAGTTGTCAGCAATGGCAGATCATCGGGCAGATGTTTAATCTTGAAATCTTTGTACTGAATCACCATCGCCGGCCCCACATGAACCTGCACCCCTAACACTCCGCCAAGTGACCTTCCTTCTTCGTCGAGATCGATGAAGTCGGCTGTCTGATGACCATCGATCCAGTGCTGGTGATGATTCCCTTCTACGAGGACACGATAATCATGCCACTCGTCGGCGGCGAATTCCTTGACCGGCATTTCACCAACAATCCAAGGCTGCCCTTTTTTGTCGACGATCACCTTCTCGCCCGTGTGAGAAAGAATCCGGCGACCTTTCTCTTCATAGAGCATTCCATTGTATTTTGGATTATTGGAAACCACGTCGCATTGATATCCGCTGACGATATCAAGCCCGAGTTCCGGGCGCATCACACTGCGGTATTGGAGGCCGCTGTTGCCGCCATCGGTGACTTTGACTTTCACTCGCAAATCAAAATTGTGAACCGTGGAACCTTTCCAGGTGAGGAAACGATTCATCTTCAAACTGCCATCGGTCACACCAGTGATCGCCCCGTCTTTTACGGACCAGTATTTCAGATCACCAGTCCAGCCCTGAAGGTTTTTGCCATTGAACAGATTCACGAACCCGTCTTTACCCGGCTTTTGCGTAACCGCTGCGGCTGCTTCCGGGTGGGGAACGGTGGAGGCAGTGAATGCACCCTTGGGAGGATCGAGCGGCCCGCCTATTTCGGAGATCCGTGTGGTGGTGCGCTCACGCATTTCTTTAAGTTTGTCAGCATATTTCGAATCCCCGGCCAAATTGACAAGCTCGTCGGGATCTTTCTTGAGATCGTGAAGAAACTCGTAGTTTCCGTGATCAAAATAGCGGACGTACTTGAAGTCATCATTGCGGAGCCCTTCGAAAGCGGGGATGCGATTCCGCACCGCGAAATGCTCGTGAAAAGTTTCCTTACGCCAGTCACCGGGGACCTTCGCATCTACAATCGGCTTCAGACTGTGGCCCTGATAGCGTTCCGGAATGTCCGCACCGGCCCAGTCGAGGAAGGTGGCAGGAAGATCAAGGTTGAGAGCAGGTGCATCGACAACCTTTCCCTGTTCTTTTTCCGGGACCCGGGGATCTGCAACGATGAGCGGAACGCGGAGAGCTTCCTCATAGTGTGACCATTTGCCAGCAAAGCCGCGGTTGCCCATGTGATAGCCATTGTCGGCGGAATAAACGATGATCGTGTTGTCGGCCAGACCCGCTTCTTCGAGAGCTTTTTCGAAACGCCCGATGGCACCATCGATGCCACTGACCATACGCAGATATGCGCGCATGTTCGTCTGGTACTTATCTTCCGTATTCCAGCGCCAGAAAAAACGCTCGCGATTGATGGTGGTCTTCAGGAAGTCAGGTTGTGCATCAAAAATTGCAGGATCGTTGAGCCGCGGCTGATACATTTCCGTGTCGTCATACATGCCGTCGACAGCGCGGGGCCATGCGAAGTGACCGATCCCCGGGCGACGATCGCCGTCCTCGGCGTGACAGGCGTTGAACCACATGTTGAGTGCGAAGGGTTTGTCCTTGGACTGATTCTTCACAAACTCAATCCCGCGATCGACGATGACTTCTGTTTCGTGACGAAGACTGCCGTCGGCTTGTTTTTTGTAAAAAGGGTTCCGTCCGATGGCCTCGAACTCATCGAAGTGATCCGCCGCCTTCCAGCCTTTCGGCATTTTTGCGTGCCATTTTCCGAAGTATCCAGTTCGGTATCCATTCTCGCGGAGGATGTCGGAGTAAAGTGTTTCAACGGCATCGGGACGCGCCTGATCCGGATTGGCCGGGGTACTGTAGCTTCGACCAATCAGGCCGGATAGAATGGTGGTGCGGCTTACCCAACAGATGGAGTGGCTGACGGTGGCATTGTCGAAGCGAGTTCCGCGAGCGGCGAGGCCGTCGATGTTAGGAGTCTTGACGATGGGATTTCCATAGCATCCGATCGTGCTGATCGTCTGATCATCAGTGAAGAAAAAGACAATGTTAGGCTGCTTCTCCTGCGCGATGAGATTCTCCTGCGCGATGAGAGAAAGCGGGATTGCTAAAAGGCAGAAGAGAAACTGGATAATACGATTCATGTTTGGTTGATGTGGACTTTGGGTGAGCTCGCAGGGCTTGTGGAAGTATGGACCACGGAAGACACGGAACACACGGAAATTTTATGATTTTGGAAATTGGTGGCCCTTACAAAACGATGCGTTCGATTTCGACTTTCGGGTGATGGCCGAAATTGATCAGTAGGCCGAGGTGAATTAAATCCGGTTCAGACTCCTTTTCCCTTGTATACCTCAAAGGCGGCCCCACGAATCAAGTATGACTCAGCCTTGTAGATAAGCTCACTCATCCAAAAACTGCGTCAGACCTGTTTCCGTGCCTTCTGTGTATTCCGTGGACTGCCCTCGACCACGACTCCCTATTTAAACATCGCGTTCTCTTTATCCCCACCGCTCAGGATGTAGGCGAGGAGGTCGAGGACTTCCTCTTCCTTCAACATCGCCAGCAACATGGGTGGCATTGGTGAGACTTTACTCACTTCGATGCTCTTCACTTCTTTGCGGTCAATGTTTTCACGCTGGTTGGGGTTCGATACATCAGTGTTGATCGTGACGTTGTCACCACTCAGGTTGACGACCACTCCGGTGGAAACATCGCCGTTGTTCTTCGTCACCACGATAGGAGCAAACTGCTCGTTGATTTCCTTGCTTGGATTGATGATCTGATCCAGCAAATCATGAGGGCTGTAACGACCACCTGCACCCGTCAAATCAGGACCGGTCATTCCGCCTTCGTTTCCAAAACGGTGGCACGCATAACAGGCAGCAGCTCCGAACATTTTTCGTCCCTGTGCAAAGTTACGGCCTTTCAGCTCGGTCCCGGCAGCTTTGCTGAGTTGATCCAAAGTCCACATTTTCGGTGTCCGGCCCGCGAACATCGCACCGACATTTTCGATCGCAGACTTCCGTTCCGCTTTCTTGGCAATGAGTTCAGCGTGCTCTTTCTTCTCGGCATCAGTGAAGGTGGCAAGCGCGTCATTGCGAATGAATTCGATAAACTTATCAAAACTGGCCCCACCTTTGTAGTTCGCTGCTGTCAGGAACCAGTTGAGCTGGGCTTCGCGAAGCGCAGGTGTCCAACCGGTTTTCAGGAAACGTAGACTGCGCGCATACTCGAGTTGCTGCTCCTGTCCAACCGCATCAGCTATCAAAGCCATGCCTTTGGCTGCAGCGTTCGGTGCCTGGAGATGAGCGAGAGTTTCGCAGAGCAGCCAGTTTTCCGCAAAATTGTCCGCAGGAAACGAAGGATCGAGCTGAGCAATGATTTTATCGATTGTCGCCTGATCCGGATCACCGGCCCGATGCAAGGCAATCTCAAACGTCCGCACATGAGTCAACTGCTCGCGATGTTTCAGAGATGCGTAGTCCAGTTTCAAAAGCGATCCCAAAATCTGATCGCGAGTGGCGACGTCGACCTTGTATTTTTCATCGCGATGAGAAGGTCCTGCCTCGGATACGCGAGCCAGGGTCAAAAGAGCAGGAAGTTGTTTCCCGGGAGTTTTCTCGCTCAGTGCTTTCTCTTTCCAGCCGGACACGGGCTGATGCTCAAGAATGATCCGCGCCGCCCACGCAATGTGGCGATCACCATGATCGAGATGCTCCCAGGCTTTCGCCACAGCAGCAGGGTCAGCCTCTTTCTTCCCGTGAAAAGCTTCCAGCTTGTGGCGGAGATTGCGCAGACCATCCGTCGTCTTCTGAGCTGTCGCGGTCACTGGTGGAAGCGGAGAAGTGTCCTCACCTCCCGCATAGGTCACCCGGTACAATCCCGATTGAACCCGACGACCACCGATGGCGAAATACATCGCGCCGTCTTTCGGGTGAATAATCAAATCAGTGATCGGAAGCGGAGCACCCGTGATGAAATCTTCCTTGGTAGCCGTGTAGCTGGCTCCCTTCGGCTCCAAATGGACCGCGTAAAGTTTTCCCCAACTCCAATCGAGCACGTAGAAAGCCTTTTGGTATTTCTCAGGAAACTTCGAGCCGTAACCAAAGCGTGTTCCGGTCGGTGATCCCGGTCCGATATTCAAAGTTGCGGGCAATGTATCAGGATAAAACTCGGGATATTTCCCGGCGCCGTTTCTCCATCCGTATTCGCCACCACTGACAACATGATTAACGCGAGTTGGACGATACCAGGGAGTGTTAAAATCATACTCCATGTCGGCGTCGTAGGTGAACAACTCTCCCTCGCGGTTCACATCACCTCCGTAGATATTGCGGAACCCGGAAGCGAAGGCTTCGAACTTTTTCCCGTCCTTCGACACTTTGTAAATGATCCCACCCGGGGCAAGCACAGAGCGGTTGTGACCACGCCCATCCGGCATCCGGGGAAGCAAATGATCATCCGCCCAGTTTTTAGCGACGGGTGAGGATTCCTCGATGTCTGTCAGAACCGCGTTGTTCCCGGTGATGAGATAAAAGCTTTCACCGTCCCGTGTTGGAACGACAGCGTGAACGCCGTGATCACTCTTCGATTCGAATCCGCGCAACAGCTCCACCTTGTCCATTTCACCATTGTTGTCCGAATCGGAAATGCGATAGAGGCCACTGGTCATCTTCTGCTCGTAGTCATTCACTCCGGCGTAAATTGCGCCGTCGGTGAAAACCATTCCGTTAATCGCACGAATGTTGACCGGCACTTTTTTGACATCCCCTTTTTTCAGGACAGCTCCAGGTTTCGGAGGATTAAAAGAGTAGAGATCGCCATACTGATCGCTTGCATAGATGCGACCTTTGTCGTCGGCACAAAGAGCCACCCACGATCCATGATCACCACCGGGAACGGAATAGAGCAGCTCCACTTTAAAATCCTTGAGCGCTTTGACGCGGTCGACCGGTGTCGCTACGTTCTCTCCGATAGCTGGCCCAACCGCTTGAGCCCGTTTCGGTTTTGCCTTGGCTTTCGCCTTAGCTTTTCCTTTCGCCTTCCCTTTGGCAGGAACTTTCCCTTTTCCCTTACCTTTTCCTTTCGGGGCAGGCTTCTCGATCATCTGGGCATCGTTAGGGATGTTGGATTTTGCAAAAGGGATCACTCCTCCGTCGGGCAACTCCTTGAGCATGACATCTTTGATCTGAACGGTCATCGCCGGACCGCCATGAACCTGAAATGCAAGCAGGCCTTTCAATGAACGAAATTTCTCTTCGTGATCTACGAGATCGATCGTCATCTTGCCGTCGATTTTATGGATGAGGTGATTCCCCTTGGCAATGATGGTGTATTCGTGCCACTTAGCGGTGTCGACCGCGACGGTTTCGTGTTCCGCGACAACCCATTTGCCACCCTGAGGATCGATCACCACGCTTTGGCCATTCTGAACAATGATGCCTCGCCCGCGCTCATGGTAAACCATGGCGTTGTTCTTCGGCGCCGGATGAACGTCGCACTGGTAGCCACCGATGGACCACTTGCCGACTTCAGGCATTTCCTTGCTGCGGTATTGAATACCTGAATTGTTGCCTTCCACTTTGACCTTGGCTCTCAGTTCGAAATTCTTAAGAATGCCGCCGCGCCAGATCAGGAACTGGTTGTATTTCAGTTGTCCCGGTCCGCTTGTTTTTCCGGTAATGGCCCCGTCTTCGACAGACCAGAGCTCTGTATTTCCATCCCAGCCAGTGAGGTCTTTCCCGTTAAAAAGGGAACGGAATCCGTCCTTGTCCTGCGCCGTGAGAACGGGCGCGAAGGCGAGCAGTATAAGCGCAATGAGCGCGGTTAGGTTTTTCATCATGATAATTAGTTACGATTTTAGAATGTAAAATAAACGAAAGAGCAGGCTTGGGTCAATTGAACTCCCACCGACGTGGAACTTTTCCATCCGACTTCAACTCAATCCAGTCAATTTCCACAGCCTTCTTCTCCGCAGGAAGGTAAATCCTCAGGATTCCTGTGGAATTTTTCGCGGGGACTTTCAGTGAAATTTCCTGCCAGTCACTACCGCTCAAGGTAAACGGAGTATTTTTTGCTTCGCCGCCTTTGGAAATAAATTCGATTTTCCCCGCCCCTCCATTTTTAGTTCGGACGCGAAAAGTGATTCCTGGTTTTTCAGCTACCGTCGCGCCAACTCCCAGAAAGGGGGCCTTGGCGTTTCCTTCCAAGGTGAGCACTCCTTCCTTTAAAATACCGACCGATTGCCGGGCTTTCCAGCCGCCAACGGTTTGCTCTATTGGCTTAGCCTTGGGAGCAGGCTTGTTCGTCCTCTCGCGATTTTTCCCTTCTTGCTCAGGGCGATACTTCGACGGGTCAAAGCTTGGATTAGGAATTGGCAACACGGCTTTAGTCTCGATGAGAAAAGCATCAATCAAGGCATCCAGCTCCGCGACCAACTCAGGTTTTTCTTCAGCGAGGTTTTTAGTTTCCCCGATGTCTTCAGCCAAATTAAAAAGCTGATACCGATGCTCCCCGTCTTCTCCCTGGAAGAACAGTCGAAATAATTTCCAGTCACCCCGATGAACAGTGACCGAAGGCGGGACCCAGTCCGGGACCGGTGGATCGTGGGGAAAATAGGTGAAGATCGCCTCCCGACTGAGATCGCCGCCTTTGAAGGCGGGCAGAATAGAAATACCATCAAACTCCTGACCTTCACCCGGATCCAATTCTAACATTTGCAGAAGAGTTGGATAAAAATCGCAACTCTGAACCACGGCATCATTCTTTGAATCCGGTTTAATCTCACCGGGCCAGCTCGCAATCATCGGCACACGAACGCCACCTTCATACATCGAGGCCTTCCCTCCGCGAAGTGGATCATTGGATGTCGGCGTGGTTCCGTCGACTTCGTTATACATGTTCCCTCCATTATCGGAGAAGAAAATGATGATGGTTTTATCAGTGGCTCCAAGATCATCGAGCGTATCGAGCAAGGTTCCAACAGCGTCGTCCATGCTTTCGATCATCGCTGCATACGTGGGACTTCTCTGAGGGTCCTGAGGATCAATTTTGGGCCGGTATTTTTCGATCAACTCAGGCTTGGCATCAAAGGGCGCATGAACGCTGAACATCCAGTAGTTGAGGAAAAACGGCTTTTCTTTGTTCGCCGCCATCCAGTCAGACGCCTCTTTTGCCATCCTATCTTCAATATGCTCTTTCGGAGTATCCGGATCGAAATCAGGGAATTTCCACGGTGCGACAAAGCTGCCAGCCGGTCCGGGACCGGCCCAGTGAGGAATGTCGACATCGAAGCCGTGTTCCAATGGCGAGTAAGGTTCTTTGCCGAGGTGCCACTTCCCGAAATGGCCGGTCGCATAACCTACCGATTTCAATCGTTCTGCGAGAGTATCGTATTTGGTATCCAGTCGTGAAACGCCATTCGGTCCCACCGACTTGTTCCCCGCATTCCCCTTTGCACCCGGCGTCGCTTTCAGGACCACCTGTGGCAGGTGGCAATTCGGCGTGGTCAAACCTGTCCGCGCAGGGTGCAGCCCCGTGAGAATGCTGGACCTCGTCGGCGAACACAAAGGGCTCGCGGAATACGCATGGGAAAATGTCATTCCCCGTTTGGCAAGACGCTCGATGTTCGGCGTCTCGTACAATGAAGTGTGCCCGTAGAGAGTAGTATCCGCCCAGCCCAGATCATCGGCCAGAATCATGACGATATTTGGCTTTTCGGTCTCCGCCCTGGACGTGAAGATGCTGAAGCTCAGAAAGAGCAGAGCGAAAATCAAAGGGTATTTCGACATAGGGCCGGGCAAAGTAGGGGTTTCTCGAAAAGGGGAATAAAACCTAATTTGAATCCCTGATTAAGAAAATACCCCGCTTCGCCTGATTTATTCCTTTTTGCGCTCATCAAGAGCGATCAGCTCAGAGATGGTGACGAACTTGTATCCCTGAGCCAGGAGTTGATCCAGAGTCGAGGGCATTGCGTCAACCGTAGGCTTATGTAGATCGTGGACCAAAAGAATCCCGCCGGGACTGGCCCCCTTTAAGAGACGGCTCGTGACCACAGACGGCCCCGGCCTTTTCCAATCCTCCGGGTCCACCGACCACAAAATGGTGGGGTAGCCGAATTCCTCCAGCATCAATTTTCTCTGGTCCGACTTGATCGCTCCTCCGGGAGGACGCATCGAGCGCGGGGCAACGCCAGTCTCTTTCAAAATCAACTTGTGTGCCCTGCTCAACTCACTTCGCAAAGCGTCATTAGACATTCGCGATAGAGTACCGTGGGTCACGGTGTGATTCCCGATCTCATGACCTTCAGCGACCATCCGGCGTAAAAGCCCCGGAGCCGAGGAGGGATTCCCGGTGATCATATCGCCAACGACGTAAAAGGTAGCCTTCACGTTCCGCTGCTTCAGCATGTCGAGCAGACGCGGAGTGTTCGAACCGTGAGGGCCGTCATCGAAAGTTATCGCGATGACTTTCTGACTGGTCGACACGCTGGTGTATCTGTCATCGATTTGAAAATCCCATCCCGGAATTCCTGATTCCAATTCCTGCTGCCCCCAGGTCGGAGCGTCGAGTCCGGCCAGTATCGATTTGCTGAACTTCGAATTAGCCTTGTTTCCGGACAAAGGAACCGGATCCAGAGAAATCGATGAGGGGACCTGACAGGAGGTAAGGGCAAGAAGGCCGAAGATACTGAAAAGAGCGAGTCTCATAAACCTGGAAAGCACTGCGAAAGAAAATGAACCCTGCAGCGTCGCTTACTGTCAGTTTGGATTTCCTGAATTTCAAGAGTGAAGTCGCCCCGGAATACTCCTGATTATTTCAGGGAAAAACGGATCTCACCGAGGTCCCCGAAGGTCGCCCGGTAGCTTCCCACTCCATCTTTGCGAATCTTCCCGAGAGCTCCGGTGATGACAAGATTACCTGGCTTCAGTTCGTAGCCCTGCTTCACCGCCCAGTTCACTTGATGCAGAAAGTTCCACCACTGGCCGCGATTTGCGGCTCCTCCGGAAGTTTCGTTGATAATTTTGTCTCCGGCAAAAAGCTGAACCGGAAGCGCATCCAGATCGATGGAAAGATCGGTGTATTTTTCCCCAACGATGTAGTTATCAGATCCCACGTTCGCGGCAATCAAGTCGACAGCCCTCGGCTTCTCCGACCAATCCATCTTTCCGGAGGGAAGCTCGATGACGGGAACAAGCGCCTCAATGTGCTCTTTCAGCGCGGCGATGTCCGCCAACTCTTTGGTGATCGGTTTTGATAAAATAATGCCCAACTCCGTCTCGATACCTGGATTCTCCCCTTCACGGATCTCAATGACAGGCTGATTCTTAGAGAGATGCCATCCACTTTGAAAAAGGGTGGCGCTGAGAGGCCCCTCGATCCCAAAAGCATCCTGCCCTCTCTTTCCGACAACCGCTCCTTTGATCCCGGCCAATTTGTCATTGTCCAGCAATCGAGCCACATAGGTGTTCTGGACAGACTCAGCGTGAAACCTCTTTCCATTCGGTTGAGCGACGCTGAACTGCTGGATTCCCTTTCCTGCGCGTTTCAAAGCCGCCTGCGTTTCTCCGAAGGTGATAAGAACATCCTCAAACTCAACTACCGACTCACCGCCACGACGATGGCTCAGCAGCCAGTTGATGGTTTTTGGATCCTGAAAAGTTCGCGTCCAGACATCGTGTCCAGCTTCCGGATAAAGCGTCAGCCGCACATTTCCACCCACCTCCCGAATCGCTTTCTCCATCCGCACGGATTCCGCCACCGGAATAGACTTGTCCTTTTCCCCGTGAATCATCCAAACAGGCAAATCGCCCAACCAGTTCGCATAGGGTGAAGGAGCCGCTCCACACAAAACGATCATCGCCGCAAAACGATCCGGATTTTCCATCGCCAGCCGATAGGCTCCGTAACCGCCCCGACTCATTCCAGCGAGATAAACCCGGGCTTTGTCGAATTCGACCTTCTCTTGCAGGGCGTCCAGAAAACGGGAAAGTCGGTCCTCATCCCAGAAGCCTTTCGCATCAGGATTGAGGGGTGACACGACAAACATCGGAAACTCCCTGCCCTCCTCAATTTCGCGAGGCGGACCATGAGTTTTCACCTTTTCTAAACCATCACCGCTTTCCCCGCCACCGTGGAGGAAGAGAAGGAGAGGCAGCACTTCACCATCGGAAGCTTGTTGCGGCTCGTAGAAAAGATAGTCCACCCGTTCCCCCGTCGACAACTCGATCTGAAGCGATAGCTGACGAGGTGCCGCTGAAGCAAGCGTCGCAACGCAGCAGAGAAATAAAAGAAGAGATCTGATCGAGCTTACAAGCTTACCAAGAAGGGAGGCGCAGGCAGTGATTGCAGGACGTGAATTTATGGAAAGCCGCATAGGATTCAGCAGAGAAGTTAACAGGAATCCCGCCGTTTCCTACGCGATATTTCCACAGGAAATGCGATTCTGTCAGGACAAAGTCGCAATCGCAGTTTCCAACTCTTCGCCCAGAGCGGCGTCGCCCACTCCTTCTTCCGCCGAGAAATTGTCGTAAAACGACGGCAGGCTGAAGGTCGCTCTCAGATCAGCGCCCATTCTTGGGAATGTCGCTTTCCCTGCCTCCAGAACCGTTGCTCCTCCGCGCCCACCGGGTGAGGTCGCCATCAGCAACATCGGCTTGTCCGCCCAGACGCTGGTATCGATCCGCGAAGTCCAATCATACAGGTTTTTAAAGGCAGCGCTGTAGGACCCGTTGTGTTCGGCCAGCGAAAGAACGATTGCATCGTGACTTTGAATCAGCGCTTTGAATTCTACTGCGCCTTCCGGTATGCCGTTGGCTTCTTCCTCATCCGAACTGTAGATCGGAAGATCAAACTGACGAAGGTCGAGGTCCGTCACCTCGGCTCGGGGAACTTTTCCGGCGGCGTAATTGGCGAGCTGTCTATTGATGGAGGTCGAGCTGGTCGAGCCTCCGAATGCGAGAATTTTCATAGTGGTGTCTTTTGTTCAGTAGAAATCTAATGGATCAATTTTGCGAACGATTTCCGTTCTGCCCAGAGAAGGAATGCTCCCAAAACAGAGATAATGATCACAGGAGCCTGGGTCAATCCTCCGGGTGCGACAAAAATGTTGAAGGCGAGGATGTTCACGATAATCGGCCCGAGAACGAGCAATCCGATATTCCGGGTTTTAGGAACCGCCACAAGGATTCCACCGATGATTTCAAAGACTTTGACCATCCCCATGTAGCCGGTCGGCGCCATGACCCCGAACCATTTTGCCGCGTTACTGTCCTTCGGAGGCCCGGGCATCTCGATGAAGCTGAGGAAGAAATTCAGTCCGAAGACGATGAAAGCGAGTCCGAGCAGGGCCCCGGCGATAGTAGTTAGTTTGTTCATAGGTTTTTGAATGTTGGATCTTTGAGATTGGTTCAGTCTGTTTCGTTGAGGCGGAAAAGGAAGAATTCGGAATCTTCGGTGGCTTCGATGGAAAAGCCGCCTGCACCATTTTCGACGGCGAGACCGTCGGCTGTTTTCAGATTCTCTCCGAGAACCGATACATTTCCAGAGACCACCTGAATCCAGGCATGCGGCATCGTTTCGGAAGCTGGCACGATGAGCGTGTTCCCTGCATCCGCTTTTCCGAAACAGATTTCCGCATTTTGTCGGATCTCTGTAGAACCGTCACGGCCATCTCCCGAATAGAGAATGGTCAGGTCGTTCGGATTCGCGAGTTCACCAAGCTGTTTCTCCGCGTAACGAGGTTCGCCGCCAGTTTCGTTCGGGTGGAGCCAGATTTGGTAGAGATGCAATTTCTCTGAGTCAGATGGATTGAACTCACTGTGCTCTACGCCGCTACCGGCGCTCATGTATTGGAGATTTCCCGGCTCGATGACCGCTCCGTTCCCCATGCTGTCTTTATGCTGGAGCTTCCCTTCGATGACATAAGTGAAGATTTCCATATCGGCATGCGGATGAGTTGGGAATCCGCCACCGGGCTGAATCGTGTCATTGTTCATGACACGCAACGCTTTGAACCCCATGTGATCCGGATCAAAATAACCCGAGAAGGAAAAAGTGAAGCGAGCCTGGAGCCAACCGTGGTCAGCGCGGCCGCGTTCATTGGCAGAACGCTTCGTTACTTTGGGTGTTGTTTTCGTTTCCATGGCCACATCCTGCTGCTTTTTTCGAATATCAGCCAATACCTTGTTTTTGGGGAGGTATACGTTTTAGTTATACCAAATGGAATTGAGACACCTGCGATATTTTGTGATGGCGGCGGAAGAGACGAATATTTCGCGGGCCGCTTCCCGTCTCAATGTTTCGCAACCAGCAGTGTCGCGTCAGATCAAGGATTTGGAGGAGGAACTTGGAGTTGCCCTGTTTGATCGTGAGCACAATGGTCTGAGCCTTACCGACGCCGGAAGCACAGCACTCGTCCAAGCCCGTGAAGTGCTGCGACAGTCCGGCGCACTTGTTGATTCCATGAAGAGCTTTGCCCGCAACGATCGGATGGTTTCGATCAAGGTTGGATTTCTACCCACTGCGCTACCAGGCTTCCTCACTGAAGGAATGCGAAAATTTAATCGGAAGTACGAGAACGTTTGCGTTCAAATTTTTGAGATGAGCCCGAGCGAACAGGAGAAAGCGCTCCGGGACGGTGAGATCGATCTGGCATTGATCGGCGATCCCTGTCCGGAAATCGTACGGGACTTTCAGGTAAAAACAGTGAAGACGACGGAGATGGCGATCGTGGTTCCCGATGACCATCGACTTGCCAATCGAAAGTCAGCCGAATTAGGGGAACTGGGCGATGACAAATTCCTGACACTGCACGAAGATCAATTCCCCGGCCGACCCGAGATGATGGCTGACATGTTTTCCAAGGCCGGCATCAATCCCGAGGTCACCATTCGCGCCAAGGGCTTATCGGAACTCCTTGGTCTTGTCGGCGGAGGGGCTGGTGTTGCGATTGCTCCGGCAGATCTGGAACAGCTGCCGCATTCAGGAGTGATTTTTCTTAAGATTCGAAAGCCGAAGTTGTCTCTGCTGTTTTCCGCTGCATGGAGGAAGTCGGGAGATACGAAAGCTGTTAAGGCTTTGGTGGAATTGTTGATGGATAACTAGGAACAGGCTTTGTTTTTTTACATAGATCAGGGGATGAGCACGGATCTGAACTCTATACAGGGAAAGAAGCGAAGCCTTTCCAATTTGTGTGAACAAATTGCAGAAGCGCTCCTCTCCAAACAAAAAGAAAAGTGCGCGACTCAAAATTCGGCAACATAGTATCCTCCAATGAGCCTGTCACGCATCGCGATTACTATGGGAGACCCGGCCGGAGTCGGTCCCGAGATTTGCCTCGATCTTCTCGACAACACAGAAGTCGCGGCAAGCTGTGCGACTATCATTTTTGGAGATGTGGAGGTGCTGAGCAAGTGTGCCGCAGCCACTGGAAAACCGATGCCTCGAAATATTTTCACCGAAGAGGAACTGGCCACAGCAGTCGAACCTGGAATTTTTCACATCGACAGCATCTCTATGGATGATTTCAAACCCGGAACCATCAATCCGGCCACGGGAAAAGCAGCCTACGATTACATCATCAAAGCGATTGATCTCGCGATGGCTAAAGTCGTCGACGGAGTCGCCACCGCGCCGATCAACAAAGAAGCGCTTCACAGTGCCGGAATCAACCAACCCGGCCACACTGAAATTTTCGCGGAGCGTACTGGAGTTGATCGCTTTTGCATGCTGCAGGTATCGGATGAAGTCACCGCCAGCTTTGTCACCGTCCACTGCGGCTACCACGAAGTTCCAGACTTGCTGAGCGTCGATCGAATTGTCGAAGTAATCGAGCTGACTCGAAGCGCTCTGCAAAGAATCCGCGGCCACGAACCTCGCATGGTCGTCTGTGGTCTGAATCCTCATGCGGGAGAACACGGCTTGTTCGGAAATATGGAGGAGGAACGAATCATCATTCCCGCGATGGAAAAGGCAGCAGCAAATGGTGCTATTCTCGAAGGACCGCTTCCCTCCGACACGGCTTTCATTCCGGCGAAGCGCGCGACCACCGATGCCTTCATCTGCATGTATCACGACCAGGGACACATCCCACTGAAAGCACTTGCCTTCGACGAAGCAGTCAACACCACCCTCGGGCTTCCTATCATTCGCACCTCTGTCGATCACGGAACTGCGCTCGACATCGCCTGGCAGGGAAAAGCGAATCCACAAAGTTTGATCGAAGCTGTCAAACTGGCCACGAAACTCGCCCAATGAAAACGCTCCAAAACTTATGGCTCAAGAGGGTGAGATGGTCGATTCTACCCTGTCTGCTCGCCACAGCATTTTCTGCATTCGCAGCCGAACCGGATTATCGCGAAATTGAATTCGCCAAAGTGGGTGAGCATTCGCTCAAGCTCGACATTTACCTGCCTGAAAAAGTCGAAGACCCGAAGCTGCTTGTTTGGGTTCACGGTGGTGCCTGGCGACGCGGCTCCAAAGAGAAGATGCAGATCCCCGGCCTGCTCGATCACGGCTTCGCAATTGCCAGCGTCAGCTACCGACTTAGCCCGGTGGCAAAATTTCCGGCGCAGATTCATGACATCAAAGCGGCAATTCGATTCCTTCGCGCCCATGAAGACAAATATGGATATGACGCGGAAAAAGTCATTATCGCCGGCTCATCGGCAGGAGGGCATCTTGCCGCGCATGTCGGAGTGACAAATGGTCATGCTGAGCTCGAAGGTGATATCGGCGAACACGAAGATCAGTCTTCGGACGTAGCCGCGATTGTCGATTTTTATGGGCCGACCAATTTCATGACCATTCTTCATCAGTCGACTCCGCACGGATTAAGCGTTCGCGTTCCGGCTCTGGAACTGCTACTCGGAGCTCAGCCGGAAAAGGTTTCAGAACTCGCAAAGCTGGCCAGCCCTGTATTTCACGTCGACAAAAATGACCCTCCGCTCCTTCTGATTCACGGGGATCAGGATCCGCAGGTTCCCATCAATCAAAGCCACGAATTACACGGGGCCTACAAATCTGAGGGTCTTGCAGATCGCGTGAAGCTCGAAGTCATTCACGGGGGCTTGCATGGAGGCGAAGAATTCTACGATGCCGAACGGATGCAATTGGTGTCTGACTTTTTGATGAAAGCCCTGAAGTAGACTCGCTATTTCTTTTCCGGCTCCGCCTTTTCCGCACCGGGAGGCGGGCCGTCGCGATCGACGATGTATTTGGGGCCTACGTAAAAAATTAGCAGGTCGGGTCTGGCCATCTTCCTCGCGGCGGAATTAGCGGACGCAATCCGTCAGAATACTCCGACAGTTCAAGCCGAAAGCACAAGGAATACTCCGATGTATTCTTCGCGTTCGTCGGCCCATCGCTCTTTGTATTCGGAATGCATCCCGAGATCGTAGTGGCAAACCCCTTCAGCCTCCATCCGGCGGAGATTGTCGATCTGAAGAATATTCCCGAGGCCGAAGGATCGCATTTCTTCGGCATAGCTCATTTGAAACCCTCGATAAACATTTCCTGATACCCCTCCAAAAATATAGGCGACATCCTCGCCGTCTTTCTTTGCGAACTGAATTCGGACCCCTCCCTTTTCTGAAAGGCGCCCCAACAAATCCCGGTAGAAATCCCTGTATTCGTCGCTCTGGAAAATATCGGATCCATCACGCCATTTGTAAGTTTTTTGCTGAACGGCAAGCATCCGGCTGAACTGCGTCTCCGGATCTCCGTCCCCGGCGGATTCGATGACAATTTCTTCGGGGAGAGAAAGATTTCGGATCGTCCGTCGGAATTTTTTGGAACGGCGAGCCAGCCATTCATCGATTCCATCTGACAGATGAATAATCATACAATCGGTGGTCGGGAATTCGGAATATCTCAGCGCCCCGGCTTCCTGCTTTTTCAATTCTGCGTGAAGATGACCGTCGATTCGCACACCACTAATAAGAAATCCCGCACCACCCGGCGAAAGCTTCGACACCGCCCGGCGCAAAAGAGCGACGGCAGATTCCGGATCACCAATGATGGGACATCCAAAACACCAGGCCGATTCGAGTGGGAAAAAAACCGAAGGGGCGTTCTCCCGAAATACCAACCAGGTTCCCTCTTCTTCGAAAACAAAAATCTCACCATCGTCGCTTTGACCGTGCAGCCCAGAATGTGCCGCCAGTTGCCAGTCCGGTCCCGAACAGAATTTCGCGATCTCGGGACATGCCACTATCGCTGCCTCATAATCGGCAACGCGTTCGCGGAACGTGACAGGGTCGAGGCGTTTCATTACGCTTTTGACTCAAGCCTGTATGACCGATGAGTCAACAGGGTTCAATCGCTCAAAGAATCCCTATGAAACTTTTCACTTCGCTCTTGCTGGCCATTTTTTCTATCTCTGTCACGGCAGCAGACAAACCGAACTTTCTGTTTCTACTGGCTGACGATCAGCGACCCGACACCATTTCCGCTTTTGGAAATGATCGAATCTCGACACCGAACATCGATTCTCTTGTTAAACGGGGGATGCATTTCACCCGTGCGACCTGTTCCAATCCGATCTGTGTGGCCAGTCGCGCCGAAATCCTGACAGGCACACACGGATGGGAGAATGGATTCACGGCACAGCCGGGCGACAGGATGAATGAGGAGCGTCTTTCGTGGTGGGCGCAGACATTGCAGGACGGCGGATACGAGACTTTTTACACTGGGAAATGGCATACTCCTGGAAATGTGATCAGCCGGGGTTTCCAGGAAACTTCCGGTTTCTTCGGAAGCGGTGGAGGAAAGTGGTGGAAGGATTTGGACGACTGGAAAGGATTTCCCGTAACCGGTTACCGTGGGTGGATCTTCAACGACCCGGCTACCAAAGAAAAATTTCCGGATCTCGGGATCGGCGTAACGCCGGACATTTCCTCACTCTTCGCGGATGCGGCAATTGAAGTTTTGGAGAACAAACGCAGCGGAGAGAAACCTTTCTTTCTCTCCGTCAATTTCACAGCTCCCCACGATCCACTTTTTCTTCCAACCGGAATGGACGGGAAATACAGCATTGGCGATATGAAGTTGCCGGAGAATTATCTGCCGGTCCATCCATTTGATCACGGGAACTTCGGCGGTCGTGATGAAGCGCTGCTCGCCTGGCCCCGAACAGAACTGGCAGTGAAAGATTTGTTGGCGATGTACTACGCTGTCGTCGGGGACATGGACAAACAGATCGGGCGGATCCTTGCAGCCCTTGAAGCAACGGGCGAGCTCGAAAACACCTACGTCATCTATTCGAGCGATCACGGAATGTCAGTGGGAAGCCACGGGCTGCGCGGGAAACAGAACATGTATGAGCACACCATCAATGTTCCGCTCATTGTGGCCGGCCCCGGAATCGAAGCCGGAACTTCGAGCGATGCGCAGGTCTATTTGCGTGAAATTTATCCAACGACCTGCGAACTGGGTGGACTTGCAGTTCCTGAAAAGGTTTCGGCAAAGAGTTTTGTACCGGTTTTGAAAGGCGAACGCACCGATCAAAATGAAACGATCTACGGTTACTTTCGCGAGTATCAGCGCATGATCCGACGCGACGACGGTTGGAAACTGATTTACTACCCGCAACTGGACAAGCGTCAGCTTTTCAATGTGGCGGAAGATCCGAACGAGGTGAATGATCTCGCCGGAAATGCTGAGTTTCAAAAAGTCGAGAACGGTCTCTTCAATCAGCTGAACGAGTGGCGGAAAACAGCAGGGGATCCTTTGCTTGAATCGACAGAATAGACTCTGAAAAGAACGGGGAGTCAGTCGCTGACATTCACAAATTGCCCACCGAGACTGGTCGCAATGGCCTCAAGGTTTGCAGCACTGTCAGCATCCAATCCGATGCCAATCGTGCTGACAGCTACTCCCGCAGTCTGCAACGCGGAAACTTCTGAAGAGTAATTTCCGGAAGGTTCCCCATCACTGAGGAAAATTACAGTTTTAGGGATGGGTTTGAACATCAGAGGAAGAGAAAGTCCGACCGCATAGTTTGTCCCGGAATCGTTATCGACCACCGAGATCTGTGAGATCAAGGAATCTTTGTTGTGTTGATTCGCCGGATGCAATTTCCAGGAGCCGTCCGTCCAGTGAATACCTCCATCAAACATCGCGACATTGAACTTCACATTATTACCCAAATGACCAATCGCCCGAACAGTTTCGTTTACAACGGCCTCGTAGCGAGACTCTCCCCCATAATTTTGGTTCATTGAACTTGAGGCGTCGAGAATGATGAGAACATCCTGGTCCAGCGGAATTCCAAAGAAACTGGAAGTGACCACACGCTGCGCATTGGGACTGTCGATGTAAAGGAGTGTATCCAATGACTTTGCATAGGCAGTGATCGTAAAACCCTTGGGATAATCGTCATATTGGATGGCTCCGCCACCTATGAATTCCTTCCAGTTGGATCGGTTGGGAAGAGTCGCCGATGGGACAGAAATAATATAGTGAAGCTCCGAAGAGCCCGCAGGATTGGGATTTTCGATATCGAAAGAGACCGATGTGCTGTCTTCATTGAATTCAGTTCCGCTCAAGGTGATAACGGGAGGCGACAAGAGCACAGGATCAGGCAGGTCTTCAAATTTGTAGGATGAAGATGCATTCGAGCTTTGCTTCCAAAGCGCAGGATCGCCAATTGTATAAGCAACGACCTTTGTGTCTCCGGTTAAGGTAATCGGCCCATTGTATTGTACTTCCTCACCTCCGTTGAGGGAGTACACGATCCAGGTCGAGGCATCGTTCGGATTCTGAATCGTTACCTGGAATGGAAGTTCTGAAATGTCCAAAGTACCTCCCGGAGGGGAGAAAATTGGAGGCGAGAGCAACTTCGGTGGAACAGGAGGTTTCGTATCGACAGGAATCCCTGTCGGAATCGTGGTTGCCCCCGGCAGATCAGGTGCCGATTTTTCGACGTGAGCCCACACCCAGCCATCGTCTTTATTGTAAGAAAGGCTGGAAACCTCTCTTTTTTCGGTCCCATAATCCTTTTCAGCCAAATCACTATCGAGAACAAATGTGCTGAACCCTCCCCCCTTTTCGACCGCTTCAAATCTCTGCGATTTTGTATTCCAACTAATCCCTGAAGCCGCTGACTTTTTCTCTTCCTCTGTGAGAGGAACAATCGTGAGCCGAGGGTCAAGCATGCTGCCGGTAAATCCAACATAGGTCCGACGATCTTCTTCGGTCTGAGTTGTCTTCAGCTTTGTCAGGATCTCGAGAGGATCGCTTAGCTCTGAAAGGTCACCACCACTGCCAAGGTAGGCCTTTACCGCTTGATTGACGGTCTGAATATCTGACGCGACTACCGTTTTCCTCGTGCTCTCGTTCAGGCCACCTACCACCGGTATCGATATCGCAACGACGATTCCGAGAAGTGCAATGACACTGATCAATTCAATAAACGAATACCCGCGATTTTGTAGATTCTTTTTCATTCCCCCAAATGACTTATTCTGAATTATAACAATAATTAATAACATTCATAAATACAAGTATTTTTATAATCTACGCTAATATTCCTTATAACTGATTAATTATCAGATATAACCGAGATCTTAACGGGCTATCTTCGATTGCCACTTGGGAGGAGAATCCAGTTTACGGATTCATAATCGCGGTGATGCGATGCCCGTTCCGACTCAGGACCATAGTCGACTGGCGGTCGTGAGGTAGAGATCCCAGAAGATCGTAGAATTCCGCAACGCTGCTGACCGGGTCTCTATTGATACGATGAATCAGATCACCGGGGAGAAATCTCTTCTCAGCCTGCGATCCCTTTTTCACATCGGTAATTAGAATGGCGGGACTGCCAGCGTCCAGCCCAAGCGCAGCACGTTCTTCTCTGGTGAGTTCCCTCAGTTCCAGGCCCAGCGACGAGCTAATCGTCTGCCCGGTTGCCGCGATGTCACTTTTCAACTTGATGCTGTTGGTGTCACTTTTAGCGACTACGTCGACGGCAATATTCATGACCTGTCCCTTCCTCACAATTTCGAGCCCGGCCGTGTCGCTTTTCTTTTTCAATCGAATTCTCGCAAGAGTGTCGGTGGCGGTTTTCACTTCTTTATCGTCAAATTTCAAAATGACATCACCGGGTTTTAATCCGGCCGTCTCCGCCGGGGATCCCTTCGCAATATTCGTAATCAAAGCTCCACGGGTGGAACTCAGGCCGAGCGCGAGCGCGTAGTTCCTTGAGATTTCTGCCAGATCCAACCCGAGATATCCACGAATCAATGGCTCCCCGTGAACGATCGCCTCAAAAACTGCACGCGCTTCATCAGAGGGAATCGCAAGTCCAATGCCCTGCCACACCTTCACTTCCTGTTGGCCACTGAAGATGGCGACATTGATCCCGATAATTTCCCCTCGAACATTGATGAGCGGGCCGCCGGAATTCCCGGGATTAATCACCGCATCCACTTGGAAATATTCATTGGCGCCATCACTGAGCTGCCGCTGCTTGGCACTGATAATCCCCCTTGTGACCGTCTCACTTAAACCGAATGGATTCCCCACAGCGAGAACCATTTCCCCAACCCGGACCTTTTCAGAATCCCCGAAAGCGAGTGGCTGAAATTTCGGAAGCGGCCTGCCTTCAGATGGTTTAATTTTCAGCACAGCAATATCCGCCCCCGGATCACTGCCGACCCATTCTGCTTCGTATTTGGTGCCATCGTGATGAGTGATTTGAATCGCATCCACGTCCGCCACCACGTGATGATTGGTCACGACATGACCTTCTTCGGAAACAATCACACCTGATCCCAAACCCGGCGATTCATAGCGCTGATTCAGCCTTCGGTAGCCAAACATTCCGAAAGGATCGTTGGGAACCAACCTCTGAACATCCACACTCTTTGTCGTATCGATGCTGACCACAGAAGGAACCACTGCATCTGTCAGATTGGAAAGGGCATCGTTCACCTGTTCGAGAAGTCCCAGACTCGGTACTTCTAGAGGTTTCGCCCGCAGAGTAGGTTTTGCAGCCTGCGCGAGGATAGGACCTTCACTTACACCGATGGCTGCGGTGACAGACTCCCTGCGCAGGAGGTCAAAGATATCGTAACGATCTTCTTCGCTGATCGCATTTTGATAGATCCAGCTGGCCGCCAAAAAAAGGAGGACCATAATGATCGAGTGAAAGATGAATCTCATAAGAAAAGGGAACCGGTGTAATCAACAATAACTACGAATTCTACTTCGGCTTCGGATTGGTTATGGGAAAAGATTCAGCAATTTTCTGATCTTCGGGCGCAAGATCGTTCTTCGGAATCTTCCAAACCTGTCCCGACACATCGCTGAGAGCGACCATCGTGGGAGTCCGTCCTGAAAACTTCGCGAAGATCACTTTCCCCAAATAGTTCGACCAGTCCCGGTAACCCGACCTTTCGAGTTCCGACTTCTGCTCTTTAATAGATTCAAGGACCGGCATGCAGATTGATTGCAACTCGTTGAAATAATCGACCGGTCGACCACTCCGATATCCGGTAATACCGCGAATGACTTCGCCATTGGGATTGAAAAGAATCACATTGGGAATACCCCGGACGTTGAACTTTTCTTTCACATTTCTCACTGAATCCGGGGCATCCGAGGGATTTCGGGGAAAGCTGAGATAACAAATTACGAGATTCTCTTTTGCGTATTCGTTGAATGACTTGGTAGAAAATACCTCTTCCGAAAGCGACATTGCTTGAGTATTCCAAACAGCGGTAAAGAGCAGCATCAGCGGCTTTTGCTCCCGCTGTGCCCGTTTAAAAGCGTAACGCGGATTGACTTCCCACCACGAGCTTTCCGGATCATCCGGATAAACCCGGACCCTTTCGGGGCGTGCGTTGTCGATCACATGCGAATCAGCCTGCATACTGTCTCTTATACACATCTGACGCTGCCGACGAAGAGGATAGTGTAGATCT